>JACCDS011426866.1_pt1 | contig 22928 bp, 12 predicted proteins | sample 7446441 | NCBI WGS metagenome assembly JACCDS01 (sample SAMN15323445, study PRJNA562643) | freshwater metagenome | isolation source: river surface water | place: USA:Blue River Watershed | collected 2017-08-17 | reverse complement strand
GTAATAAACCATTCAACACTACAGCACAGTACGAAAGTTGGCGTACCAAAGACCGCGAGTGGCTCGACAAAGGTGAGGTGCGTGCAAGTTTGGCTTTTCGCGATGCACCCATGAAAGCATTAATAAGCAAAGATTCCATTGATTTTGAAGGAAATCAGGTGTTGTGGTTTCACAGAAATAAAGAAAAGACTTTATTCGATATTACTGTTCAACAACAAGAATTGGAGCGTATAAAGCACAAAATGTGGAATCCGTTGAAAGATCTGACTTATGGTGGAATAATGTTTGGTAACCAAATGATACCTGATGGAATCGGTGAAGGAAAATATGCGTCTTTTTTGTTTAAATCATGGAAACTAAAAAGCCAAAAGTTAACCACTAAGCAAGATATTACCATTGTAATGCACATAGATAATAGTGCCAGTGTGGAAGATTGGAAAAAGGGCTTGCAAGAACTAGTGAAAACCGAAAACAAAACCCGAAAAACGGCTTTTCAACAAACCCAGCAATGGTGGACTCATTTTTGGAATAGAAGTTACATAGCTATCAATACCGAAAAACCTGATTCGGCATCTAAAGCTTGGCAAGTGGGTCGTAACTATCAACTATTTCGTTATCAGTTGGGTTGTAATGCCTATGGTAAATATCCTACCAAATTTAATGGCGGGCTATTTACTTACGACCCAGTTTATATTAATAAAAATGCTCCATTTAGCCCCGATCATCGCGATTGGGGAGGCGGTACATTTACTGCTCAAAACCAACGGTTGGTTTATTGGCCAATGCTGAAGAGTGGCGATGTAGATATGATGCCTTCGCAGCTTGATTTTTACGTGAAAATGCTGCCCAATGCCGAACTAAGAACCCAACACTATTGGGGACATAATGGGGCCTCATTTACCGAACAACTTGAAAATTTTGGTCTGCCGCTTGCAACCTCCTACGGATGGAAGCGCCCCGCCAATGCGCCCAAAGGGGTAGAATACAATAATTGGTTGGAATACCTTTGGGATACCTCGCTTGAGTTTTGTTTGATGGCCATCGAAATGTACAATTACCAAAATAAGGATATTGCCAAATACATCCCGCTCGTTAAAAGTTGTTTGGTATTCTTTGACGAACATTATCAATATGAAGCACTTAGTCGGGGAAAACAAGCCCTAGATGGAAACGGAAAATTGATTCTGTACCCGGGTTCAGGTGCCGAAACTTACAAAATGGCCTATAATGCTAGTTCTACTATTGCAGCCTTACAAACTGTCACAAAGGCACTGCTCGACTTACCCAAAAACTACTTAACAAACGATGAACGAGCTTATTTTGAAACATTCCTAAAACGCATTCCGCCCATTCCTTTCCGTGAAATGAAGGGAAAAAAAACCATTGCGCCGGCACAAGTGTTTGCAAGAATCAACAATATTGAAATTACGCAGTTGTATCCCGTTTTTCCGTGGCGCATCTATGGTGTTGGAAAACCGGATTTAGAGGCGGCTGTTAATACCTGGAAATATGGAATAGATAATGAAAATCAGCGTCATTTCATTAGTTGGCATCAGGATGCTATTTTTTGTGCCGCCATGGGTTTAACAGACGAAGCAAAAAAAATAACCATGCAAAAAATGGAAAATGCGCCACGTCGTTTCCCAACTTTTTGGGGGCCGGGCCACGATTGGGTGCCAGACCATAATTGGGGTGGGAGCGGTATGATTGGTTTGCAAGAGATGTTGCTGCAAACCAACGGTGACTCAATCTTGCTTTTGCCTGCTTTTCCTACCGATTGGAATGTAGATTTTAAACTTCATGCACCACAAAATACAATTGTTGAAGGGAAGGTGAAAAACGGTAAAGTTGTTTCTTTAAACGTAATGCCTGAATCGCGTCGTAAAGATGTGGTGCTGAATCCGAATTTTAAACTGTGATATAAATCGATATAGATGCGAAAAGCTAACTCGTACTTTATTTGTACCATAAATGTCAGGTGTATTTTTATTGCTCCTTCTAAATTGATTTATTAAATTAAGTAAATTGATATTTAAATTCAATTTGTGTGATTTAAAGACAGTAATTGTAAAAATAAATCAATAGTTGACCCACTAATTTCCTTCTTCATGAAAATAGTTAATCTAACAATTGCTATATTTTTTTATTCTATCCTGTTAGTGCCCAACATCACTAACGCACAGGTTGTGCATTCTAGCTATGTACCTTCGGGGTATCAATTGGTTTTTAACGATGAGTTTACAGATTCAGCAACCAAATACACCAATTGGAAGCCCGATAATAGAGATGGTAGAGGCGAAGAATGGAAAACTTGCGGCGTTATAGAAAATGGACTAATGCGTTTAAAAAATGTGAAGTTAAACTCAGTAACACCTAGCGGACGTGCGTTTACTGCACCAACTTGTTCTAGCATTAAAAACTTCAAGTATGGTTATTTTGAATGTAGGTACAAGTATGCTGCATCTACGGGTTTTAATAACTCATTTTGGCTACTTGGATCTTCACAATTAAGTAAAGATTATATAGAAATTGATATTAATGAAGGACAACTAGACGAGGGCGGTAAAAGAAATATGGCATCGTTTATTGCTGCCGGTGCAAAGCCCGATTGGGATCAAGTTAGGCCAATGACATTAGACCATACAAATGGTAGATGTACTAAACCTGCTTATTATTATTACAACATGGATTTAAGTGCCAATTTTCATACCTATGGTTTTTTATGGACACCCGATTCGCTCATTTATTTCTTCGATGGTAAACGATTATTAGCTCATAGCAATAGGCGTACTTGTGGTGTAGAGCCACCTTATCGATTGCTGAATTATCCCATGAACATCTATTTAAGTATTATGAACGATGCTTCTATTCCTGGGTTTGCAAAAGCGGTGGCATCTTCTATGGATATTGATTATGTGCGTGTGTATCAATTACCCGGTAGTACAGATGGATTGCCCCCAGCTACGGGAAAAAACTTGTTGAAAAATGGTGGATTTGGCAATTATGATGAGGAAGACTATGGTGGTAGCATGTATTCTTGGAATGCCCAAGTTGGTAATAACGATAGCGGCTATTACTCGTCTACCGTTTCAGCTGCAAGAACATCACCAATTTTTACACCTCATCAAAACATCAACACTTTACAGGCAAGAGAATACAATTTAACCTTTAGGGCAAGAGTTATTGATTCTACAAATAATACCGCAGCATTAAGATTAAAAATTAGCAATAGCAACAATTTATCACCTTCTTCAATTACAAGCTTAGTAAGTGTAAGTGGCGGTGGTGGCATTTCAGGTTCTGAAGTAGTCATCACAAAAGCACATGCACCTACTTTTAAAAACTTTGCTTATCGTTTTATGGCATCACCCCCTTCTGCACTTGCAGGCTATACTAGGGTTATGTTTTATCAAAATAATACTGCGGGGGCTGCAACTTTTCAGTTAGATGATGTTTCTATAACACCTGTAGAACCTAAATTTTCTATAACAGTAACAAGTAATAGAAACTTCACTATTGGCGATACCATTCGTTTTTTAATTAAGGCAGGTAATAAAAATATTAGAAACACTTTTAGAAATATGCGTTTAATGCAAAATGGAAATTTTGTATTGAATACAGATACTGCATTAATAGCTTCTACAAATGATACCATTACTTATGAAATAAAATGGAAAAATGCTTCTGTAGGTGCTAACAAGTTTGTTATTCAATTAAACGAATCGCCTAATTGGAAATTTTATTCCGACACCATAACGGTCAATATTGGCAATGTGCTTCCAGTTAAACTTTCCAACTTTCAAATAACCAATAAAGCTTGTACAAACTATGCACAATGGTCGGTATTTGATGAAGGGGATGTTGCTGCTTATAACTTACAACATAGTACTAATGGAAATGTGTTTACTGATGTATTTAATCAGGTACCTACTTGTACTAATCCTTCAGCTTGCACTTACACAATTGCTTTGCCTAAAGCTATAGCTGAAACCAATTTTTATCGACTTGTGTTGATTGAAAAAAATGGTACAATCGTTTATTCACCAGTTATAAAAGCCAATTCTTGCATTGATAAAAAAATTGCCCTGCAAATACTACCTAGTACGATTCATAAAAATGGTATTTTAAAATGCGTATATGAGAGTACTGAAACCGACTCTAGTGCAGTATTGCAATGTTATAATTTAAAGGGGCAATTGCTTTGGCAAAAAAGCTTGTTTTTGCAGCAAGGCAAGCACACAGTAAGTATTCCCACCAATTTACAAGCAGGCAATTATTTAATTGTTTTGAAAAGTAAAAATGAAACTGTGCAAAATAAAATAGTTGTATTCTGATAAAATAAATATTAAATAAAATGAAAAAAAGTATCCCAAGATTATTGTTGATTGTAGGTATTTTCTTCTACGCCCAATCAACCGCACAATCCACACAGTTCAGTGAAATGACCACCCTTGACCAATTTGGTGGACCATCAACAGGAACCTATAAACCCAACGAAACCGAAAAGCAACGCATCCAATGGTTTAGAGATGCCAAATTTGGCATGTTTATGCATTGGGGTTTGTATGCACAAATGGCGGGCTATTGGAAAGGTGAATTGGTAAGAGGTGGCGAATGGGCCATTAAAATGAACAAACTGCCAATAGAAGAATACAGGGCATTAACCAAAGTATTTAATCCTACCAAATTCAATGCGGATGAATGGGTAAAGTTAATTAAAGCTGCCGGCATGAAGTACCTTGTCATTACCGCTAAACACCACGATGGTTTTGCGATGTTTCGATCCAAAGCTTCTGCTTATAATATTGTAGATGCCACCCCTTTTAAGCGTGACCCAATGCAAGAATTAAAAGCAGCTTGTGATAAACAGGGTATTCGATTTGGGTTGTATTATTCTCATGGCCAAGATTGGAACGAACCAGATGCTTATGGTAATAATTGGTCTTTCCCTAATTACAAAAGGGATATGAATAAGTATTTAGATGAAAAATCGATTCCTCAAATCAAAGAATTGTGTGAGCAATACCAACCTGCTATCATGTGGTTTGATACGGCAGGTGATATTACAGAAGAAAGAGCCAATCAAATTGCTGGTATTTGTAGAAGCCTTGTTCCCAATATTCTAATCAATAGTAGAATATTACTCGGTAAACCAAAAGGATTGCCCTTAACAGATTTTGATGGTAGTGGGGATAATGAAGCTTTTCATCAATACCACAATGTGCCTTGGGAATTATGTGGCACACTCAATAAAAGTTGGGCGTACAAAAAATGGGATACCGCCTTTAGACCTGTAAGTGAATTGTTGTACAATTTAATTGATGCGGTTTCTAAAAATGGTAACTATCTATTAAATGTTGGTCCTACAGCTGAGGGCATCATTGCAGACCCTTATGCCGTTCGATTATTAAAAATTGGTAAATGGTTAAAAGCAAATGGTGAAGCCATTTATGGTTGTGGCGGAACTGTTTGGGGTACCGAATTTGGTGATTATGGTATGGTGAATGGTAAACGAAAATTTTTGGCAGCACCGGCAAATTGGCGTTGTACATCTAAGAAAGACAACTTGTATATTCATATCCTTAAATGGCCAGAAGATGGAAAATTACAGTTGCCTGCTTACAAAGCAACCATAAAAAAAGCGGTCATATTGGGTGGTAGAAAGGTTGATTTTATACAATCTTTAGATAAAATAATACTTTCTTTGCCCAAAAATGCCCCCGATTCTTTAGCTACAGTAGTAAAGTTGGTTTATTAATAATGAATAAAATTAAAGTTTAATGAAAAGAATATTATTTGTATGGTCGCTTTCCGTAGCCAATCTCTGCGGATTTGCGCAAAGTAATCTTGCAAAAAATCAGCAAGTATTAGTAAGTAGTGCGGTAAGCAATGGTACAAGTGTTGCCGCGGCAGTTGATGGTATTGTTTCCGATAAATCGGTGTGTAGTTTTCCTTCCAAAGCGCCGGCTTGGCTGATTGTAGCGTTGAATAAAAAGCAGCAACTAGGAGGGGTGCACATTTATTTCGGCTTTCCTAAAAAAAGATCTGTAGATGATTTTCACGTAGATTTTTGGAAAGATGGCAAATGGCAAACCATACCTTCTGCTATCGTTTCAGGAAATAGTTTTGATGCAGTTTCGCTTGCATTCGATGCAACTATACAAGTAATAACCGATTCTTTGCGTTTTACCTTCACTAAAGTACGTACCCCAAACGTTGAAGTGCGCGAAATTGCAGTATGGCCCAATTTTAAACTGGGTATCCCTGCTTTGGGTACCGAAGTAGTTGGTTATGAGGCTCCGCATGAGGCGTATGTTCCAAAAATTTACATCAATCAAAGTGGTTACAATTTAGGCAAACCAAAGCGTTTTACGGCGCCATTGGTGGACGATGGTACACCCTTTTATATCAAGGATGCGAAATCGCAGAAAACACTGTTTAGTGGAAAAGTAAACAAACACCTTGGTGATTTCACGGCTTTTAATCCTAAATCCAATGCCGAATTTGTTGTAGTTGCAGATACGTTTACATCCTTCCCTTTTCGCATTGGCGAGTGGTGGATAGAGCGTGTTACGTACCAAAACGCAGTCAATTTCATGATTGATAGTCGTCATTATGTGGGTAATTATACACCCAAATGTTCCGGTTCTTATGGTTGGCGCGATGATTCGCATTTTGGTTGGGAACTGCATACGCTAGTGCCACAATACCTTTCCAATCCTACGGCTTATGAGCGTATGCCTCACCAAATTAAATACCAAGCACCTACAGACACTACTTTATGGGGTGCATTACAACCTTACAACGAAAATGCTCCAGACATTGTGAAACTAATGCATTGGGGTGCCGATGTAATTGTATCGCAAAAGTTAATTCATGAGCATTTTAAAGGGCAATTGGCGTATTTTCTTTACGCATGGCCATACATTAAACAATGGATGCCTCAACAAAACTACGACGCTGTTAAAGCCTATGCACTCAGTATATGGCAACTAGAAAAGGTTGATAAATCGTTTGCCTATAATGAAAGCGTAGGGCACAATATGTTGGCCTTAAAAACCAAAATAGGCTCTACAAAAGGTGCTTTACCGCCGGGTGCTTCCATTATTCCCAATTTAATGATGTATGAAGTTGCCAAGAGAGACAATATAAACAATGCCGATATTTACTTTAATGCAGCTTATAATCAAGTAAAATGGATGGTTGATAGCCTTGATTGGAACAACCCAATGACTACCAAAGGACAGCGTATGAGCGAGTTTATTACCATGACAAGCCTTACATATATGTTGAAACAATATCCCGAAAAATCACCTACAGGTCTGAAAAAAAAGATAGCAGATTGGGCAGAAGTGGTCATTCGACGCTCAAACAATATGTGGGATTTTCGTAAGCTAGACGATAACAACCAATGGTGCCCTACCGGAACTTCGCCACAACATTGGAACGAAACCGGCAATATTGTAGGCTTACCTTCGGCCATTTTGTCGATGATTGGTTATATAGATGATAAATCCAAAGCCAATCGATTGTTGGAAATTGCCTATGCGCATCTTGATAACTCTTTTGGAAGAAACCCTTGTGGAAGACATTGTTCTTTCGATGCAGCTAAGGAAATAGAAGGCGTAGATTTAGGTTGGTATCACCAACATGCGGGCGGTATTGGACAACTTTCCGACGCTCGTTTTGTACTTGACGGGTCACCCAAAAATGCACATTTTCCTTATCATCCTGAACGGGGCGATATTGGCTGGACAGAAGGTTGGGTATCATTTAATGTTTGCTACAATTTAAGTTTAAGCTATATGTCATGGTTCGATACCGAATGGCAAGTTGCCCGCAAAAATGATATGGTAACGCTTCGCTTAAAAGTTCCGTTGAATTTTGATTACAATGCAAAAGAGTACGTGTGGGTGAACCTAAAGGATAAAAATGGAAAAATTAAGCAATTGAAGCTAACGGAAGAAAGTGAAAATTCACCTTGGTTTTCCATCAATATCAAATCGCCGGGTAAAAATGCAGTGGTATCTTACGGATTGGGTTATTTTGAAAAAAGTATTGCTATCCCAAGTAATTAATTAGTATCTCATTTTCAAGAGTAGGCTAGTTTTTTGCACTACATTTCTGTTTTGGCAAAGGCTTTATTTGCCACTGCCACAAAAGAAATAAGCAAAAGGCTAGCCTATTTTTTGCCCATTTATCTAATCAATTGTACAGGTTAAAATGTCAAAGTTGTATTTTAAATTGTATTATTTGTGTGCAAATTCAAATTGTTCACAAGAACAAGTATTGTTCACAATTTTGTTGTATAAATGAATAGTCGATAATTGACACAAGAAGCAATACCTTGATTAGATTGCAATGGTATTGCTACGTTCATTTATAATGAATGGATGATGCATCTGCGTAGCTATGACTGCTAGTAATTGTAATCATAGTTTTTTTAATAATCATTAATAATTTGCTTAAAGCTTGCTAATGAAAAAGTTATTGGTCATTTGCCATTTTTTTGGCTATATGGCATTTGCCAAAGCGCAATCCACAAAAGAGGAAGTAGTTAATCTGCAACATGTTCCACAACTTTCACAAACTTTAGAACAGAAAAATGCTCGTATGCAATGGTTTAGAGATGCCAAATTGGGCATGTTTATCCATTGGGGTCCTTGTACAGTTGGAAAAAAAGAAATAGGCTGGGGAAGAGATGCTAACCGACCTTGGGACAACTCCGTTAATCGGCACGGCAATGGTGTGCGATCTAGCGATTCTATTTACGACAATTATTATCGTGAGTTTAATCCGGTTGATTTCCATCCGGAACAATGGGTAAAAATGGCTAAGCAAGCCGGGGTGAAGTATATGGTATTGATTACCAAGCACCATGATGGTTTTTCGATGTACAATACGCAATTTTCTGAATACAACATCATGCACACGCCCTATGGAAAAGATATTATCAAGGCTTTTGTGAATGCTTGCCATAAATACAAAATGAAAGTGGGTTTGTATTATTCTACTCGCGATTGGTACCATCCCGACTACCTAATTGGCGACAATAAAAAATACGATCAATTTTATAGAAACCAAATTCGTGAATTGCTAACCAATTATGGAAAAATTGATATCATGTGGTTCGATCATGTAGGAGGGAAGGATTGGACTAAGTGGCGTATGGATTCTTTGTTTTCTATGATGTACTCCTTACAGCCACACCTGATTGTTAATAATCGGGCTGCTTTGTTTGTTGGTGCGGGCGCAGCTGCCTTTCCAAAAGCCGATCCGGTAATTCCGGAACTCAAAACCATGACAGCGGGTGATTATTACACACCCGAAGGTCGTATTGGTAGTATGGATATCAAAAAAGATTGGGAATCCTGTATTCACATTGGTCAGGGATGGTCGTACAGAGGCGAAAGTTTCTTTACTCCCATTAAAGATTGTATTTCTATGTTGGTCAGTTGTGCTACGGGCGGTGGAAACCTTTTGCTGAATTACGATCCTACTCCGCTTGGTAGTTTTCCGGTACAAGAACAAGTAATAGCCCAAAAAATGGGCACTTTCACTGCCAAATATGGCAAGGCTATTTTTGGTACACGCGGTGGCCCGTTTTCCAATGGGTTTTGGGGAGGTGCTACTCACAAAGACAATAAAATTTACCTATTTGTAAAATCGTGGGACAATGACCAAATTAAACTCGCTGCTTTACCGTTGCAAATTCAAAAAGTAAATCTACTAGTAGGTGGACAACGGGTGGATTTTCAGCAAACAGATAAGCAGATTGTTGTTTCGGTACCTGCTTCGCTACGCGATACCTTATATACCGTACTTGAACTCACCATGTCTAACAAGGTTTCCGATTCGCTGCAAGTGGGTTCACGTAGCTCTATTTTTTCCGATGCAACCACATTCGGAAAAATTATTAATAGTGGGGCTTCAATGAGCCTTAGTTCGGTACACAGCACCCTTAATGAAACGAAAAAAAATACGGCTTTTTTAAATAACCTTTCTATTCCAACTGATTATGCATTTTCCACAACCGAGGAAGTGCATCCTTTTGTTACCATCAACTTAAACAGTATTAAAAATGTAACAGGCATAGCTATATCTAACCGACCGGGAAATAAAACCACAGCAGACTTCATAGTAAAAGTATCTACAGACAGTATAGCGTGGAAAACTATTTATACAGGTAAGTACGATAAAGATTATTGGGAAATACCCGTTACCGAAATGAAAACGGGTGCTGAAGTGCCGGGAAGAATGGTTCAATATATCCGAATAGAAATGATTTCAAATAAACCATCTGTTCTTCAATTGCGGAAGGCTGAGGTATATGGAAAATAAAATAAGCAAATTTTTTTATCAATTAAATTCAAAAAAATGGGTAAATTATCTATTACAATTTTAAGCGTACTGCTATTTGTTTCTGCGTATGCGCAAAAACCACAACTTGATGCAAAAGGTCGGTTAATTTCCATGGACAGCGTTAACTTGTTTTCGATGGTGCAGCCTATACCCGATAACTATATGTTTAGCGATACCGGGTACAATATTTGGTGCGGCTCAGTTGTAAAAGGCAAAAACGGTAAATTTTATATGTTGTATAGCCGTTGGCCAAGGGCTTACGGACATTATGCGTGGTTGCCATCTTCAGAAATTGCTTTGGCTAAAGCCGATAAACCCGAAGGTCCCTACAAACATGTAAAAGTGGTATTCAAACCTCGAGGCAATCAGTATTGGGATGGCGTTTGTACGCACAATCCGGCGGCTATCGAATACAAAGGCAAGTATTATTTGTACTACATGGGAACAACGGGTAAGTCGGTTGTTAAGCAACCGGCTTCTATGAAAGATTCCAGTTGGTGGGAATACCGAAATCACCAACGTATTGGTGTAGCAGTAGCTGATGATCCGGAAGGGGAATGGAAACGATTTGATAAACCTGTACTAGATGTGAGTAAAGACAGTACCGCTTTTGATGCGTTAATGGTTTCCAATCCTGCCATCACGGTTGATGATAAAGGACGCGCAATTTTGGTGTACAAGCAAGTAGCCAAAAATAATACCATGAAGGGCGGAAAAGTACGCTTTGGGGTGGCATTTGCTAACTCGTTGTTAGGGCCGTATACCAAACACCCCGAACCTATTTTTCAGGCCAAACAAAAAGACAATGATAAGGTTTGGATGGTGGCAGAAGACCCCTATATCTGGACGTACAAAGGCAAAATATATGCCATTGTAACCGATGTGGCAGGCTTTTTTACCAACAAAGAAGCTGCTTTGGCTTTGTTAAGTTCAAAAGATGGTATTGATTGGCAGCCTACACCGTTCCCTAAAGTGGTGCCTCAACGTTTAAAATTAGCCAACGGAACAATGGCCGACGATAAATTAGAGCGTCCTTGTTTATACACAGAAAAAGGAGTACCTAAATTGCTGTTTGGTGCTTTGGGTTTTGAAAAAAGAAAGTATTCTGTAAACGTGGCTGTGCCTTTAAAATAGGTGTAAAGAAAACCAATAAGGAGTTTTAAAATTAACAGATATGTATAAGATATCTTTTTTCATTACCTGCTTTGCTATTGCAACTTTCAACTTTGGTGCAAAGGCGCAACACTTTAAGCCATTTACAACGCCCGCCACCAAGCGTATTGTAGATTCTATTTACAACAAAATGACTTTGGGCGAAAAAGTGGCGCAGTTACACGGCATCAGACCCATTCAGCTATTAGTAAATGGAAAATTATCCATCGAAAAATGCAGAAAAGTCATTCCCAATGGTGTTGGGCACATTAGTCAATATGCGTGTGCGTTAGATTTAGGGCCTAATGAATTGCGAGACTTTGTACAGCAGCTTCAAAATTATTTAATTAAAGAAACACCCACCGGAATTCCGGCCATTTTTCACGAAGAAGCCATTACCGGTGTAGCGGCTTTGGGTGCTACCATTTATCCGCAACAGTTGGGCGTTGCTTGTACTTTCAATCCGGCATTAGCCGCCAAAAAAACAGCGCAAACGGCCGAAGCCATGCGGGCTATTGGCGGAACCTTGGCTTTGTCGCCAATGGTCGATTTAATTCGTACTGCACATTGGCCAAGAATTGAAGAAAGTTATGGGGAGGATGCTTATTTATCGGCCCGAATGGGCGTTGCTTTTGTGGAAGGCTTGCAGAAGAACAACCTAAAAAAAGGAGTGGCCGCATGTAGCAAACATTTTGTAGCGTATGGGAACAACAACTACACCGATAAAGAATTGATAGAAGAATATTTGTTTCCGCACGAAGCCATGATTCGGCAAGCCAATAGTAAAGTAGTGATGACGGGTTATCACAAATTTAGAAATGGTGTAAACACGGTTTCCTGCGATACGCTGTTGCAAGGGATATTGAAAAAATATGTTGGATTTGACGGCGTTGTAGTGAGCGATTATTCGGCGGTAAGCCGGCAATGGACCGGTAAAGAACCGGCGCAGTTAAAGGCTAGGGGCGTTGATGCGATGAATGCAGGTAACGATTTAGAATTTAGTGATCCCATTAGTTATATGTATTTACCCGAGGCGTTAAAAGAAGGAACGGTATCGGAAAAGCGTTTTGAAGAAGCGGTTAAAACGGCCTTAACCTTAAAAGCCAATTTGGGACTGCTCGCTAAAAATCCGGTATTGTTTGCCAAAGGAAACATCAATATCGATCAGCCTGAATGGCGCAAAACGGCCTACGATTTAGCCGTTCAATCGGTGGTAATGCTCAAAAACAATGGGGTACTTCCGCTGAAAAAAACAATGCAGAAAATTGCTTTGGTAGGGCCTAACGCCAATACGTTTTGGTGTATGTTGGGCGATTACACTTATCAATCGATGTATTCATTTTGGTGGGGAGGAAAAATAGACCCCAACAATCCTAAAATTGTTGGATTAAAAGAGGCATTGCAAAACAAGTTGGGTAAACAAGTTCAATTAGCGTACGAGCGTGGGTGCGATTGGAGCGCACAAACAGAGGCCAAAGTGATTTCGGCCGGCGATGGCGACCCGCGCACTAAGGCATTGAAAATGATGTTGATGCAATCGGTAGATAGTACCAATTGGAACAAAGCCATTGCCACAGCATCTGCAAGCGATGTCATTATTGCCGCCGTTGGCGAAAACCCAACTTTGTGTGGCGAGGGTAGGGAGCGGAAAGGCATTCGTTTACCCGGCGATCAGGAAAAATTTGTGCAAGCCTTAATTGCTACGGGCAAACCGGTGGTTTTGGTGGTGTTTGGGGGGCGTCCACAAGTGATTACCGAGGTAGAAAAGCAATGTGCGGCAGTATTACAAGCTTGGTTTCCGGGCGAGGAAGGCGGTAATGCCGTGGCCGATTTGTTATTGGGCAATGCCAATCCTTCGGGAAAATTGAGTGTGAGTTATCCTAAAACCGAAAGCAAAGCACTTATTTGTTACAACAATGGTACGGCAACGGAAAAGTTGGTGGCGTATCCTTTTGGCTACGGTTTGTCGTACACAAATTTCGAGTACAGCGATATCCAAATAACTAATGACATAACTACTCGTGCAAAGTCATTCACAGTTAGCTGCACAATCAAAAATACGGGTACTATGGCGGGTGAAGAAATTGTGCAATGTTACTTTTCTCCCCAAAATAATCAGCCGTTATTGCCTATACAGCTAAAAGGATTTACAAGGGTTAGTTTAAAACCCAATGAGCGAAAGCGCATTCATTTCAATATTTCTCCTGAATTGCTTGCTTATTATAAAAATGCCCAATGGAATATTGATCCCGGTCAATACGAATGTAAAATTGGAGCTTCATCGTTAGATATCCGATTACAAAAAACTTTTCGCGTAGAAGGTAAACCGGTTTCTTTACAGCGAAAAACGGTTTATTTTTCCGAATCTTCTTACTAACCAATAATAATACTGTATGAAAAAAAGTAGTATTTTATTCCTGTTTTTATTTTCTCGCCTGTTTGGGCAAACAAACAAAGCAGCATTCGATTACTTTGAATACAAAGGCAACGACCCGTTTTTTACTAAATCCATCAATGTATCAAAGCAATATTTCAATCCTATTGTAGCCGGATTTTATCCCGACCCAAGTGTGTGCCGTAAAGGAGAAGATTACTATTTGGTCAATTCTTCTTTCAGTTACTATCCGGGTATTCCTATTTGGCACAGTAAAGATTTGGTGAATTGGCAGCAAATAGGGCATGTGTTAGACAGACCCTCGCAATTAAAACTCGATGGATTGGATTTATCTGCGGGTATTTTTGCACCTACCATTCGTTACAATCCCGCCAATAAAACCTTTTATGTTATTTGTACGGTAGCAAGGGGCATCTATAATTTTTTGGTAAAAACGCAGGATTTAAAAAAGGGGTGGAGCGATCCTATCTTGCTTCCAAAAGTTAAAGGAATGGATCCTTCAATACTTTTTGATGATGATGGCAAAACTTATATTGTGAATTGCGGAGAACCGGTAAAGGCACTTTGGCGCGGACATCGCTCTATTTGGCTTTTTGAATACGATACTCAAAAGGATGTAATTATAGATGAAGGAAAAATTATTGCCGATGCCGGAATAGATACTTCAAAACATCCTATTTGGCTGGAAGGACCACATTTGTACAAAATAAAAGGCAAATATTATTTAATGGCCGCAGAAGGCGGAACGGGCGATAATCATAGCGAAGTAATTTTTGAAAGTGATCATGTAAAAGGGCCTTATAAACCTTGTGCCATAAACCCAATTTTATCGCAACGCAATCTGCCAAGCGATCGAGCAGATAAAATAACAAGTACCGGTCATGCCGATTTAGTAGAAACCCCAACCGGTAAATGGTATGCTGTATTTTTAGCTACAAGACCTTATGTAGATAATTTGTACAATACAGGCAGGGAAACATTTTTGTTGCCGGTTGAGTGGAAGCATCAACAGCCCATTATTTTAGACAGCGGAAAAGCAGTGCCGGTAGTAGTTAATTATCCCGCACTCAATACCAAAGCCAAACGACCAACCGGTAATTTTATATGGAAAGATGATTTTAACCAAGCCGCTTTAGCACAAGAGTGGAATATGTTGCGCACACCCCGCGATACTTGGTATAACCTTGAAAGTGGGCAGTTGGTATTAAATGCCATAGATAGAAGCATTTACGATAAAGTGAATCCCGCATTCATCGGCCGTCGACAGCAGCACATGGGTTTTACTGCCACTACTCGTTTTAGTTTCGTACCCAAAAGCAACAATGAATTGTCGGGAATGGTACTTTTTCAAAATGAAAAAAACAATATTGTCATCGGAAAAACGATACACGATGGTAAAACATCGCTATTGGTTATCAATAGGTTGTTGGGGAAAAACCAAGTGATAGCTAATGCCGCGATTGCAGACGAATTAGCTAACAAGCCTGTACAATTACAAATAGTTGTAAATAAAGGGTTATGCCAAATTTTTTATGCCTTGGGCAATGATTCTATGAAATTATTGGCCAAAGATGTTGACATTCAACACTTGAGTACCAAAGTAAGTGGTGGATTTGTGGGCAGTTATGTGGGTATGTATGCTACCCAAAAATCAAATATTACCCAGTAGAAGCAAATAAAAGAGACTGTACAAAAAGAAAAATGTAGGAAGCTTGACTTCAAGCTGATTAAGCAAAGCGGTGTTCACGTACATACAAGTAAGAAGATACTGGTAGATGGGCTATCAAGGAATGAAGAAGTTGCACAGTAACACAGAAATACCCCAGAAAAAGTCAAAAAAAAGCCATTGGATAAAGAAGCTAGGGAAAGGAACAAAGAAATCACATCCAAGCGAGTATTGGTAGAAAACATTATCAGGAAGGTAAAGATATTTAGGGTCGCAGCAGAAAAATATAGAAACAGAAGAAAAAGATTTGGACTGAGGATAAATTTAATCGCAGCGTTTTATAATCGTTCCATTGATTTAATACTTAAAAAATGAATTTCCGAAGAGGTCTAATGTTTGCCATTACGAGCTTGGTAAGTTTTCGCAGAAGAAAATTTTAACCTAGCGTATGATTTTGGGCATTAAAAAGCCTTTGAGCGTTACACTCAAAGGCTTTTTAATATATTTCAACCATACCTATTTTAAAACGTATGTAAAAAAGCTCAATTTAACTCATTAAAATACCTGCAATACTAGCCGATAAATAAGAAGCCAAAGTACCACACAATAATGCTTTTAAACCCAATTTTGCTAAATCGGCACGTCTTGATGGCGCTAGTTCGCCAATTCCTCCAATTTGCATACCTACGCTACTAAAGTTGGCAAATCCACATATGGCAACGCTCACTATCAAAATGCCTTTTTCTGTTAATACAGGAATCGTTTTAGATGTTAAGTTATTAAACGCTACAAACTCATTGATCGTAATTTTTTGGCCTAATAATGTGGCCACATTAGCTACATCACTGTTTGGTACACCCATACACCAAGCAATTGGATAAAAAAGTTTGCCAAAAATCCAGTTCAAACTCAAGTTTAAATCGGCGCTAAAAACATGTCCGGCTTTTAGCAACATCCAATCTATCATAGCAATCAACGCTATAAAACCAATCAGCATGGCAATCACATTAATGGCAATTTTCATGCCGTCGCCCGCACCATGCGATATTGCATCAATAATATTGCTATACGGGCTTTTTACCTCAAGCTTTACATCGCCCATTGTTTGACTTTCTTCTGTTTCGGGAAACACTATTTTCGAAATAACCAATGCGCCTGGGGCTGCCATTAAACTTGCGGTGAGTAAATATTCGGCTTTAGCACCCATATTGGCATAAACAATTAAAATACCTCCAGCTATACAAGCTAAACTACCGCTCATGCTCGCTAGCAATTCACTTTTGGTCATTGTGGGTAAGTAGGGACGTATCATTACTTGCGCTTCAACCTGACCTACAAATGCGCTTGCTACGTTGCTCAGTGCTTCAGCTCCACTAACCCGCATAATAAAATTCATGGCTTTGGCTATGATAGCTACTATAAATTGCATTACACCAAAGTGATACAATATGGCAACCAATACACATACTAAAATGATGGTAGCCGTTACGCTGAAGGCAAATACAAATCCTGCTTCTCTAAAATCTTTCATTCCCCCCATACTATTGGTAACCAAACCACCATATACAAAGGCAACACCCTCACGCGAAAATTCTTCAATTTTTTTCATGCATTTTCCCAATGTTTGAAAAAAATGTGTAATAGGCGGTATTTTCAAAAGCAATACAGCAATTACGGCTTGCAGCGCAATGCCACTAAACACTAACCGATAATTGATTTTCTTTTTATTGTTTGAAAACAAAAAAGCTATACCAAGAATGACCAAAATACCTAGAATGCCTTGAAATCTACTCATAAGGGTTGTTTTTATTTGATTCTGCAAAAAATGAAGATAATATAAAAAAATCAATAAAAAAAGCGGTAAAAAGTATACAATATAATCGTTTTTGCAGAAAAGTTGGGGTAATTATATCAATTATTATTTTTTAGACTGTAAATACATTTTCCTAACAGCATTTCATTTTTTACATTTACCTATATTTTTTACACGATGAAAGCACTCTTTGGGGCATTATTTTGTTTTTTTATTGCTAGTAAACTTTCTGCACAAATTCAAATAACAGGTCAAGTAACCAATTATAAAGGAAAAGCCATAGTTGGAGCAAGCGTGGTTGTAAAAGATTCTTATGACGGCGGTATTACCGACTCGGTGGGTAAATTTACCTTCAAAACCTTTGAAAAGGGAATGCAAACCATTACCGTAAAAGCAATAGGCTATTTAATAAATGAACAATCGGTTGCAATCAAGCAAACGGCTTGCACGCTTTACGTAAAATTGAAAGAGGAAGTTACAGAACTAAGCGCAGTTACAGTTACAGCGGGTAGCTTTGAGGCTAGTGATAAAAAGCGAGCTACAGTGGTACTCAATTCCATAGATATTGTAACAACAGCAAATGCAAATGCTGATATTACAGGTGCTGTAAAAACACTACCCGGTGCACAACAAATTGGAGAACAAGAAGGATTGTTTGTGCGTGGAGGCACTGCCGCAGAAACTAGGGTGTTTATTGACGGAACAACAGTAAATAATTTCTTTTTCACTAGTGTGCCGGACATAGCACAACGAGGAAGATTTTCTCCTTTTTTATTTAAAGGAACGGTGTTTAGCAGTGGTGGATATAGTGCACTGTATGGTCAAGCACTTAGCGGGGCTTTGATTTTAGAAAGTATTGACTTGCCTGATAGGAGCGAGGCTAGTTTTGGTATATCGTCTGTAGGGGTTAATATTGGTTTACAGGAATTGGGGAAAAAAAAGCGTAGTAGCTGGGGAATACAGTACAACCATACCAACTTGCAGTTGTATTTTATGGCAGTCAAACAGAAACCGGATTATTATAAAGTACCCGCTTTTCACAATGTAGAAGCTAATGCAAGATTTAAAACAAGGAGTGGAGGTATGGTTAAGTTTTACATGTATGCAAATAGTAATCAGTTAGGGCTTCGAAATCCGGATATCGATAGTAACGTGCTAAAAAATGCCTTTGATTTAACAAATTTAAATTGGTACAGTAATGTAAGCTGGAAAGAGAATTTATCCAATAACTGGAAATTTAATGCCGGAATGAGTTTTAGTACCAATAGCGATAAAATACAAAATGAATTACAGGATAAAAACAATCAACAAATTTTACTTTTAGAAAATTCACCTCCCTATATAAATAAAATTTTTCGGGTGTCTGTAGGAGCGAAGCTAGCACAGTTGAAACTTGTTTTCGAAAAAAAATTAGGTGGCCTTAATGTAATTAGATTTGGTGCTGAAAATTGGTACAGTAACGACAAAACGATTTTTAATAACCGGCTGGTTGTAGATGCCAAGTCCTATGTACAGGATTGGTATAAAGCAATGTTTGCAGAGTCGGATATTCATATAAACAACAATATTGCATTAAAAATAGGTGGAAGAATGGAACATAGTAGCTATTTGAATAAATTGAATGCTGTACCTAGACTTTCAATTGCATATAAATTGGCTAAATCTATACAGGTATCTGCTGCATATGGTGTTTTTTACCAAAAACCGAATAATGCTTTTTTAGCCAATGTGCCTAATTTGACCAATAGTAAAGCCACCCATTATATTGCCAATATTCAAAAAAGTACACTTAATCAAACGTTTAGAACCGAATTTTTTTATAAAAGTTATCAAAATTTGATTAAAACGTTTCCCGATACCAATAATAATGGTCATGGTTTTGCAACTGGTGTAGAGGTTTTTTGGCGCGATAAAAAATCATTTAAAGCTTTTGATTATTGGATTAGCTACAGTTATTTACATACAAAGCGCAACCATCTTAATTTTCCGGAATTATTGCAACCCTCATTCGGGGCTACGCATACCTTTAATTTAGTAACAAAAAAGTTTGTAATGCCTTGGAAAACAGGTTTTAATGCTACCTACACATTTGCTAGCGGAAGACCCTATTATCATTTGATTAATACAGATAGCAAAATCATTATTGCCGATAAGGGCACAACTATCCCTTATCACAACATAAGTTTTAGTATCAATTATTTGCCTAATTTAGGAAAAAAAATGCCCAAATTTTTTCCAATTATCGTTGCAAGCATAACAAATGCATTTAATTTTAAGCAAGAATTTGGATTCAATTATAGCTTCAATGGATCTACGAAAAAAGCAATTTCGCCACCTGCACCACAATTCTTTTTTCTTGGTTGTTTTCTGAGCATAGGTGTAGATAGAACTCAAGACATTATAAATAATAATTTGTAATTTTTTAAATAAACTAAATATGAAGAAGTGTATTTTATTAAGTATCCTTACAACTGTATTTGCGGTATCTGTAACTGCACAAAGCAAGTTTGAAACTGCAATGGCCAAAGGTTTGAAACAAATGACTGAGGCAAAAACTCAATTGGAAAAAGCGGAAACAGCCTCTTTTTTTGAAAGGATAGCAGATGCCGAAAAAAATCAATGGTTGCCTTATTATTATGCCGCCTTGTTGAATTACCAAAATGCAATGTTCGATAATTCTGCCGACAAAGATAAAGTGGCTGAAAAATGTAAAGAGATGATTGAAAAAGGTTTAGCAATTGATAAGAATGCTGATTTGTATTGTTTACAACAACAAGTAGCTATTTTGCAAATGCTTGTTGACCCAATGTCACGCTGGCAAACATATGGACCAATAGCAGCCAATGCTCTGACTAATGCCAAAAAAGCAGATGCTAACAATCCGCGTATTTATTATTTGGAAGGAATGACTATAATGAATACACCTGAAAATTTTGGAGGGGGAAAAATAGCAGCAAAGCCACTGTTTGAAAAATCAGTTGCCTTATTTGCAACTTATCAACCTGCCACACCGATGCATCCCAATTGGGGCAAAGACCTTGCAGAAAAAATGTTGGCAGCATGTAAATAAATGCAATAATTAAGTGGCTCATTTTATATGCAAAAGGTCTTCCTGAAAAATCAAGAAGACCTTTTGCTACTTACTAATCCGAAAACAAATTATATGTGTGCTTGAATTTTTTTGTCGAGCACGCTTTTGGGAACTGCACCAATTTGTTTGTCAACTACCACGCCATTTTTGATAAATAAAATAGCAGGAATAGAGGTAATACCAAATTTAATGCTCACATCTGGATTCACATCCACGTTTACTTTTCCAATTTTCACCTTACCGGTATATTCTTTGCTAAGTTCTTCAATAACTGGACCAATAGCGCGACAGGGTCCGCACCATTCAGCCCAAAAATCAACTACGCTTAATTGCTCGCTTTTTAAAACCTCGGTTTCAAAATTGGCATCTGTAAATTCTAAAGCCATTTTTTTCTATTTTATTGATAAATTAATTGTGTTTACTTCAACTTGTCAAATATACATCCAAAGTACAGATTCTGCTGTTTTGACTTTTCCACGCATGTGATTATGACGGTCCGACATTTTTTGCTGACAAAATTGCGTAGAGTCGTTTACCGTGGGATTCGAAAATTACTTTTTTACTTATAATTTATATTATGTTAAATAAGGCATTCCGAATAAAGGGGAACTATTGTTGTTCCCCTTTATTAAGTTGTATCAATTAAAATTTGCCGTGTAGCTCATCGTAGAATTTATACTTGGCTTCAAATGCATCGTATGCTTTTGGATCCTTACCTCTTGCTTTATCGCGTTTATAGGCATATAGATTTGACAAAAAGTCTACCGATCTGCCTAGGCAGTTTTTTTCTTGATGCGTTTTGTCTTTTTTATCTTTCAAAATTTTGAAAGCGTTTTCAAGATAAGTTAATGACACTTGCACATATTCATTTGTTGGGGCTTCTAAATCGGCGTTGCTTTTTTTCAATTCATCATTGGTAGTTTTAAAAGCGGCGTCGCTTGCAGCCTTTTTCTTGGGATCTTTTTCAACAACTCGGTTGGCGTTGAGTGCTTGTAGCTTCCGGGTGTTTTCCCTGCGTTTTTCATCTAACTCAATAAATTGGTTGTACGAAAGCACACCCACATTGTATGCCGCTAAACCATCCTCGGGTTTTTTATCCGAAGCTTTTTTAAAAGCTTGAATGGCTTTACTTTTATAGAAGTCTAGTTTGGAACTATCAAAATTTGGCTCTTTGGAAGCGTTAGCAAACGCTTCTCCATAATAAGCATATTGCAAAGAGGACAAATTTCCTGAAGCATCATCCAATTCGTACTTGGCTGTTTTTTCTTGTAAGCTAAGCGCTTTACTGAAAAACTCTAGTTCATATACTTCCCAATTTTCATTTGGGTACATTTCTTTTGAAAAGGCTAAATACTTTTTAAAATTTGCTTCATTCTTATTGTCTACCGCATTTAACAACAAGTATCGATACAAACCAATGTAATCTTTTCCTCCCACTTTTGCTTCAACCAACCTTGCATAATATTTAACGGCTTCATTGGTTTTTTTTGCATTTTCATAGGCTACACCTGCATATAAGATACTGATTGTATCAAATGCCAATTTGGTATCGGAGCTCCATTTGTACTTTACAATTTTATCAATATAGTCAACCGCTTTGCTAAAATAGTAACCCGCAGAATCGTATTTTTTATTATTATAAGCATTTACTGCCGTGGCATTAAAGGTACTGTACATTTCAAATATAGGTGTTGAACCATTGTTTTCCTTCAAAAGAGTCATATCTTTTTCCATAGATATGTATTTTTCAAAGGCGGCGTCTGAAATACTAGCGGCTTGAGCAATATCTATTTTTCCATTGGGTGTTTTGACCAATGAGCCATAGATTTTATATTGTAAAAACCATGTTTCTGCCTTGGTTTGCAGTTTTGGATCTTTTACAACCTTGTCAATTTCTATTTTCGCATCATCCATTTTGCCTAAAATAACCAAAGCATTAACGGTTTTTAAACTTTGGGCATTAGTCATTTGTGCAGTGGCAGTACTTACTGCCAAAAGCATTAAAAGTTTTTTCATAACAAACTCTTTTAAATTATTGAATATCAGTTTCTTCGTTTGAGTTTTCTGGTTTACTATCTTGCTCGTTTATAGGTGTTTCTGCATCTGTATTGGTGTCGGTTTCGGTTTCGGCTGGTATTTGATTTTCATCGGTTGGAAGTATTTCTTCTTCCTCCTCTTCTATTTTAGAAATTGCAGCAATGGCATCGTTGGCATCTAAGCGAATTAACGTAACACCTTGGGTTGCCCTTCCTGCCGCTTTGATAGTAGCAATTGAAGTGCGTAAGGTTATGCCCGATTTACAGGTAATAATTAAATCTTCCTTTTCGGTAACGTCCATAATAGCCACTAAACGACCGGTTTTTTCGGTAATATTCAGTGTTTTTACCCCTTTGCCGCCTCTGTTGGTTATTCTATAAACGTCTTCACCGTCGGCATCTATTAATGGAGT
>JACCDS011425713.1_pt1 | contig 22939 bp, 19 predicted proteins | sample 7446441 | NCBI WGS metagenome assembly JACCDS01 (sample SAMN15323445, study PRJNA562643) | freshwater metagenome | isolation source: river surface water | place: USA:Blue River Watershed | collected 2017-08-17 | reverse complement strand
GTGCCGTTGGCCAGCGCCACGGCGTATTGGGTTCCGGCCCAGGCCGCAAATTCTTTTTCAAATTCGCGGCATTCCTGTCCGGTCCAGTAGTTGACTTTATTACTGAGTACTACGCGGCTGACCGCATCTGCTTCTTCCTGAGTAAAGGAAGGCCACACTGAAAAAGGTGTATTTAACATGCAATTACCGTTTTATCTGATGGTTACAAATCTGGACAGGCTGGCAAACAAATCCACGCCGTCCCAGATATAATCAAAATCTAGTCCTTGTCCAACCGGTACTAACCGGTCGAGCCCCGGAACCCCAGCCTGCAGCCACGTTTGCAGCTCACCGGCAGAGATCCCAAAATAAGTTAATGTTTGCACGCCTCGGTGCAGTACTGCATTTAAATCTGTCAATTGACTGACCGCAGTTTGCAGGAAAGTTCCCCGACCACAATGGTGCCGCGTTTCAATCAGACCGGCCAGTTCGGTGTTGAGTACGGTCAGGGTCATGTCTGACGATACGGGGCTTAACACAGACTGATAATCAATGGCATGCTCGGCCACAAAAACCAGTTTCTGCATAAAATCTGCTGCCATCAGGCCATGCGGATACTGGCTGACAGCTGCATCGACGGCAGACCAGAACTTCGTACTGGCCTGACTAACCATATGTGTATCGCCCAACCAACAGACGGCACGGGGCGACGAACACGCTTGCTGACCAAACAAATAAGTGTCACTGACAAAAGCCCTGACTAATCTGGCAAACCCAGCATCATCCGCAGCAAGCACGGCTTGCACCGACAACAAAGCCAAAGAATATTTGTTGGCGAATTTGATATCTACTGCGGTCGGCCGCACCGGTAAACTGCTGAAATGGCTGACAGTATTGTCACCGCCCCATAACATTCTGGCGTCACACCAGGATGACAACTGGCGGCTGATAGTGTCGTCGTGTGGATAAGTGACCACCATCAGGCTGTGGCTGACCGGATTATCCGGCAATTCTGTCAGCACCTGATTCAGCACTTGCAGAATTAACATCTGCTGCGCCGACGATTTGGACGACAAACGCACCAGATTTTTATTCCCCATCAGCAGAGAAATCACCAGTGAGTAAATAAAAATAGTGTCCACATTAGAGGGAGCGACATGAAAAACCAGGCCACGGGGTAACCGCACTGCGTGGTTGGTGACGGCTGCCGGCACTGCCGCTTGCTCTGCCAGCCGGCTGATATTCGCTTTGCGTAACCAATATCCCAAAGCGATCATTTCCGGATGTGCTTTAAAAGCCGGGTCCCGTAATAATTGCCGCGACAGGGTTTCAACAAACTCAAGTGCAGCCGGAGAAAATGGTGTCAGTAAGTCGCTGCGCTCCTGACAGAAAAATTCAACAGATTGCGCGGATTGCTGTGGTGCCAACAGACGGATTGCGGAAAGCGTCATGGTTTCACCTCAGCTGCATGCGTATCAGAACAGCCCCGGACTTCCGCTTTTGGTAACCGGCCATGTACATGAAAATATTTGCCATTGAGGCCACAAGGGCAATTGTCTTCGCCAAACACTGTACCTAAATCCTCTGTCAGCAGACGATGCCCCGGATAACTGGATGGCAACACGCTGCTGACGGCAATCAATCCTTGCTGACCATCTGGCAGCTTCTGCATGGTCCGGGCATCGACAATATCAATGTCTGCATAGTCCGGAGCATGCAGATAGCCATGCGAACATTCGACAAAGATCGAACCGACCTGCTCCACCATGCCATAAAAATTATGGACGCGTTGAATGCCGCAAGTCGCAAACGCGACTTGCTTAAACACTGAATTATCCACCGCGATATCAATTAACTTTTTCCAGCCACCGCTATGCACAAGCACAGAACCGGCTAAATCCAGCTGTTGGCCGCTTTGCTGTAAAACCTGGAAAAAATACTGCCAGACCATAAAGGTAAAACCAAAAATAAATACGGGTTTCCCCTGATGTTTTGCAATAAACGCCTGCACCCGCTCCAGATTGATCTGCATATCATCATCCAGTGCATAGGTGTGATCACGGCCAAAAGTCGATAAACCCAGAATGCCAGCGCCACGCGCAGAGAAAGACAGGCGATCTTTGACTACAGACGGATGATCAATGATCAGCATTGGCAAACGCTGTACACCAAGGTAATGCTGCATGATCTTCACCAACACTTTACTCTGGTGCGCAGCAGTCTCCCGGTCCAGCACAATACGCGAGACCTGCTGTGAGGTGGTTCCTGAAGACGTCAGAACTTTAAACACGTCTTGTTGCGCCACACTCTTGAGCTCATATTCTTTAAACAGCCGTACCGGTAAAAAGACTTGCTGATCAAACCAACCGGCAGCAGTCTGTGAGCTGGCAATACGTCGATACAACTCACAATGCTGCTGATGGTGTGCATCCAACGCCGCCAAATGGCTGTGCAGAACCTGTTGCTTTTCTGCCGCACCGAGACTGTACGGCGATGGTTGCTGATAAAAAAAGTCCAGATTATTCATATTGCGCCATCAATGCTTTGATGGCCTGGCCATCGACTTTGCCATTAGTGTTACGTGGAATTGCTGCGATCTTATGCACTGCTATGGCGTTGGCGTTGATTTTAAACAACGCAGACAGCTCGGTCGTCAGGGCTGCCGGCTCAACCGCGGCGCCCTCACTGATAAATATCATCAGCTTATCATCCCGCCCGGTACTGGTTGCATCCAGACCGCGTCGAGCCAGTACCTCATCAACCGTATCAAGGCTAATACGCAAACCGAACATTTTAATAAAACGTTTGGCGCGCCCGGTAATATAAAAACAACCATCCTGATCGCAATAACCTATATCCCCGGTAGCGAGCTGACCATGACATTGATCACCGAGCGCCAGTTCGGCCAGTGACTCTGCATATCCCAGCATCACGTTCGGTCCCTGATAAATCAGCTCCCCTTCTATATCTGGCTGATCGGTCAGTTGTCCGTCGGCCTGCCGGACCCACAGCTTACCGCCCGGAATAGCGCGGCCAATGGAGCCGGTTTTCTCTGCGAGAAGTTCAGGCGGCAAATATGCGATACGTGCCGTTGCTTCGGTCTGACCATACATGACGATAAACTGCTGTTGCCGGGCCTGAGCTTGCTGTTGAAAATACTGCAGGCTGTCATTGTCCAAACGCCCACCGGCTTGCGTCAGGTAACGCACTGAATCGGTTTTAAAACGTTCATAACGCATTTTTCGCAGCATTTGCCAGATATAAGGCACTCCGGATAATGATGTAACCTGATGCTGCTGCACTAATTGCCAGAATTCACGTGACAGCAAGCCATACTGTGTGAGCACTAATCTGGCGCCAGCCTGCAAATGGCTGTTGAGAATCGACAAACCGTAGGAGTAATGCAGTGGCATCGTTGTGATAGCGGTCTGTGCACTATCAAGCTGCAAATAGCTGACAATAGCTTCGGCATTGCTTTGCAGGTTTGTCCGGCTCAGTCTGACCAGTTTTGGTGAACCTGTAGTACCTGAGGTTGACAACATCAGCGCCAGATCTGAATGCAGTGTCAGTGGCTCCTGATGCTGCAGCGTTACAACGTCACCGCGTAGCAACACATTTGGCCGGTAGCAAGCTAATAACGCCTGCATCAAATCGGCGTCTAATGCAGCATCTAACAGGATCAATGGATGGCCGGTTTGCAGCGCCGCCAGGTACCAGCAAACTGTCTGAAGGTCCGTATCCATATATAATGCGAGCAACGACCTGTTCGCCGGTAACCGCTTCGCACAAGCTTCGACACGCAGTGCCAGATCAGCATAACTGACGGCGCCTTCTTGCGGGTCGATGAAAGCGATTGCCGTTGGCTCAGCCCGCGCGAAATCCCAAAAAAAGCTCATGAATCAGGCCTTTGCCATTAAATTAACATACCGCCGTCCACGCCAATAATCTGACCTGTGACATAAGCGGATAAATCCGAACCTAAAAACGCAGCCACTCCGGCAATCTCTTCCGGCGTACCAATCCGCTTCATCGCAACGGACGCCACACGGGTGTCGAAAACTGCTGGCGGGATAGATCTCGCCATATCGGTGTCGATAAAACCCGGCGCGATCGCATTCACTCGGATATGACTGGCCGCCAGCTCTTTCGCCAACGATTTAGTAATGCCGATAACTGCGGCTTTAGAACCACCATAGACAGCCTGGCCACTATTGCCGTTAGTTCCGATAATCGATGTAAGATTGATAATGCTGCCAGATTTGGCTTTTGCCATGATGCGCGCAGCATACTGGCTCATATACAGCACTGCGTAGGTATTGATAGAGAAAGTACGTTCAATCTGAGCTGGTGTCACCATACCAATTAAAGCGTCATCGAGAATACCGGCATTATTGACCAACACATCGATAGTCTTGGATTTAGTCAGAAATTCTTTATACGCCAGTTTAACTGAGTTGGGGTCGGCAACATCACAGACAAAAGCGTCGGCCCGGCCACCGGCGGATTGCAGCTCCGCCACAACGTCATTAACGCGCTGTGAGTCTCTGCCATTGACAAACACCCAGGCGCCCTGCGCCGCGAAAAAGCGCGCGATAGCCAGACCAATGCCGCGGGTTGCGCCGGTGACGATACAGACCTTGTTCTGCAACAACATGTCAGAAGCTAACTTCATAGCGGGCTAAAATTTCTTTGGCTTTGGCAACTGAACTCATATCAATGATGTCGTCAGTATCCAGCATGATTTCAAACGCATCTTCCAAAGCAGCGATCAGTGTCATGTGAGCAACTGAGTCCCATTGCGGGATCGTATTATATTGAAGTTCATCCGTGACCTGTTCCGCCGGGATGCCGAGTGACTCTGCAAAACATTTAATTAAAGTCGCTTGCGACATGGCTTACCTCATTAATCGGTTGTTTAACACAAGATATTCGCCCCGAACTGCAACTATCGACTTTTCAGGGGCGTCAGATTTTACATAAGAATGGCTGTCAACAATACCCTTATCACCAAGAGATTTACCGGGGAAGATGGTTGAACGGGTGCCAAGGAAACACAATTCGCCAACCCGGGCATTGCCATTGACCGCCGCATAAGGCGATAACACACTGCTAAATCCAATCGTCGACTCATGGCCGACGCTGCAATGCACATTAACCGCCACGTTGGCTGCCAGCACGGCACGGGCATTCACGATGGAAAAAGGTGCAACGATACAACCTTCGCCAAGCGCGGCACTTGGCGAGACCAGCGCACTCGGATGGACATAAGTGTAAAAATTTGCGTTTTTTTGTTTTAGCAGGTCAAAACAACGTTTTCGATGCAGCACATTACCGATAGTGATTAAAAACACATCACCGGCTTGTGGCTGATAATCTGCCACAGCACCTAAATGCGGTAGCAGCTGTTGTGCACAATCTTTCGCGTCATCCAGCACGCCTTTGAGTTGCATAGTTGACAGCGCAATACTGTCAGTTTGCAGATAGTCATAAAGCTCGAGAAAAAAACCGCCGGCACCGACAAAAATCAGATTTTTCATTGGGCACTCCCGGTAAATTTTGTAGTAGTCGCTTCGCCTTCGGCGGCGATCCCTTCTCTAACCAGAACTTTTCGCACGGTCATCCACAAAATCCGCACATCAAGCCAGAAACTCTGATTGTCAACATACCAGACATCCAGACGGAACTTGTCTTCCCAACTGATGGCATTGCGCCCATTGACCTGCGCCCACCCGGTAATGCCTGGCCGCGCTTCATGGCGGCGGGCCTGTTCTGCGCTATACAGCGGCAGATATTCCATCAGTAAAGGCCGGGGACCAACCAGGCTCATTTCACCTTTGAGCACGTTCCACAGTTCAGGCAATTCATCCAGACTGGTCGAACGCAGAAAACGGCCAAATGCCGTTAAACGTATCTCATCGGGTAACAACTGACCATGGTCATCTCTGGCGTCAGTCATAGTCCGGAACTTGTACATGCGAAATGGTTTACCGCCAAGGCCGGGCCGGACCTGACTGAACACCACTGGCGAGCCTAACTTCAGCCGGACTAACATGGCCAAAAAAAGTATTAATGGCCAAACCAGAAGTAAACCAACAAACGCAGCCAGAAAGTCTGTAAATCTTTTCATTTTCTGACTCCAGTTACCCAGTTGACCCAAGTCCCGGCAAGTACGTCACGGTTAAACTGTCGTTCAGCCAGTAATCGGCCATTGACCCCGCGCTGCTTTAAGTCCTGACGGTGATCTGCGGCATGTTCCAGCGCATCGGCGAATTGCAGCGGGTCCTCAGGCGGAACTGCATAGCCGCAGTGATGTTCCGTAATTAACTCTGCGAGCCATCCCGGATAATTATTCAGTACAGGCAATCCAGCTGCGATGTAGTCGAAAAATTTGTTGGGTGATGTTCCGTAATAAAAAGCCGGAACGTTCGCAAGAATTTGCAAACCAAGATCTGTTGAAGCCATCAGCCCTGCCAAACGCAATTTGCTGACCGGCTCATGAAAAATAACGTTATCAAGCCCGCCGACTATCGCTCTTTGCTGTAATTGTGCTTTGAGTTTGCCTTGACCAATCAAGACCAGCTTTATATCGTTGCGACCACGTTTTTTAAGCTCAGTTGCGACCGCCAAAACGGCATCCAACCCATTAGCAACACCATGCGTCCCAGCAAATACGGCCATCAAATCGGAATCCAACACACCTTCAGGCCGCCAGGGCGAGGATTTATCGGCAAACAAACCCAAGTCACAACCGTTAGGAACCGCACAAATTTTGTCACGCGCGACACCTCGCCTGGCAATGCCGTCAACAATCCCAGGTGACAAACCAATGCAACGATGGGCCGAACGGTACGACAGCCATTCAAGGGCAGATAATCCTGCTAAGACCAACGGATTTCTAATCACGCCCATCGCTTTTGGCAGTTCTGGCCATAAATCACGGACTTCAAACACAAACAACTTGCCTCTGAGCCAGCGAGCTGCAATACCGGGGATACCAGCAGTCAGCGGCGTGGTGGTCGCAAAGACAACATCATACTTTTCCCGCAATGCCAACCCGATACTTTTTAGTGCAAACCGCAAGAACACAGCACTGCGTTTCAACAGACCATCACTGTTCGAATAAGCCAAATCAAACTCGATAATGTCAATGCCGTCCACCTGACCATTCCGGCGCCCTTCGGCAAAAGCACCCGATAGTCCGGTTTCTCCACCGCCATAGCTACCACAAACCATCGTTACCTGATGCCCTTGCGCAACCAGACGTTTTGCCATTTCGTACGACCTTGTGCCTGACGAGCCTTTAGGTGTTGAGAAATGCTGGTGAAAATACAAAACCCGCATGATTAAAATTCAAACTCCGTAATAACTGTACCTGGTGTTAACAAAGTGATTTCCAACACAGGCAGCGCTGTTTTTTGTAAGTAATATCTGGATTCGAGACCTTGACTAAGCTTTATTTCTGCAACATTCGGGCTGACTCGCAAGCGGATAGAACCGTCCCGAAGCCGGCACTCATTTCCGCTTATAACCCAATCGCCTGGGCTCAGCCGCCATCTGAGTACAGCTTTTGTCTCAAATCCACTCAGGGTATCAGCCACGGTCAAACAATCATTTAACAGGACTTGTCTCCGGTGTGTGGCCCCCTGCCAGTCGGTATAAGACGCCTCAGCGCTGCCCCCTCCGTCAGGATAAAATTCACTGGCAACATCTCTGGACCGGAGCCAGGCACCGAACAAAAAGCGGCTTAGCTTTGGCATTTGATTTCTGTTATCAAATTCAACGGTACTGTGACTCGCCACACCGGAGAAATAATTCACTAACTCAGGTGTAGTGTTGTAAGTGTAAGACCCGCCGTCCCTGATGAGATTCCTGCCTCTGACCCAAACGTCGAGGTGCAATGCGTCACATTGACTGGGTCTGAAACGAAAAGCCGGAAACCTTAACATGGCAAAAACATCAGGCTGCCTCAGCATAATAAGACCACCGCTATCGCAGCTGGCGGAATGTGGAGGCGCTAACAACGGCAAATCAGTATCCAGTTCAAGCCATTGCAGCTGAGCACAGGCTCCGGGATTATCCGCCAGCACCGACTTTTTCAAAAACAATGCACCAGCCATGGCCACAGAAGGCCGGAAATCACGATAATCGGTATCAGTTAAAGGCAAAAGCCTGGCACCATCATTGGCGCCCCAATTGGGCGCATCGCCACATTCACCAACAATCATCTGCTGTAGCCAAAGCGTCGCTTGTCGAAGGCGAGCATATAGTCCGGCAGAAAATAGCGGCAGCTCCAGGCGCGCACGCCACAATTCAGCCATCGAGTAAGTATCCAGCATCACCCTATGGTAAGTCACAGAGTACTGACTGAATACACCATCCTCGCCAATCAGATGTAAAGCTCGGTTTTCCAGATGTTTTAAACCCTGACGTCGCCACTGTTGTCCTTGTGGGTGGCCGCATTGTTCCAGCAGAGCTCCGCCGATAAATAATGCAGCAGCTTCGGATGTACCGTGATTATTGTCCTGTGCCAGCGCGTACAGCAGCGTTGGTGCTATACGTTGTAAATGGGCAGCTATCAATTGTTGCAAGGGCAACGAGACTGATTTTTCCTGGCGGGCCAGCAATAATGCCATGGCCAAATGCATCACCCGGATCGCCGCTTCCTGCCCGCATTTCCAATTGGGGCCGGTATAACAAGGGTTATGTTGCAACCAATCGGCTAACCAATCATTAAGCTTCTGGAGCGCAGCAACGTCACCATGCAAAGCCTGCTGCATAAAAACCAGTACCCAGTCAAAACGCGACGCTTCCCACACTGTTTTAATATCGCCGACTGACGGATCAAAGTCGGCAATCATCCACCACGGCTGTCCGGCGTCCGGGACAGTGGCACTGGTGAAACAGTTTCGGTGCCAATCGGGTACACCTGCATCTTGATGGATTAACCAACCGAAATAACATTGCTGGTCCACCCATGCCCGATTCACCGGTAATTCAGCGGGCACTCTGCGCTCCGGCATCAGAAAAAACGCACCAGGAGTGATGCTGGCTTTCAGCCGGCGAACCGGATTTAATCCAGTCTTGACGCCGGCTCTGTACCAAGCCACCTTCGCCAGATTATTCACGCCAAGTGCCAATGCCGTCTGAACTTTAATTTTCAACATCAAACTTGAGCTCTGAGCTGATGAGCAACCTGAATAGTGCAACGTGCCACTTCAAACAGTTGTTCCGCAGGGATCGGGGCTGAACTCCCAGTGCTGATACTTTGTAAAAACGCGGCGACACAGGCGGCCTGGCCTTTGTCCTGGCGCCACAAATTCAGTTTGCTAAATCCGGGCCAGCCATATCCTTTTAACTTGATAAAGTTATCAAGTTGCAGCACGCGACCGGCAGCGAACACTTCTACACGTTCTTTTGGAAAACTCGCAGAGCCATTCGCCAGATACATAATGGTGCCAAAAGAACCATCAGCAAATCCAAGAGTAATGCTGGCTTTATCTTCAGTCACAGGGTGATGCGAGTTAGTGCCCATCCGTCGGGCTTGCACCGATACAATTTCTGAATCAGCCAAAAAGCGCATCAAATCAATAAAATGACAGGCCTCACCGATGATTCGCCCCCCACCAACTGAATTATCCTGTGTCCAGTGGCTGGCAGGGATTGCGCCGGCATTCATCGTCATCAGAAAACTTTTAGGTTCCTGAATACCAGCCAGCAGCTTTTTCATCTGTTGTACCTGCGGAGAAAACCGGCGGTTAAAACCAACCATCAGCAGGGACTTACCTTCATTTGCCTGGTAAGCTGCTTCTACTTCTGCGAGTTCAGCGAAATCAATTGCCAGAGGTTTTTCGACAAAGACATGCTTTTGCTGCGCCAGAGCCTGCACAACATAATTGGCATGACTATTGTGGCGCGTAACTATCGCCACTGTGTTCAGCTCAGGGTTCTGTAACAACGCGGTGGTATTAGTCGTCGCCTCAGCAAAGCCACTTTTACTGCCATGTATCACACCGTTAATGCCGCCTGAAGTTGCAATGCTGTGCAACTGGGCGCCATTCGCTTTAAATGCCGGGATTAACACCCTGGATGCGTAATTGCCGGCGCCAATAAAACCAACAACAGGTTTGGTCTTATCAAAACTCATCTCAGCTGTCAGGCGTACAGTTTCCGTATGCCGGCTGGCCGGTTGCGACGAATAGTTAAGCAAAATACCTAATGCGGTTTTGTCGTTACTTAACACCTCATAAGCCGATAATGCGTCTTCGAACTCAAATTGATGAGTGATTAACGGTTGGACCTGTAAACGGCCCGTCGACATTAAATCCAGAATGGCTTCAAAGTTGCGCTGCTCTGTCCAGCGGACAAACCCTTTGGGATAATCAATCCCCTGCTCTTCGTAAACCGGATCATAGCGACCCGGGCCGTAAGAACAGGACACCTGGAAACTCAGTTCTTTTTCATAGAAATCGGCCCGGTTCAATTCGAGTCCGACCACACCAACCAGCACAATACGCCCGCGCTTGCGGCTCATGCGTGCTGCATTAGTCACCGGATCGGTTGATTTTGTCGATGCTGTAATAATCACGGCATCAACCCCATCCCCCCTGCTAAATGCAATCCCGGCCGCCACCGGGTCTGTCCCCGTCGCCGGATTACAGATCTGCGCGCCAAAACTGCGCGCCAGCTCTAATTTACTTTGGTCAAAATCTATAGCAAGTACACGGCAGCCTTGAGCCAACAGCATCTGAATAGTTAACAGACCGATTAAACCAGCTCCGATAACTACAACAGACTCACCTAATGTAGGCTGAACCAGCCGGATCCCCTGCAAACCAATACTGGCCACGACGGTAAACACCGCTTCGTGATCGGATACATTATCCGGGATCCGCGCACACAGATTTGTGCCAACTCTGACAACATCTGCATGTGGTCCATTAGACACCACGCGATCGCCGGCTTTAAAAGTGCTAACCGTGGCGCCAACCTCATGCACAACGCCGACATTACAGTACCCAAGCGGCAATGGCTGACCTAGTTTCGATTTGACAGCGTCCACAGTCGTCAATAAACCGTCTGTTTTAACCTTTTCCAGTACCATCTTTACGCGTTCTGGCTGTTGTAACGCCTTATCGATTAACGATGCTTTACCAAAGTCAACCAGACTACGCTCTGTGCCCGCTGAAATCAGCGAAACAGTGCTGTTAATGAGGACAGTATTTTTGCTTACAGCAGGAGCCGGCGCTTCAGTCACAGTTGTGCCGCCTTTCGCCATATCCTGTAAAATTTGTTTCATTCTTCTATTACTCGTTATTTGAATCTAAAAACTGGCGGCACCATAGTTCAAAACACACCAGAGCAAATATTGGATAGGAATAATCTTCCCCCTTTAAATCTGCAGCAACCAGACGATTCACTGCAGCGGCATCGAATATCCCACGTTTATTGATAGATTCCTGACTAAGCACATCAGCAACTAAAGGCGCCAGGTCTGTTTTCAGCCATTGCCTTAACGGCGCACCAAAGCCAGATTTTGGACGGTAAATCACATCGTGGGGTAAAAGTTGTTCTGCCGCTTTCTTCAAAATCCATTTTCCTGTGCGCCCCTGTTGCTTCAAGTCTGCCGGGATCCGACTGGCGGTATTAATCACACGATGGTCAAGGAAAGGTACCCGAACTTCTACACCTGTAGCCATACTCATTTTATCGGTGTAGTTGAAGTTGTGGTCGACCAGGAAATAACGGCGCTCTAACATCAGCATTTTTTCAACTGCCGGAATTGCCGGGTCTGCCGGGATCTTTTCCAGCATAAAATCAAAGGGGCGTTCGGACAACTTGATTTCGGGGCGAAACAAACTGCGCGCCAGAGTGGGATCCAGCCAGAAAAAATATGATAACAGACGCTCAGCACCATCTAAATCGGCATACTTAAACGCTTTGCTGATTCTGCGTGTCACATTCGAACTGTCCGGCAGCAGGCCCGTCGTCTGCTTTAATAGCTTCCGAACAGGCAACGGCAACCAAGACCAGTAATTCTCTACCGACTGTGCATAATGGCGGCGATAGCCGGTGAACACATCGTCACCACCGGCGCCGGATAATAAGACTTTAATGCCCTGTTTACGGGCCATTTCGCAAATAAGTAATACGTTTATCGGCGCAGGATCAGCCTGAACCTCGTCCAGGTGATACACCATTTTCGGTAACAGACTGACAATATCTGGTGTCACCTTCAACACATGTAATGGCACACCAAGATGCTGCGCAACTTTGCGAGCGTAGGGCAAATCCGCTTCAAATCCGTCGGTATCACCAGTATCAATGGTGTAACAGTCCACAGGTTGCGCAGATTTTTCCGCCGCCATTGCGACAATCAGGCTGGAATCGAGGCCACCTGATAAAAAGGAACCGACAGGCACGTCAGCTACCAGCTGATCTGAGACTGATTGGCGCAGACTGTCGATAACGGCCCGACTATGAGATTCAACTGAACCTGGCCCCGGCTGATAAGCTGGCCAGTCCCAATATTGAGTTATTTCACTCTGTCCGTTGACATCAACAGTCATGTAACATCCGGGCTCGAGCTTTTTTACTGCCCGGATTACAGTATGTGGACCCGGACTCCACAAAAATACCAGAGTACGAAGTAAAGCATCATGATCCAGGTCGCGGGACACATCCTGGCAAGCCAGCAAAGATTTCATTTCGCTGGAAAAGAGTAATCCATCAGGCGTAAAAGTGTAATACAGCGGTTTGACACCAAAATGGTCCCGCACTAACCAAAGCCGCTCAGTTTGCTGGTCCCAAATTGCGAATGAGAAAATCCCATTGACCTTAGACAACAGCTCTGCACCGTACTCAAGATAAAGGTTCAACAGGACTTCAGCATCACCATTGGAATTAAATTGATAGCCTTTTTCTAACAACTGCTGTCGTAATAGCTGGTAATTGTAAATCTCACCATTAAAGACGATACAAAGACGTCCGGTGGTGTCCCACATGGGTTGATTACTGGCTTCAGACAAATCTACGATGCTCAGACGGGTATGACCCAAATGAAGTTTGCCCTGACTGAACCACGACAAATTATCCGGCCCCCGGTGCGCGATGTTATGAACCATCTGTTCAATCAACGCCGGCGCAAAATTTCCGAGCGCCCCAGCAATACCACACATAATTAATCCTTAATTCAGAAGTATTTACTTAATAAATATTGGTAAGATTTTACCTGTTCAGCACAGATAAACCGCCGCGATTCAGCTGAAGTCGAAGCATGTTCATTGTCATGGACGATGACCTTCGGGTAGTGTTGAATTTTCAGCTGGTGCAAAGCCGCTTCTTCAGCGACAAATAACTCCTCACCAAACAGAAAACGCGGATAATTCAAAGAAGCGCCCGCAGCTACATAAGCCTTTGTAAAAATGATAAAGGAACCATGGGGTGAATAGACATAGGGGCTCTGAGCAACAGGCTTAGGCTGCTGACAGTTTCTTTTGGCCTTTACATCATAAGCTGCTGCGTACCAACGGAATAACAGCGGCGAGCGAAACAATAGGCTGAGCAACCATAATTTGCGTCGGGCAGGACGTTCCAGTTTCTGCGGATTAATGTCACCACCGGAATATCGCGACAGAATACAAGGGGCTATAACTCCTACATCTGGTGCGAAATCCGCCTGAGCCAATTGGCTAAAAAAGCTTGTGTCCACTTCCAAATCAACATTAGAAACAATCACATAGTCATAATCAGCAAGTTGCGCTGCAACCGCAGGTACTTCAGTAAGACCGCGGTAAAACCCTGGAAAATAACCAACGTTATTATTCTTCAGATAATGAAACTGAAAAAACTCCGTCGAAGCGGCCTGATCAAAATAGTCAGCGACCTCAGTTTTGGTTGAGTTGTCACTCAACACAAAATCAACATGAACCTGGGTTTGTCCCTGCAGAGATGCCTGCACACTCTCAACAAGTTTCTTTGCATAACCATAAGAGTTGTAGCAAATACTAACCATGCATACTTTTTTCAATTGAACCTCTGAAAACAACCTGTAACGTTCTTCTTTTAGATTTGAAGCTACTTCTCCGGCGTGTCACCGCCGGCAAGCACATTTTTCGTGACATAAGTGACTTTTGTATAAAAGAACCACATTGCTATTGGATAGCAAATAATAGAAACCGAAATGGACAGCCAGGTAAAACTGCTTGCTGCATAAGACTGATAGGCAAACATAATAAAATGCGCGTACAACCCAATGTACACAAATTGTGCAGACGAAACCCGAATCAGGTAATAACAACCATAAATTCCAGCTCCACAAATAAACGCAAATATCAAGCTACCTAATAGGCTGAAATCAATAATCAAACCACGAAACATTGAATAGATGTTTGTTTGCATCACGTTAGGGATGTCAAAGAACTCACTGTAAATACCTATTGGTACGACCCTGTTGTCGCCAGCCATTTGAAAAATCGACATGAAGGTATAAAAGCCGACTTGAAAATTTGGTTGGTCGTAGCTAAACAATGCATCGTCAAAATAACGGTGACTAAACCAGTCGGAAAATGCATACAGGTGACCACTGGAATAAGAGACAAAAAAATGAGACAGGCTAGCTAATACTGCACTGGCATCTTCCGAATTACCACCAATTCTGGACATAAAAGAAATGACCAATACAGGTACAAAGATAGCGATACCAATCAACACGTAGCTGAAAAATTTGAATGAGAAAAAATCTCTTTTACCCTGGTAAATTTTAATAGAAAAAATTACCCCAAGAAAAAGAGCGATCGACAGGAAAATGATGCCTTTCGCGTTTTGCACCAGCATAACGATTAATGATGGCGTGAACGACAGCAGCAAAATCAACGCAGCAGAACGTGCTGAACGGCTGAAATACCAAAGTCCGGCGCCGATTGCCACCAAGGGGTAAGTTAAAGCCATTGCTGCTTTGGCGTAAAAACTTGGCACCAGTTCTTCGTTATAGCGCTTACCGGCATATTCGGCCGCTATTTTAACGAGCCCCTCATCGAGTATTCTGCTGAGCGTAATGCCCTGATCTTCCAGCGCCAGTACCATGAACGCGATCACCACAGCAGTAGTTGCTATAAAAAAACTGCGAACCTGTCGGTTACTGAACATAGGACGGACAAGTTCATCTGGTCTCTCGATATAAGCCACATTTTTCCAGCGAAAAAACAGTCCGGGCAAACAGAGAAAGCAACAAAATACAAAAATATACATTGTTGCAAATGGATTGACCGGGGAATTCCAGGCGGCCAACGCCGGAATAAATATGTATAAGAACCAGAAGAAACAGAAGATAGACCCCGGGTTGTTCCAACTGCCCACAATTCGCTTGACGAAGCTCCCCAGTAACAGGATCAGCAGCGCGATAAACAGCGTCAGTGTTTTTAGCATATCCTGCTCAAGCACGGGTTACCTGCCGTATTTTTATAACTATCAGAATGGTTAACAGCATTTCTGCGAAAACAAAGGCCAGCGCAGCACCATATTGTTGCCCAATCGGCGCCAGTAAAGCGCAAAGCAATAATGAAATGACTCCGACCAGCAATAAACGTCGAGCCATAGCACGATCATACCCCAAATTATTCAGCCCCACGACACCGTACATAAAGTTGACGACGCCAAATAACACTGCACCAGACATGATCGCCAGCAAGCTCAGCACACTCAAAAACTGTGAGGGTAAGAGCCCAAGGCCAGCCAACACAAAAGCTGCCAGAGCCCCGAGCCCCCCCGCAACCAACAGCAGCAGCAATTGGGGTCGTGTTGACTGGCGAATAACAGCAAAGGAAGCGTTCAAGGCGGCAGGATTGAGGAGACTGGCAATTTTGGCGTAGTAATGATCATTTAATGGCCGCGCCAACGCCTGTAACATACGGACATACTTTTCCGCTATGGCATAAACCGAGACTGCATAAGGTGTTGCCAGTAAACTAAGCAGAAACACATTAGTGTTACGGTACAGAGTCACAGCAAGATTGCCAGTAAAAATAACAGAACCATCGCGAATCAATTGCACAGAGTCTGCCATGGCCGGCCAGCCATTCCGGGGCAATCTGACCATTAGCAACAAGCTCGCCAGCAGACCCGACAACAGATAGCTGCCTGCGGCAAGCCAGCTAGCCGTTTCAACATTAAGCTGCTGCTGGTTCTGCAGCCACCAAACTGCGCCCATAACCAGCAACCTGGAGATAAATACCAACAGTGCCAGTGCCTTATTTTCCTGGCAGGCCTGAAAAAAGTAATTGTGCTGTAAAATCATCCCTAGCGGAAACAGCAGCCAAATCAGAAAAAACGGTTCCAACGCTAAATAGTATGTTACGCCCAGTAAAACTAACGAACACAGCACAAACAACAGCAGCCGGGTTTGCAACACCTGATAAAAAATCTGTGCCTGCGCTTTATCATCTGAGGATGCTACTGCGGTGGCTACGGCTTTGACCTGGGTCACATCAAACGAATATAAACACAAAGTCAGCACATAAAATGCGATAACTTCTGCCAGTACCAGTCTCGCAAAATCCTCACTACCCAGCGCCAGTAATAACCATGGCATCAGTACCAACGGAAACAGGGCGTTTCCGCCCTGATTGACCGCCAGCCAGAAAATATTGCGAAGGTCTTTAATAGTCATTCAGCAGCTTGCACACAGTAGCTAAGGCTGGGGCGAGCAGCGGCATTGGGTAGTCAAACGCCTGTTCCGTCGACTGGCAATCCAACACGGAAAATGCAGGTCTGCGCGCCGGCGTTGGATAGTCTGCTGTCGTGATTGGCGATACAGAGGTATCGATAGAACAACCAGCCTTAACCAAAGCATCTTTGATCATTAACGCGAATTGATACCAGCTCAGCGTGGTTGCATTACTGAAATGGTAAGTCCCCCAGGGGCAACTGCCTGCTTCAATCCGCGCCACCGCATGCAGAATAAAGTCAGCTAAATCGCCGGCGTAAGTGGGCCGGCCAAGCTGATCACTCACAACAGAAAGCTGATCGCGACTGGTCATTAATCTGCGCATGGTTTTGACAAAATTCTGACCATATTCGCTAAATACCCAGGAAGTACGGATAATCAAATAAGCAGATGTGTGGCGGCAGACCGCTTGTTCACCAGCAAGTTTACTGGTGCCATATACAGAAGTAGGACCGGTTTTATCGTCAGGCTGATAAGGACTTGTCGCTAGACCATCAAACACATAATCCGTTGATACATGGATCAACGGGCATTCATACTTTTGACATAACATCGCCAACTGAGCGACTGCCTCGGCGTTGACGGCAAAGGCAATTTCAGCTTCAGTTTCAGCTTTATCAACCGCCGTATATGCAGCAGCATTGATCACGAGGTCAGGTTTCACTCGAGAAAAAATGTCGGCTAACATGGACGGTTGACTAAGATCACAGTCACTGCGAGATAACGCCGTAACCTTGTGTCCAAGCCTGTTTGCGCGCGCCATCAAGCACTGACCGAGTTGGCCTGTAGCACCTGTCAGCAAAATATTCATACCAGCAGATCTCCAAATGGTCGCGCTGCCGCATCTTTTGCTGACAATAATGGTTGAATGTTCAACGGCCACTCAATAGCCAGCTGCGGGTCATTCCAGCAGATTGAACCTTCGTCCGATGGGTCATAGTAGTCCGTACATTTATACTCAAAATCAGCGAACTCGGACAACACCAAAAAACCATGAGCAAATCCAGGGGGTACCCAAAATTGGCGGTGGTTTTGTTCAGACAAAATCACACCTTCCCATTTGCCAAATGTCTCCGAGTGCGGACGGATATCTACCGCAACATCAAAAACTTCTCCCCGAACCACTCGGACAAGTTTGCCCTGAGGCTTAGTTTTTTGGAAATGCAGGCCTCTGAGAACCCCATGGGCAGATCGCGAGTGGTTGTCCTGAACAAATGGCAGGTCGATACCCGCCTGTTGTTTGTAGCGTTCAGCCTGGAATGACTCTAAGAAAAAGCCACGTTCATCACCAAACACTTTAGGCTCGATAATCAGACAGTCTTGAAGTTTGGTAGGGATCACTTTCATATTTCACCATCCGCCAACTTTTGCAAATACTGTCCATAGCCGGTCTTTTTAAATTCTGCCGCGCGCGACAGCAGCTCGTCCTTGCTTATCCACTGTTGTCGAAACGCAAGCTCTTCTAAACAAGCGACTTTGAGCCCCTGCCGATGCTCAATAGTCTGGACAAAATGACCAGCTTCTAACAATGAGTCGTGTGTTCCGGTATCAAGCCAAGCAAACCCGCGCCCAAGCAATGAAACGTTCAAATCTCCGCGTTTGAGGTAAGCCATGTTGATATCTGTAATTTCCAGCTCGCCGCGAGCAGAGGGCTTGATACTGCGAGCGATATCAATAACGTCATTATCGTAAAAATACAAACCGGTCACAGCAAAATTCGACCGGGGTTTTTGCGGTTTTTCTTCAATCGACAATACTTTGCCGTCACAATCAAACTCGACGACACCAAATCGTTCCGGATCCGTAACACGGTAGCCAAATACAGTGGCCCCCTGTTGCACCTTGACTGCCGCCTTTAGCTTGTCGCTAAAATGCTGACCATAAAAGATATTGTCGCCAAGAACCAAACAGACATTGTCCTGTCCGATAAATTCAGCACCGATGATAAAAGCCTGTGCTAAGCCATCTGGACTTGGCTGCTCCGCATAACCTAAATTCAAACCATATTGTCTGCCGTCTCCGAGCAAACGTTTAAAAGCAGGTAAATCTTCAGGAGTGGAAATAATCAAAATATCCTGAATACCTGCCAACATCAGCACGGACAGCGGATAAAAAATCATCGGTTTGTCATAAATTGGCAGCAGCTGTTTTGAAACCCCAAGGGTAATCGGATGCAAACGCGTGCCAGAGCCACCTGCGAGGACAATTCCTTTATACTTTTTCATGACCATCTCCCTGGCCTAACCGTTCTAGTTTGTAACTGCCATTTAGCACTGCTTGCCACCACGGCTTATTTGATAAATACCAGAACACTGTCTTACGTAATCCGCTTTCGAATGTCTCCTGCGGACGCCAACCCAATTCTCGTTCAATTTTACTGGCATCGATCGCGTATCTCAGGTCATGCCCTGGACGGTCAGAAACAAAACGAATCAAATCACGGTAATGACTGACTCCTGTTGGTTTTTCAGGCGCAAGTTCTTCAAGCAGATCACAAATGAGTTCTACCACCTCGATATTCTGTTTTTCGTTATGACCACCAATGTTATACGTTTCGCCCACTACACCTTGACTAACTACCAGATATAAGGCGCGCGCATGATCTTCTACGTACAGCCAATCACGAATTTGAGTACCACGTCCATAGACCGGCAAATTCTTACCGGCTAGCGCGTTTAAAATAGTCAGGGGGATTAATTTCTCAGGAAAATGGTACGGACCATAGTTATTTGAGCAATTGGTCACAATGACCGGCAATCCATAAGTTCGTAACCAGGCGCGCGCCAGGTGGTCTGAACTCGCTTTACTGGCAGAATAAGGGCTACTCGGCGCGTAAGGTGTCGTTTCGCAGAACAAGTCGTCGGTACCATGCAGGTCACCATAGACTTCATCGGTTGAGATATGATGGAAACGAAATGCTGCTGCTCTATTTTCGTCAAGGCTTTTCCAATAGCTACGAGCAACCTCCAGCAAAGTATAGGTGCCCACTATGTTCGTTTGGATAAATGCCGAAGGTCCATCTATGGAGCGATCTACATGACTTTCAGCAGCAAGATGCATTACACAGTCAGGTTGAAATGATGCGAAAATCTCTGCCAGCGCAGCGGCATCACAAATATCCGCCTGACGGAACTGATATCTTGGAGACTTTTCAATACTTTCTAACGAGGCAAGATTACCAGCGTAAGTGAGCTTATCAAGATTCAATACCGCATCTGATGTTTCATTAATGATATGCCGACAAACTGCAGAACCGATGAATCCGGCACCACCAGTCACTAAAATTTTTTTTGACATAATTAACTCTAGTTCTATTTTGAAAGCTCAAAACTCAAATAACAATTTGAAATCAGAGCTTGAAGGTGACGACGATTTCGCATCTGCACCTTAATTATCTGAATCAGCGACGCACAGCAGATGCCCGCAATAAAACCACAACAACACTGAGAAGAAAGCCAATCACTGTAAACAAAATAACGATTAGAGCCCGTTTCGGTTCAGACTTTTCCTCTGCTTCCAGCGGCGGATCAATAACTTTTAACGCGTACTCGTCACGAACATTAGCGAGTAATAACGTCTTTGTTTGCTCCTCGATCATTTTATAAAAAATTGACCGTAACTCAGTAAGATTCGTTTCAGAAGCCTTTACAGTTAAGTAATTGATACTTTTTTCTGCTTGCTTTTGATCTCGTACCCTGACCTCTTCATTGATATCGGTAATCATCGAATCAAGCCAACGGCGTGCAACAATCGGCGAAGGATGCGAAATAGAAATAGTGATAATTCCGGTAAGTTTGTCCTTACTAACCGCGAATATTTTGATAAATTCTTTGTGAAGTGTCTGACCAGACGGCTCAGGAGTAAGAGGAGCGTCAACTTCTCGCGTCCACTTTGAAATACTGTGGTCATAAACCCTGTTGTCATACCTCAGAGTACGGCTTATCGGGTCCCAGGATTCTGCAGCCATCAGATCTATCGCAGCGTTATGCCTTTCCAGAAATCGAATAATAAAGTCCTTCGATTTCAGAATATTCACAGCGAGCTCAGATTTATCCTCACCTTTACCTTTACCTAAATTCACCCCAGCCATAGCGGCAAGACTACCTAACTGGCCGGTCATACCGATACCGGCGGTTTCATCTGCAGCAACTAATATCGCTTGAGATTTATAGATATCCGGTAGCAAAAGGCTATACCCAACAGACACGGCGGCAAATACAAAAGTTGTGATCAAAATAGTGTTTTTAGCAGCTAACAGCGTCGAGGCAATCCACGCAAAATTAATCTCACCGCGCGAAGTTATCTGCACGTTATTTTGTGCGTCTTCCATAATATGGCTCTCCAAGTTGCTCAAAGCTCTAGAAACTATTAATAGCAGCCAAAGCAACGGCGCTTTGATAGAAGATTTGAGTGACCTGAGTCCATAGAGTCATACTATCTTTAAACTCAGTATCCAGTGGCACCACGACGGTATCACCAGGTTTTAAACCTTGCTCTGACACCGCAAACCACTGAGAGCTTTGCGGCACGTACACTGAACCGTCAGCGCGGATAATATAAACCCTGTCGGCATCTGCCCGTTTACGCACACCACCGGCCAGAGCCAGATAATCATCGATCAGCAGCTCTTTTCTGTATCTGTGGCTAGATGCGTGTTGTACTTCGCCAACCACACTGATTGCTGTATTCATCGGCGGTACAAACAGCTCATCACCGTGTTCAGCAACGATATCTGCACCTTCGTCAGCCTGCTGAATTGCGTTGATATCAACAACCAAGCGCCCAACCGGCTTCACCTTTTCGATTTCTGCAATCATGGCCATAGCTTCCTGGGGCGCAACACCGGCACCGTCCGGTGTCAGGCTACGCGCAGCGATGTCAGCACGTAACTGTTGACTCAGCTTTTGGATCTGCTCAGATTCGCGCTGGCGGGTTTGTAACCGCGTAAACACTGCACCTTCGGCGAAGGCATCAGGTTTCAGGCCACCGGCCCGATTCAGCACATTTGATAGTTTTTCGCCCGGAACAATAGTGTAAACACCAGGGAAGCGTACCATACCAGTCAAGCGAACCTGGCGTTCGATGTTCCAGTTTGGGATAGCAAAAATGTTGAGTTTGTCCCGCGCTTGCAGGGCTTGGTTTGCTTTGCCGGCAATAACATCGCGCAAGCTGAAACTAATATGTTTCACCTGCATATCGCCGGAGTCAGCCTCAATGTAGGCGCGCGTCAGCTCAGCCCGGTCCATAAAAGCACTGCCTTTAAGGCCACCGGCCGCAGCGATTAAGCCTTTTACGGAGCCATTTTCAACAAGGGGATAATCACCTGATACTTTTACTTCGCCGGAGACGTAAACAATACGTTGCCCGTTTAAAGCATTTTTACCGCTTCTCAGTTTTTCCAATACACCAAACAACAGCTCCGATCGACGCAAATGAACTGTCTTTGCCAGGGTTTCAGGATCCGTTAAAGCTTTATCCAAAAAGCTCTGAAACTCTGCCATTAACCATTTCTCTTCGTTAGCCCACTGTCTGGTTTCCGAGAATAACTGGGTCGCCTTTTTCTGTTCTAAAATCAGTTCAAATGCCTGATCCGCTAATGATTCTATTTGCAGAACCAGGCCATCTTGTTGTTTGACATCAGCACTGCCATTTTCTTCCCTGGCTTTTTGAAACTTCAGAATAGATTCCTCATCGAACCACCCTGCTTTTTCAGCCTTTTTACGGAAAAACTCATTTAAATCCTGCCGCTCATACGCTTTATCTTCATGATGGAAGACTAAAATCTGATCGCGCGGCTGCAACTGCATATTGTCGGTGGACAGTGGATTGTTGATCGCTTCCGCCAAATCAAACTGGTACACGCGGATTTCACCGCCATAGCTGACCTCACGCACCAGCAATGCATAATCGAGATCTGCGGTTGTATGTAAATCAGACCAGAATGACTGCAACAGACTGTTCACCCGCATGCCTTGCTTCCAGGCGTATTTGCCCGGGCGCACAACGGCACCTGCCACTACAACTTCATTCTCAAACCGAGGGGATGTAGCGCCTAAACGCAGGACGTCACCAGCTCTAGCCTGTACCTGCAAACCTTCAGCGGTCGTTAAATCCAGATTAAGCAAATCACGGACATTTTGCTTATTAACCCGCTCAACAATGGCATTCTGTGTGAAAGCACCAGGTTTCGCGCCTCCAGCCATTTCCAGCAGTTGTGCCACAGTTTCACCTGGTTTGATC
>JACCDS010559667.1_pt1 | contig 22952 bp, 16 predicted proteins | sample 7446441 | NCBI WGS metagenome assembly JACCDS01 (sample SAMN15323445, study PRJNA562643) | freshwater metagenome | isolation source: river surface water | place: USA:Blue River Watershed | collected 2017-08-17 | reverse complement strand
TATGGTTAATTGCTCTGATGTTATGGCTCTGGATGGGTGGCAATGGAAATCATCCGAACAGGATCAATTTAGGACGTATTATGTAGAGGAGCAAAGCGGTATTGAGTTCACCATGGCCGAGTTGCCTTTTGAAGTTCAGAAGCCGTATTTATGGAATCCCAAGCGAATACAATTGAAATCTAAGGGTATAAAGCGTAAAACTAGGTCAAAATACCAACGTGAAATTGAATATGTAGCCATGGATTATGAATCGGTTTTGCCGATAATGTATAGCATTGGTATTAACATACATATCAAAAATGCCGAAGGAGTGAATCGAATTGTGAGTAGCAGAACAAGAACTGGAATTCGGAAGATTTTTTGGGACACCTCTTCAGGTAAATTTGCATTTAGTATCAATCAACAACCCATTTTTGTGCAAGGTGCGAATGTGGTTTGGTCGAGGCATTTTCAACCTAATAGTCCATATCCCGATGGAATAATGCATCGATGGTTTGAATTATGGTCGAGCAGCGGTTTAAATGCGGTAAGAATATGGGGTGGAGGATCCTATCCCAGCGAGCGTTTCTATGAGTTGTGCGATTCTTTTGGAATTATGGTTTGGCAGGATTTCATGTTTTCTGGAACCACGTATCCAAAGGATCCAATATTTTTAAATGCGGTGGAGATTGAGGTGCATAATACGGTGAACCAGCTGGCGTCGCATCCGTCGTTGCTGATTTGGTGCGGTAATAATGAAATTGAAGTGGCATGGAAAAATTGGGGTTGGCAGCAGAAATATGGAATGCACGGAACGGATAGCATGGAACATTGGCAGAATTATTTATTCATGTTTGATACGTTGATACCGGGAATAGTAAAGGAATGGAATCCAACGGTGCCTTATTTACGTAGCAGCCCAGTAGGGAATTGGGGGAATTTGCAACAAATGAAGCGTGGCGATAACCACGATTGGGGGGTATGGCATGGAGAGCGCGGATTTAATCATTTGGATTCAGTAAAAACGCCGTTTTGCAGTGAGTATGGTTTCCCTAGTGTTAGTTGGGAATTGAAATCTGCGGTTAATTCTACCCACGAATTATCGGCCTATATGTTAAGTTACAAAGGCTTGGATTTAATGGTTCGATATATGTTGAATTCTAACAATCCATCGGATAAAAGTTTAATAAATAAATCATTGAGTATTAGCAATAGGAATGTGGTGAAAGGGGATAGAGATAGTTTATTTAATATTAATTACTTCGCCTACCAAAGTTGGGTGAAACAAAATGAATATCTCATCAAAGCATACAACCAACATCGGTCTCAAATGCCGCAGTGTATGGGCAGCCTTTTCTGGCAGTGGAATGATATTTGGCCGGGTATTACCTGGAGCGTAATGGGAATTTCTGAACCAAAGCCATCGGCTCAAGGAATACTTCAAGAAATGTCGAAGCACGCCCTGAAAAGGTAAGGATTATTAAATCCGGGATTACGAGTTGCTAGGTGCAATAGTAATTTAGTTATTACTGGTAAAGAGATTTAGCTTGAATTACCTCGTCTCGTGCGTAGGTTCTCACCGCATAGGTAAATCCAGGTTGCAAGGCGTAGGCGCCAATTTCTCCGCTGATATTGATGGCAATGAAACCAATTTGAACTTCGTTCCATTTTTTGCCTCGTTTCTCTAGTTTTTTAGCGATGTTTTTTATGGCAATTTCGCAAGCTGCTTGAGGGCTTAGACCGTTGCGCATTTCCATTACCACTCGGTGGGCTCCAACTACACGGATTACTTCTTCCCCATGGCCAGTAGCGGTACATGCACCTATCTCACCGTCTACAAATAAACCCGCTCCAATAATGGGAGAATCGCCTATTCTTCCACGCATTTTAAAGGCCATACCGCTGGTTGAGCACCCTCCACCCAATCTGCCGTTTTTATCCATCCCAATCATTCCGATGGTGTCATGATTCTCAATATTTACGGTAGGTTTATATTCTGATTTTTTTAACCATTCTTGCCATTCTCGGTACGAATCGGGTACCATTAATTCTTGTTTTTTAAATCCTTGACTTACAGCAAATTCTGTTGCGCCTTCGGCTGCTAACATTACGTGCGGCGTATGATCCATGACTTTTCTAGCAACAGAAATAGGAGTGGCAATATGCTCCATGCAAACCACGGAACCGATATTCCCCATTTCATCCATGATGCAGGCATCCAACGTAACATGCCCATCTCTGTCTGGACGACCTCCCAGTCCAACACTACGCTCACTTGGGTCCAGTTCGGTAAAGTTGATTCCAGTTTCAATAGCGTCTAGAATGTATCCATAGCTTGAAAGTGTTTGCCACGCGGCTTCGTTCGCTTTTTGTCCAAAATTCCAAGTGGTTACCAATAGCTCATTGTTGGCTGTTGGGTTTTTCATTTTGTTTTCAACTGCAGTAATGTTATTACTGAGTGTATTGTTTAGATTAGATTCATTGCCTTCGTTTAAATTATTCGTCTTGGATGAGGGAGTATTTAATGTGTTTTCCTCAAAATGGTTAACTGTTATGTTTGATAATAGCGTTTTTCCACTTAAAAAAGCGGAAAACAACCCAATTTTTTTTAGGAAATTTCTGCGACGTTGTTGCATGTACTTGGATGATTTTAATGTTCTTCCGTAGTTGGAGCTTGTAAAAAATGCGTGCCCCAGTTTTCTATGCCGTTATAATTCCATAAAACAGTATGGAGCTTAATTCGTTGTAGAAAATTATCGAAGTTTTTTCGGTTTTCTGGAAGCCAAAGTCCTTCACCCAGTGCCTGCATTCTGGGGGTTGTCATGTATTGAACCTGTTCCCATGTTGGCATATATTCTGTCCAAACATTGCCTTGAGCACCTAAAATAAAGGGCGAAATTGTGTCTTGTAAATCATCGAATTGAATTATTTTATTGCTGCTAGGGAAAGGACAATAATTATAAACATCATTCAACGGGTTAAATCCTCCAATGGCATGGGGTTCGGTGCTGTCTTTTGATTGGTAATGATCAAAATACAATGGTTTTCCGGGTGTCATTACTGCATGATGTTTTTGTTGAGCAGCCGCAAGTCCGCCCATTTCACCGCGCCAACTCATAACCGTAGCATCGGGAGCCAATCCCCCTTCTAGAATTTCGTCCCAACCAATAATTTTTCTACCTTTTGAATTAACAAATTTTTCCATTCTGCGGATGAAATAGGATTGCAATTCGTGTTCATCGTGAAGCCCTTCCACGTTCATTCTGTTTTGGCATTTTGGACAAGATTTCCATCGTGTTTTTGGACATTCATCGCCCCCAATATGGATGTAGGGAGAGTTAGGGAATAATCCGATGACATCGGTAAGTACAGTTTCTAAGAATTTAAATGTCTCTTCATTTCCTGCACAGAAAACATCGTCAAAAACACCCCAACCTTTAGCTACTTCAAACGGTAAAATAGTATCGGTTTTGGCCAGTGATTTTGATCCAATAGGGGCAGTTTGATAAGGTTTTTGACTAGCGTTGTTTGCTGGTGTTTGTTGGTGAGGAAGTATTCCGCCGTTGCAACTTAAATTGGGGTAAGCAGCCAATGCTGCCATGGCATGGCCCGGCATTTCGATTTCTGGAATGATGATGATGCCTAATTCGGAAGCTTTTTTCACCAAAAAACGAATATTATTCCGTGTTAAGAATCCGCCGTATTGAAGAGTGTCGAACTCTTGGTTTTTATAAGGACCCACCTGAGAGCCCTTTCTGTAGGCTGCGGTAGTTTGAAGTTTGGGTAATGAAGGAATTTCTATTCGCCAACCCTGGTCGTCTGTAAGGTGTAAGTGGAGTACATTGAATTTGTATAAGGCCATCATTTCCAGATACTGTGCAATATGTTCCTGTCTAAAAAAGTGTCTTACAATATCTAAGTGCATACCTCGATATCGGCTGTTAGGATAGTCTTTTATCGATGCACAATTCAGTGGGTAGGTTGTTTGGTCTGGGAACAGGTAAGGCGCAATATCGGTGTAGTAGTAAATCCATTGCTGAATATTGCTGTATAAATGAAATGCTGCTGCTGTTCCGCCTAGATAAATGGTGATTTTTTGCTTCTGTATTTCCAGAGAATAGTATTGTTGTTCGATGGTGGGTAATTGTGCTTGGTTTGGATCTGGTAGGCTTGCAGGGCCGTTTATAATAAGATGTGCTTTTTTAGGATTGGGGGTTTGAATAAAGGTTATCCCATGATCGGTTGTATAACTCAACATTTCATCCAAAGCTTGTGAAAGCAACGAAATAGCTCGGGTGGATTGATTTTCCAATAAAGGATTTACATACCAATATAGTTTTCGTGGAGCTAGGAAGGTGCCATTTAATGGCGTGTAAAGCCTGGGTGCAGGAACTTGAATGCTAACGGGACTGTTATAAACATATGGGTTGAGTCCTTGAAATTGAGCGAATATTTTTACAGGGATTAAACTGAAAATCAAGCCACAAATTAATACGCGGGATAGCAATGAGAAGGTAATTGTTCTGCCAATTTTATGATTGGAATTATCCATGTTGCTAAGATACAAATTGATAGTGAGTAAAGAAGAATATTGTTAATTCTTTGAGATTCATTGTATATTGCACGGATGCAGAATCGAAATTCTTTACATCATACCATCCCGGTAGGTTCTCGTGACTGGGTGTTGTTGAATCTTATTTTTTGGTCGATTTTTATTGTAGTGCTGTTTGTTAGTAAGAATTTTACGGATGAAAACAAAAAGAAATGGGGTAAAATTCTTGGTTTGATAGCATTAATGAATTTTGCGGTAAGTCAAGTGTGGCAAATTACCCAAGGTACTTGGTCCGTTGAAACCAGCTTACCCTTGCAATTGTGTTCTCTGTCACAACTTTTAGTGGGTTTTACTATGTTTACAGGCAAACAGTTGGCGTATGAGTTTTTGTTGTGCTGGGGGGCAGGAGCGGTTCATGCCTTTTTAACACCAGAAATAACTACGGGCGGCAGTTTGTTTAGTCATATCGACTACACCATTTCCCATGGAATTATTATTTTAGGAAGTATATATACAACTATGCGTATGGGCTTTGTGCCGCGAGAAGGTTCCTGGAAGCGGGTGTTTCTTTATACTCAGATTGTATTGCCAGTGATTGGGTTAGTGAACTGGCTGATTGGCGCAAATTATATGTTTTTGGCGCAGAAGCCCGATGCTGAGAATCCTTTAATAATAGGCGATTGGCCCTATTATATTATCGGTCTAGAAGTAGTTGTTATTGTGCATTTTTATTTGTTTTATCGATTGCACAAAATACTGTCTACTTGGGGTAGTCCAATTTAGCCCCGTTAATTGGTGGGTTTATTCCTTTTCATGGTTAATGCGATGTAATGCAGTATTACTAGAATCGTAAAAAACCAATTTGAATTTAGTAAGGCCAACAAACTGCTGTAAATTTGATAAAATACTTCGTTGTCCCAGATTAATCGGATGACAGCAATAGCGATTGTGGCAATATCAAAAATAATTGTTCCAAATAAGAGTGTTTTTCTTTGATGGTTTAATCCATTGATTTTTAATGCGCTCAGATTCAGGAAAAAGAATAACCATATGGTAATTTCCCTTATAAGCATTCTAAGGGCGAGATTATCAAAAGGTGGCCTATGAGGATGGTTGGGGTCGCCGGATAGAATGTAGTGATCATTTATCCAGTAATAAACCGTGTTGATTAACGCTAAAATAAATGCGGTGAATACCAGTTTCGCTATTGCTTTGTTGCTGATTTTGCTAGATATAGCATCCATGTTGCGAAAATTATAACATACATCAATATTTGAAAAATTTGATGGTGAAAGGTGTCAAACCAGTCTGGGATAGATTTTGCAATGTAAAATAAACCAACAATCCTCAACATATTGAAAGTGTAGAGAGAAAGCGAAGCTATGACAGACCAGGTTAATTGTGTTTTTAAGGATCGATTAGGAATTGCAAATAAGAATGCAACTAGCATGAAATACAGGGATTTGCCGTTGCAAGATTTACCTATTAATAATGTTGCGCGTTGATCTTTTATCAGATAAGTACAAATTCCTGGCTTTTCGATCGCTTGGGGAGTGTATCCGGATATGAATCCAATGGTATGTCTTGAGCCGTGAAGAAGAGTTTCTGATAAAAAGTTGTCCAATCCACTCCAAAGTTGAAAAAAAGGCCACACCAGTACACTGACTAGTGAAGCCTTTATGAAATACCATTGATCAGGACTTAAATTCAAGGTAGATAAAGACTCCTTGAATTTTTTTAAGACCTTCACGAATGTGGATAGTTCTTATTTGTTGTTTTTGTTGCGCATACGGTAAACTCCGTAAGCTACAGCAGAACCTACAACGGTGAAGATACCGCCGTCTACAGGAACCTGAATATCTGGATCATCAGGCACACCCTGAGCCATCAACGAGGTGAAACACAAAACAGACACAACGGTCAAAATTAGTTTAAGGTGCTTTTCCATAATTATCTAATGCGAATTTATTAATTTGTTGCTAAATACACAACGCTTCTAGAAAAATTCATGCCAAAATTATTCGAATGTTGGCTTTTCTTAGGTGTTATTATACAGTTTACAAGTAATTTTGAAAGGAATGAGCATGAAACTGCAAGTGTTTTTTTACTTACTACTACTGATAAATCAAGGATTTTCTCAAATTTCTGGTTGTACAGATCCTCTAGCCGAAAATTTTAATGTTGCCGCTACGAAGAATGATGGTTCTTGTATGTATCCATCTACAAAAATAAAGTTCTTTTCTTCCGTCTTGTTACAGAATTATTTGCCGGAGATTTCGGGTCTAGTAAGTTATCAAGGCAGTCTTTGGGGACATAATGATAATGCCGATCGAAAAATATATCGAATCGATACTTCTACAGGATTTGTTATAGAATCTAAGAAGATGTTGGGAGGTGAAAATCGTGATTGGGAGGATGTTTGTTCCGATGATTCATTTATTTATTTGGGTGATTTTGGTAATAATTATCGAGGTAATCGGAAGGATTTGACGATTTATAAATGGAGGAAATCTTTATTGGCAGATTCGTTTTTTGTTCAAGACTCCATACGATTTTTTTATCCGGAGCAGACCGACTTTAGCGAATTGTCTCCGAATAAGACCAATTTTGATTGTGAGGCAATGGTAGCTGTTGGGGATAGTTTGTATTTATTTACAAAGGAGTGGGGAAATTTGGGGTCAACTATATATCGGTTATCGAAGAATGGTGATTTTCAATCGGCCTTGAAAATAGGGGATCTTCCCGTTTCAGGATTAATTACTGGTGCAACGTACAATAAAACGCATCATGCTTTTGTATTGGTAGGGTACAGCGATTTGCTGCAGCCTTTTTTGTATTTGTTGTATGATTTTGAAGGGAATAATTTTAGCACCTGTAACAAACGTAAAGTATCTGTTGATTTGCCTTTTTATCAATTGGAGGCTATTGAATTTATAGACTCCTATGTGGTGGCTCTAGGGAATGAACGATTTAGCAATAGCTTCATCAAGACAGAGGAGTCATTGCAATTTGTAAATTTGAGTTTCCTTTTGGGTGATTATTATGGTCGTAAATTGAATACGGTTAATTTTGCCGATGCCATGATGCGATTTGAAATTTCTCAAAATCCAAGTAAAGTTGGGCAGCGGTCTGTTCTTATTGTCAGGGGAGCAAATCGATGTGTTCCAATTCAGCAAGAGTTGCAAATTTTATCAGAAACGGGTTCGGTTATCAGGACCTTGTTTTTGACCACAGATAGAATGGAGTTGCCCGAGTTATCTTCAGGATTGTATCTGGTGGGTAATGCTCAATTGGGATTTGTGAAGTGGGTAGTTTTGTAATTGGATGATATCGAAATAGTTATTTCTTATTATCGTTCACATATATAATCACTTCTCTCTTTGCTGGTTTACTTTGTGGTTCTATTTTGCTCGCATCAATCCCCTGCATCGCCGCATTTAAACCTGCGTTTGTATTGTTAATATCACCATCGAGATTTACACCAATATTTGAATTAGCCATACTAAATCGTACCGTTGTTCTTCGGTTTTGAGCGTGTTGATAATCATCGCATAATACCATTTTCTTGCCGCCGTTTCTAACCTGAATCTCATAAGGTTTGTAGTTTTCGTAGAATGTTCTTTGTACAAAACCACCTGCGTCTCTTTGTACAACTAACTTCCTTGTTTTTCCATCTACGAAGTCTGTATAATGGGCTATGTTTTGACCTTCGCATACACAGCCATTTAGGATTTCGGCTTCACCATACCCTTTGGGTTTTATCTGAGTTTTGGGGATGTTCCAGTAGGTGATTAGGTAGTGTACCGCGGAATCGGCGCGACGTTGTGCCAGGTTCCTATTATAAGGAATGGTATTTCTACAGTCTGTATGCGACCCAAGTTCCACTATCAAGTCAGGGAACCTTCGCAATACATGCAATGCGAAACTATCCAAGACTTTCGCTGCATCCGGTCTAATCCTGGCTCTATCTAAATCATAGAAAATAGGGAGCGCCCAAGTTTGATCAATAATATCTTCTATGGTTGTGTATTCATTTATTTCCTCAATGGAGTGTGGTTTGTCGTCTTTTTTCTTTTCAACCGTACCTACATAATGAATATCTGTTGGGGGTGCTCCGCTTTCTTTTAATTTTTGTTGAAGCATTCCAAGGACATTGGTGTCTGGAGGAATAGTGTCTTGAGGAATAGCTGTTTGAATCGTTAGATTTTTATTGTTTTTTAACGTTTCGGTTAAATCTTCTAATTTCTTTTGAGATTCTGGGGTGATTACTGAATCGATGAAAATATGAATTTCCTTTAATTTGGGTTTCAAGGTATCGTGCAACGGTTTTACGGATTCGGGACAACCGCGGTTGAATAAGGGTCCTTTAATAAACACGCAAGAATCTTTCGCATCGGCAATACCATCCGCATCGGTATCAGGGCAACCAAATAAATTAACTACTCCAGGAATGTCTGGGCACGAGTCACGGGTGTCAACAACACCGTCTTTGTCTTTGTCTAAATCAATTTCTTTATAAACGATTTCTCTGTATACTTTTTCTCTTGGAATTGGGTCTTTCCACCAATTTCCATCGCAAGAATCGTAGATTAATCGGTCGCCCCATCGGTAATGTACGCCTAGTGAAAGTCTTTGGGTAAATGACCAGCCTAATTCTATTCCTAAATTCAATCGTGGATTGGTATACCAAACCCCCATTTCCTTTCGAAGACCTCGACCTTTTGAAGGGTCAGGCTCCAAAAAGATACCTACAAGCGGACCGTCCCAAATTAAACCTGTACCTGCATAAAATCCCCAACGATATTTGCAATCCAATACCAAATTGATGCCTGCAATGTCACGTCTGTAATTTAAGGTATAACCGTCTTGGAAAATATTCTCGTAATAATAGGGGTAAGGATAAACGTTGTTGTTAAAATCCAACCCGTAATACAGACCAAATCTGCGATAGATATCGCATAATGAGATCTTAGCTCGGTAAGCATCGTAGCCATAAATGGTTTTAATAAGATACCCTCCGTAGGCTTGCCAATATTGTGCTTTCGCTTGTTTAAAAGACATTAGAGATACCAACACAACAAGCCAAATCTTGAGTGTCTTTACGAATTGTTGTGGTATAGGCCTTTTCTGACTACGCAATAGTATCCCTTCATTCAAATTTAAAATTTTGTTTGCAATGTTTTACCTCGTTTTAGTTGGAAATATTAACAAAAGCATAGTCATTCGGATTTTGTACTATATAATCGACAAAATAGGTTTAAAATAACATTGATTTTTGTTATTGTATATTGTACGTTATGTAAGTGTTTAATGTGTTGGTATTCGCGAGTTTTAGTTTTATATCTCGTAAAATTTGCTTTTCCGTGATAAATGTTGTTTTTTGCCCGATATTAATTTTATCATGTTTAAATCTGCTCAATCACGAATTTTTGCTATTCTCGTTGTTGTCTTCTTTTTTTGGGGGTTTGTTGCTGCCAGTAACGATATTCTAATTCCCATTTTCAAGAAGAAAAGCAATTTGGAGCAGTGGCAAAGCCAGCTTATTTCGTTTGCGTTTTACATAGCTTATACGATAGGTTCTTTGATTTATATTTTTGTTTCATCTCGGTTGAAACAAGATTTAATTCAAAAAATTGGATATGGTAAAGCTATCGGAGTGGGTTTGCTCGTAAGTGCTGTAGGAACCTTGTTTTTTATTCCAGCCACTGGGCAAGATTTTGTGAATGATCCCAATGCTGGGGCGGTTTCGTTTGGATTGGTATTAACGGGTTTGATTATTGTTGGATTAGGATTTTCGTTGCAACAAACGGTTGCCAATCCGTTGGCTATTGGATTGGGTTCTAAAGATTCTGGGTCGCAGCGATTATCGCTTGCCGGGGGAATCAATAATTTTGGAACTACCATCGGTCCGTTGTTAGTGAGCAGGGCAGTTTTTGGAGAATTGGGTTCTAGTTTAGCTGATGATGCGGGTGCATTGGATATTACTCAGTTAAAAGTACCTTATTTGATTTTGGGGGCGATTTTTGTGTTGTTTGCGGTAATTTTTTGGAGATTGCGAATTCATTTAAGTGAGGAAGATGCGGATGTGACGAATGATGGTGCCACTGTTTCAGCCGATAAATCATCCACAAGTATTTTGTCATATCCTCAACTGTGGATGGGGATGATCGCGATATTTCTTTATGTAGGGGTTGAGGTAAGTACTGCTGGTAATTTGAGTGAATATTTAGAAAAAAATATGGGAATTAGTACTCGAAATGCAGCGCCGTTTGTTTCCCTGTTTTGGGCCAGTTTGATGATAGGCAGGTGGACTGGTGCAGCGGGTTCTTTTGGTCTGAAGGGTATTGGCAAGGCGGTTTTGCGAGTTGTATTACCCTTTGCCGCATTTGGTGTGTATTGGTTGGTTAATTCTCAAATGGGTGCGGATTTATCCCAATTTGTTGGCTACTTAGGAATGGTAGTGGTTATTGTATTGGCTGATTTTATCAGTAAAGGGAATCCGGTTAAACAATTATTTATATACAGTTCACTTGGCATAGCTGCCTTGTTGGTGGGGATATTTTCGGGCGGCTTTTTGGCGGCGATGGCGTTTGTTAGTGTAGGGTTGTTTTGTTCCACGTTGTGGCCTTGTATATTTACGATTGCTATTACGGGATTGGGCAATTTGCAGTCCAAAGGGTCTAACTTTTTAATTATGATGATTATGGGTGGTGGATTTGTGAGTGTATTTCAAGGGTATTTATCCGGTAAAATAGGAATTTTGAACAGTTATTGGGTGGGTGTAGTTTGCTTCGTTTATTTAGCTTATTACGCTTGGCGAATGAAGTCGTATTTTAAGCAACAGGGCATTTCTTTGGGACCCGTTGAAGGAGGACATTGATTCTCAGAAGCAAGGAATTTCTTGTAAGATATTTGTTTCGGACGTGGGCTTCACGCAGTTCCCACCACAGGGTGGAACTGACGTGAAATCGTAGATTTGCGAAGGCCCGTAGGGATTTCGCCACAACGGAAAACTATGTAGTGTGAAACTTGGATTTAAGAAATTGGTTGATTTTAACCGGTTAGATTTAATTTTTTAGTTGATAATTTCCCGGTAAATAGAAAAGGCTTTCACTGATTATGTGAAAGCCTTTTTTATATTCTTGTTTACCGTCCTAAAATATGTTTAGGGCGATAAAAAATTTTTTTTAGGGAATTGCGATGCGATGTGTTTCAGAATTTTTTTCTCCGGTGATTACCGCGGTATAAATTCCTGTAGAAGCATTAAGGTTAATGGAAATTAGATCTGTAGCGCAATTAGAAATCGTTTTAACAAGTTGACCTTGAGCGTTGAAGATTTCAATCCTGTTCACGCGGTTGGTTTTGTTGTTTACTACGTTAAATTGACCATCGGTTGCAGGGTTGGGGTATAGAATAAAACTATTTGTTAATGAAGCATTATTAGAAATTCCTAATTTCGCTTCAATTGCCGAAAATAACACTTCGAAACGATCTTCTTTTTTCTCTTCGGTTGTATTTATGGAATAGTAATAGGTGCTTTTGTTTCCAATTTCTTCAACCTTGTTTAATACTTTATCTACTAGTTGAATTTTGTAAGGACCATTGCCCTGACTACAGGTATTAACAGTTAAGTGAACATCCGTTGGCCCAGTTTTTGGATAAGCTACCTTAATTCCAACAGTATGAGTGTATCCAATTTCAGCAAGTTTATTTCTTCTATCGATAGCTAACCACGTATTGTTTTTGGTAATGCTACCTAAACCAAGATGACCGCCATAGAATTTGGGAGCATCGTACATATCACCATCGTTTGAAATTTCGGGATTGTCTAAATCGTATTGCATGGTAAAACCATCGCTTTCAAATGCGGTATCATTGGTGTAGTTGATGGTCATTTTAAATTCGTTGCAAGGTGTTTCTGTAAGTTCTTGAACACCGAAATTCTTACCTTTACTACGCTTTGTAGCTTCTTTCATTGCCTCTGTAATTGTTATGGAAGCATTATTGGATTTTGCAAAAACAAAGAAAGCGGCTCCGGGATTAATATATCTAGCGTCACCTCCGGCATTTTGAAACCAAGAAGCTCCACCCTTTTGTGGCGTACCACCTACTGAACTATCCCATGTATTGTAGTTTTTTGCCATGGCATCGTATGTGTAATATCGGGGCATGATGCTTCCTGAATTGCCATCGGCTACACTCCTGAAGTTTAATGTGGAAGGGTAGGGGTTGGCAATTAAATTTGCACCCGATAATCCGCCACCATTTAGTTTAGAAAGTCCGGAAATTGTAACAGAACCAGTTTGTATTTGACCTTTGAAATCGATGATTTGTTTATTGGCCGAAATACTAGTATCTCCTAGGCCATGATCCAAATCCCTTGCCCCTCTGAAAAACACTAAAACACCTCTTCCAATTTCTATTTTATTGGCTGATGATCCAGAGGTATATGCTGACCAACCGGCAGTTGCTTCATTCCAACGAAAAATAGAGGATTTGCACCAACTGCATGATGTGGTAAACGAATCTTTATTGGCAACGTCTGTAACTGTTCCGGTTAGATGGATATCATCAGTGAATTGCGACAAATTGGTGCCATTTTTTAATGGTATGCCTACAGTTCTATAAGCTCTTTTCGTAGAGTTTAAGAATTCAACCAAGGCTCCACCTTGAATGGACGAGGTTGAAGGCAAAATAGCCAACTCTCCAAATGCTTTTGAACCGAGTTTGTCGAACCATTTAAATTGCAGGTGGGGGGTCCATGCAACCCAATCAGCATCACTACTACTAATGGGACTATTGGAAATTAATCGGGTATTTTCTCTGATTGTTAATTTACTGTAGAGAGGCAGTGAACGTTCTAACGTATAATCAGAAATAGCACCATTTCCAATGTATAATAGTATAGTAGAATCAAGGAATAAATTACCACCAGAACCTGAAAGTTTAGTGTTTGTGCCTTGTAAGAATAAACTTAATTGATTAGCGGATGGTTGAAATCTCAAATTTCCACCGAAAGTTCTAATATCCTTTCTGAATTTTAAATTCCCGTTTCCTGTGAAATTAAGTGAACCATTATAGGTTGTTAAGTTTGAACGAAACATGGCCTCATTGCTACCAATAATATGCATATTGAGAGTCCCTCCCGAAATTGTCATTCCCGCAAGGGTGTCTAACCTAAATTCAAAATCGCTTAAGGGAGTTGTTTTAGGGCCTATGTACCAATTGCCTGAATTCGTTGAAGTTGAACATTTGAATGTTACATGGTTATAAGGGTAAATGATAAACTGAGAAATTGAATCCGAAACTCCATCCATGTAGATGGTAGTATTTCGTGCCGAGGTAGTAGTAGCAAGGTCAACTACTAAAACATCGGTTGACTTGGGGTTGGTACGAGTAGGTGTCCAGTTTCCAGCAATTTTATAAGAGCTATCAGAACCTGAAATGGGTTCACTCCAAGTGTATATACCTGTGTTGGCATCCACGATATTAACAGTGGCTTGAATAGTTATGGATGTGGTGAAACTTCCACATCCAGATCCAACTCCAAAAGTGATTAGATTGCTATAGGTTCCTTTTGAATTTAATGAATTTCTAATGTAGACCTTGGCTGTTGCATTATTACCTGGCTTAAATGGCATAGGCTTGCCTGGGCCACTATTTCCCGGACAAAATTCTTTCCAAGCATTTGATCCAATGCTTCCATATTGCAATTCCCAAGTGGATTGTGAACTGGTATCAGCGAACCAGATTTCATCATTCCCTCCGAAGCCAGTTAGCGACAAAGTAATCTCCTTGTACTCTGCGTTTGCTCCCGCAGTGGAAGTCCAAGTTATACTGTAATTTGAGCCAGCAGCATTTACAAGTGCTCCACTTGCTGTAATTCCAGTAATAGTTTGGGCTGAGTTACGATTTACAATAAATAAGGAGATAATTACAGCAATAATTGCTAGTTTTTTCATGAATAATTAGGGTAATACAATTGTGTGTGACTCAATGCCTTTTTCTCCAACAATCTTGGCAGTGTAAATGCCGGAAGATACATGTTGCAATGTAACAGGAATTAAATCATTGCTGCAATTGTTCTCCGTTTTCACTAGTTGTCCTTGCGCATTGTATACTTCGATTGCTTTGATTTTATTCGTCTTATTGTTTACAACATTGAATTGACCGTCACTAGCTGGATTGGGATAAATAATGTATTTTTTATTATTAGAAATCAATGTTTTTGAACCCAATTGTGATTCAACCGCAGTAAAGATTACTTCAAAACGATCTTGTCTTTTTTCTTCTGTTGTGTTGATTGAATACTGGTATATGCTATTATCTCCAACTTCTTCTACGGTATTAAGTACTTTGTCTACCAATTGGATTTTATAGGGTCCATTTCCATAGCTACAGGATTTAATGGTAAAGAATAAATCCGTAGGTCCGGTTTTAGGATAAGCTACTTTTAGGGGTACTGTATGAGTGTTTCCAATTTCGGCTAATTTGGTTCTACGATCTACAGCTAGCCATTGACTGTTGTTTGTTGTAGTTCCTAGGCCTAAGAATCCTCCATAGAATTTTGGAGCATCATACATTTCACCATCATTGGTAACCTCAGGAATATTCAAATCGTATTGTAAAGTAAAACCATCGCTTTCTTTAGCTGTATCACTAACATAGTTTACCGTCATTTTGAATTCGTTGCAAGGAGTTTCTTTCATTTCTTCAACTTCGAAATTTTTACCTTTACTTCTCTTGCTGGCTTCTTTCATTGCTTCGGTAAAACTTAAAGAACCGTTGTTATTTCTAGAAAAGACAAAAAATGCAGCGCCTGGATTAATGTAACGTGTGTCACCACCGGCGTTTTGAAACCAAGATGCTCCACCTTTTTGAGGGGTACTTCCTACGGAACTATCCCACGAATTGTAATTTTTGGCTAAAGCATCGTAGGTGTAGTATCGCGGTAAAATGTTAGCAGTATTTCCCTCGTAAAAAGTTCTAAAATTTAACGTTGAAGGATACGGATTCGCTATTAAGTTGGCACCATCCAGAACGCCGCCATTGGTTTTAGCTAAACCGGTTACAGTGAGACTTCCAGTTTGAACCTGACCTTTAAAATCGATAATTTGTTGGTTTGCTACGATACTTGTATCACCAAGTCCGTGATCCAAATCTCTCGCACCACGGAAGAAAACTAAAACTCCTTTGCCGGGATCGATTTTATTAGCTGAAGAACCCGAGGTGTAGGCTACCCATGCTGCAGTATTTTCGTTCCAACGGAATATCGATGATTTGCACCAACTACATGAAGTGGTGAAAGAATCTTTATTAGCTGCATCGGTTACGGTTCCGGTTAAATGGATATCGTCTACAAATTGACTGAAATTAGCGGCATTTTTCAAAGGGATTCCAACTGTACGGTAAGCGCGTTTTGAAGAGTTTAAGATTTCTACCAAAGATCCGCCAGTTATTGCAGCACCAGTAGGCATAACGGCTAATTCGCCAAATGCTTTTGATCCTACTTTATCGAACCATTTAAACTGCAAATGAGGTGTCCATGCATTCCAATCAGCGGATGAGCTAGAAGCTGGCGAGTTGGAAACTATGGTAGTATTAGGTAGCAATGTTAATTTACTATACAATGGAAGTGATCTATTTAATGTAAAAGTGTTCGATACGCCGGTTCCTATAGTTACATTCATGAAGGAATCGATGTACAGAGTACCTCCTGTTCCATTTAGACTTTGGGATGTTCCATTAAACAACAAGGTATTTGTTGAAGATGGTTTAAATGATAAAGTTCCTCCATCTACATGTACATTTCCTGCAATACTATGGGATCCTGCTCCAGAAAATAACAATGTACCTGAGTTTGTTCCCGATGGATTCGTTGCTACAGCTAGTTTGGAATTGATGGTTGCTGTATTTCCGGTTGGAATGATAATCTCTAAAGTACCTGATCCCGATTTTCTCATTCCAGCGTTCAAATCAACTATAAAGTCATCTCCCGTTGTAGAAGTTGCTTTTCCAACTGTCCAAGCAGTGTTTGCTGTACATTTAAACGTCACATTGTTATAAGGGAAAATTTTAAATTGATTTATACTTTCTGTGAGATTGGAGATATCAATGGTTGTATTTCGGGTTGCGGCTGTTTGTGCTAGATCAACGACAAGAATATCATCGGTAGATACTACGGTTCTCGTAGGAGACCAGTTGGCAGCAATTTTATAAGATGAGTCAGTCAATCCGGAAGCAGGTTCTATCCATGTGTAAATTCCAGTAGAAGCCACTTTGTTTACTGTAGCTTCAATAGTGAATGAAGGCGTTCCACTAGTAAATGCACATGCGTTACTATTGTTTAACCCAAGTGTAATACTTGTTGATTGTTGTCCCGCTGTTGTTCCAATATGTCTGATGTAATAAGATACAGTACATTTGTTGTTACAGGCGATATCATTTTCTAAAATTGGTTTGCAAAAAGTAAACCAAGAGCCAGATCCAGAATTACCCATCACAATTTCCCAATCCGCTTTATTTGTCGCATCCCAAACCAAATACTTCCCCTTAGTGCCTGTTTGTACCACTTTAATTTCTTTAAAGTTCTGGGCGTTGGTAGTTGTGTTTGTTGAAGAAAAGAATTCTACATCCCAAGTAGTTCCGTTATTAGATGAGGTGGCGCCGGGTATAATTATTTCATCAATGGTTTGCCCAATTGCATTATTGCCAAAAATTGAAAAAACTAGGAGCAAGGAGGTTAGTAGTTTATTTTTCATTTCAACTGAGAATATTAACTTTTGGATAGTTTTCATTTGCATGAATTTCTTGATGATTCGAAATTAGTAGATAAATGTCTACGTTGTTGGTGAAAATGTTTAATTTTCATGGATTTTGTCTAAAAATGAGGAAATGTTAGTGCTCGTTAGTCAATTTCAGTGCCAAAAAACGATTCGTTTATCATTTATTGTAGATAAAGCTCTAAAGAGATGATTGTCGAAATTCCGTATACTTGGTTCATCTTGTATTGAAATTGGTAGTTTTTTGAAACAATTTTGAATTTCGGTTTGGAAGTAAAGGGAGATTTTGTATTTTTGCAGCCCGTTTAAGAAACCAATTCGTAAGAGTTGGTCGAATTTACTGGATGGTATCGTAGCTCAGTTGGTAGAGCAAAGGACTGAAAATCCTTGTGTCGACGGTTCGATTCCGCCCGATACCACAACACACAAAAGGAGACCCTTGTAGATTAATGTTCTGCAAGGGTTTTTTCTTGCAATACGTTAGTTGCAATTTTCAATAAAAGTGGGTCGGCCGATTACGGCTTATTGCAAAAATATTCGTTTTCAATTTCTTATCGTTGCATTTATGAAATTGCCAAAATTTTCGAAAGTCCGTTTTTCGCAAATCTATTTTATTGTAATTTTATCTTTTCTATTTGTTATTAATTCAGGCTGTACTGTAAATCGCAGGTATCATTTTTCTGGTTTAAATATTCAGCCCTCAGCCGATTATTTAACATTTAAAGGTAAAAACAAGAATACTCGAATAGTATGCAGTAGTAAAAGGAAGACAGTTGTTCCGCCACGATTGAATAATCCAGTAGAAAATCGATCTCAAGTTTATAATCAAAAGGGCGGGATTATAGAAACAATATTAGTTGATGTTGAGGCTGCAAATGCTCAGAAATTGAACGGAGAATTAAATCAACAAAGTAATTCAAGTTTGATTAACAATGTAAGCAACGTTGGATTATGGAATGAAAATTATTATTCAAGAGTTAAATCGAAAAATGTAAATGCAATAAAACCTGTTAACGTAACCACCTATGTTGATACTTCAGATCCTGAATTTTGGGCGATTGTTTTTTTTATTCTCGGACTTAGCGTGGGAGTTGTATCATTATTGGTGCCTATAAAAGTTTTGGGGCCTATTGCTTTGTTATTGTTGTTGATTGGTGTAACCTGTGCTGCTTTTTGTGATGGAGATTTTTATTATTCGAGCACAAAGATTTTGGCAATAATTAGTGGCATTATTTTGATACTATGGGGAGGGGCTAACGCAAGTATTTTTGATTTTTAAAAAAAATGAATTCCACGCTTGTGTTTGATGACTTTAATCAAGTAATCGTTCGAGAGATTTTTTTTCTAAGATTTTTTTGATTTATCACATTTTGTAATAAATTGCATAATAACCTATTATGAAAAAATTATTATTAATTGCCTTGGTTTTAGTTGTAGGAATTACAGCCCAAGCATCAACTCTTCAAGCACCTGCTAAAAACAAAAATGTTCCTAAATCAGAAGTTTCTGAACCTAAAACGTTACCAGCGAAAGCTCCTGCAGCAACCCCAAGTAAAGCTCCTGTAGCAACTCCCAAAACCAATACATCGAAGCCAGCGGCTCCAAACGCTACTACCAAACCTTCTGAAAAGAAGTAATACCCATTTATCGTTTGTGAATTGTAGTTAGCCATATTATAATGGGACTAACTCAAAACGACGGAGACTTTAGTTCATTATGGAATTGTAGTCTTCGTCGTTTTTTTATGTACCAAGAACTAGGTATTTTTATGTTTTTGGTATAAAACTTGATGAATCCGAAGTATCTTGCTTAAAACAATATGAAAAAGACATTATTAATCGCCAGCGCAATAATTGCCATTGGTGCAGTTAGCGCTCAGGGTGTTCCTACCAAAAAAGACAATGTAACTTCTGGTAGTGCTCCTCAATCCGGAACAGTAGCTTCTCCATCTTCCACATCTAAGGCTACTCCCACCAATCGTCCTGGTTCAACTTCTTCAACTGCAATTAGCACTAATGGAAGTGGTCCAAACAAAGGTGGAAATGTAGGTGGAACCAGTGTTCAAGGTCCAAAAACTTCTCCTGCTATTCAAGCAACACCCGCAAAGAGTGGTTCTACTCCAGCATCTTCTTCAAGCAACTCAAACGCTCCTAAAAAATAAGTTTGTACTTCGTTAAACTTATTTTAGGTCTAGAGAAATTAGATAAAAAAAAGCGGCAATTTGCCGCTTTTTTTATGCTCTAGTTCCCTCGAATATGGGGGATTAAGGTACTAGTATTATTTCGTTAAGATATATCGGGTCATGAAAATTCCTTGACCATCTTGTGATCCTGCATTGCTTTCAACGCCGCCCAGAACATGAGAAATTTTCCAACCTTCCGCCAATAATTGATTTAATCTGCCCGAAACAATAGCGTCATTAGAGGCAATATTTTGGAAATTAATTCCTACACCGGAATATAGGTTCAATAGTTTGGTTTCATTGAAATTTTCAACTTTTGCTTCTTCACGGTCTATTTTTCCTTGACCATAATTTTTATCCTCTGTCCTTGTGGTTGTTAGTGGTGCCGGATTGATTGTTTCACTGGTCTCAATTAATCTAGATCTTCCAACCCCCATGGGAACTATGGATTCCACAACGGTAACAATTTTTACTTGAGTTTGTGCCCAGCTGCTAGCACCCAAAAGCATTAAAGGAATTAAAATTAATATTTTTTTCATTTTTGTGTTCTATAATTCGAATTTATCGGTTTTTATCCTTTAAAATTTGAAATAAGATAAACAGGTAATAGAATTCGTTTAAATTTCAAGGTTTTAATAATAAAGTGCAGCCGTTACTTTTGTTACAATATTATGAATGGTTTTCGTAAATGCTTGAGTGGTATATCTATCGTCATATTGTGCGGTGTTACTACAATTATTAGCGCAAATGCAGTTCCTGCCCATCTCAAATATCAGAAAATTGAATGCGTAAAAAACATATCGGATTCAAGTACAATTGGACAGGAATTTTCAGAGGTTTCAACAAAGGGTTTTTCTCAGACCGCTCTAAAAAGCGATAGCCTCATTTTTCAAAAAATATATGCCGAAGCATTACTTCGGGGACATTCCTATTCCTTACTCGGCGAATTATGTTCCATGGGACCGCGATTGAGTGGTTCAGACAATGCAGAAAAAGCGATACAATGGGCGGTAAATGAGTTGAAAAAGTATTCATTCGATAGGGTAGATACGCAATCGGTAATGGTACCCCGATGGGAACGCGGAGAGAAAGAGCAAGCTTGGTTTTATTCCGAAGTTTTTACCCAAATTTTGCGGGGGAATAGGTTGAAGGGTTCGGATGCGTTGGAGAAAATGGTACATGGAGTACAATTCCCATCATCGCCTCATCCCGAATGGGAATGCGAATCGTATTTAGAACAAGGGTTAACCCCAAGCAAGCGATATAAAATGCCTGTGGCTGCTTTAGGAGGTAGTGTTTCCGGATCGGTTAGAGCGGGACTTATATCGGTAAGGACAAAACGAGAATTGGATTCGCTGGGTAAAGAAGGGAAACTAAAAGGCAAAATTGTTTTGTTGGCTAGGCCGATGGAGGAGAGTTTGTTGAATACGTTTCAGGCTTACGGTGGTTGTGTGAATCAGCGAGTAAACGGTGCGGTTTGGTGTGCTCCTTATGGTGCGGTAGCGGTTTTAGTTAGGAGTGTTAGTAATCGATGCGATATGCACCCTCACACGGGTGTTACCCATTATGATCCCAATATTGTTAAAATTCCCATTGCCGCTGTGCCTACCTCAATTTCAGATATACTGGAGTATTTATCCCAAAAAGATCCTGCTTTGGAAATAGCCTTGGATTTATTTTGTAAAACCTTGCCCGATAGACCCAGTGCCAATATTCTGGCCGAGACAAAAGGTCAAATGTCGCCAGAGAAGATAATCGCTTTTGGCGGACATTTTGATAGTTGGGATCAGGGCGATGGTGCTCATGACGATGGTGCGGGTTGCATTCATGCTTGGGAAGCGCTGAGAATATTGAAAGCAATTGGGTATCAGCCCAAGCATACATTGAGGGCTGTGTTTTGGATTAATGAGGAAAATGGGTTGCGCGGTGGAGAGGAATACGCTCGGTTGTCCAAAGCTAAAAATGAGGTCCATATTGCCGCTCTCGAGAGCGATAGAGGAGGATTTACGCCCAGAGGTTTTGGCGTGGATTCTGTTTTGATGCCGGGGGTAAAAAAATATCAGTCGATGTTAAGCGAATACGGTGTAGGAATGCTTGAACAGGGTGGGGGCGGTGCGGATATCGGACCGTTAAAAAAATATTGGTCTTCCATCGGATTTGTAAGTTTCATTCCCGATTCGCAGCGATACTTCGATGTGCATCATGCCGAAACGGATGTGTTTAGTTCGGTAAATAAGCGAGAATTGGAATTAGGAGCAGCGGCTATTGCGGCGATGATATATATATTGGATCAAGAACTAGATTAATCGGATTTTGATTTTCTTGCCTGAGAAATGACGATTATCGTGTTTTTTGCAATAAATCGTTAATCTCGTCTGTTTGAATGTAATCGGGGTTCAATTGCAGCGCATCCGAATTTTCCCCTACGGTTTGTACGTTCCAGAGACTTATTTTAAAATTACCGGCATGGAGAGTCTCGATTTGTTCTTTGTTGATGTTCTGTAGATCCATCGTTAAACCGTGGTAGTTGAACGTATTTAACGCTTTAAATCCATCATCAAATATACTGGTATAAAAATACGTTGGCGAAAAAGGGGAAAGTTGATGGAAATAATTAAGGAACGACGTGTCTTGGGATTCAACCAAAATTGGTTTTTTTCGTGAATTTTGTTGTATAAAATTAGCGATTGATTCTGCAACTGTTTGTTGGTAAGGTGTATACGATGATGATGTGTACAATTTTACGTCAAACGTAACAATAGCCTCTGGAAAATCGGAAAGTAGGTTGAAGATAGAATCCAATCGTTGTATAGGTTCCTTCCGGGAAAACAAACCTTTGTAGTTGATCGCCGATATTTCGTTTGCAGAGAAATCATGGATAAGCCCTTGCCCATCGGTACGTTCTGAGAGATCGGCATCGTGAAATGCGAATAAGATTCCGTCTTTCGACATTTGAACGTCTATTTCAACCCCATCGGCACCTTGATTTAGGCATTCTAGAATTGAACTTCGACTATCTAAAGGGAATCGAGACTTGATACCCATTCCTCCGTGGCCTAAGCAAAGAGCCTTGGTTTGCGGTAATTCGGATTTGCAAGCAACAAAAAGAAGGGCAAACATTGCCCAATAGAGAATAGAGTGTTTACGTAGGAAGTGATTACTCAATTTCAACGCCTACTGCACGAAAATGCAGTTCAATTTTCGGTTCCTTGATTGTAGCGATTTCTTCGGCAGTTTTACCATCGTCTTTTGCATATTCTTGCAACATTTCAACGGAAACGGTATCCTGATAGAAATAACCGGAAGCATACAGGGTTTTTCCCACCGAATTTTTAGCGATTTTGAATTGATGGTCGAAATCTACAAAAAGATCGTCCGTCATGGTTTTGTATTTAAACCAACATCCTTCTGTTTGGCATACAGCTGTAGATATACGTTTAACTACAACACTTTTGGT
>JACCDS010384244.1_pt1 | contig 22963 bp, 12 predicted proteins | sample 7446441 | NCBI WGS metagenome assembly JACCDS01 (sample SAMN15323445, study PRJNA562643) | freshwater metagenome | isolation source: river surface water | place: USA:Blue River Watershed | collected 2017-08-17 | reverse complement strand
TGGATCATGGCGGAAGCCAATAGCAATAAGCGTTTCATTAAATTAACCTTCACTGGAAATGGGGTAGTGCATGGTTGGAATTCGGGTAGAACATACCAATGGACTTCCGGTACATTCCGTAGTTATATTCAGAATTTAAAGCCTGCCAATTGGGTAGAAGGCGATGCAGAATCGTGCATGGGAGAAAACGGTGGAACTTCCAAGTCGATTATTAGTGTGGGAGCGTATAATAATCGTATTTCTTGGACGAATTTTCAAGGTATTGTTCGTTATGATTCGGCTGTAAAAGAGGGCGATTATGCGCGATTTACCAGTAGAGGACCCACGCCAGATGGTCGCATAAAACCCGATATTGCAGCACCTGGACAGTATATCGCCTCATCATATCATAAAGATTTGGTTCCACAATGGTTGTTGCCTTTTGTTCTGTATCGAGGTTCATTTGGAAGTGATAGTGTTTACTATGCCATGTCAAGTGGCACATCAATGGCCGCTCCTCACGTTACGGGAATTGTTTCATTAATGCTACAAGCTTCCAAAGGAAACTTAAATTATCAAGAGGCATTGGAAATTATCAAAGAAACTGCCAAACGCGATGAATTTACAGGGTCCAGTGAAAATGCAATTTGGGGTTCAGGTAAAATTGATGCGTATGAATGTGTAAAAAAAGCATTGCAATTCGGATCGAGCTATCGTTTGGGTAACTTTGATAAACCCGTTTGTTATTTGACTTCTATTGAGTTGAAATTGAATCAATCTGATGCAAAAGTGTCTTTTGAGGGATGGAATTGCGATATTTTCGATATCACAGGCAAATTAATTGAATCAGGTAGAATCAACTCCAATCGAATTGAATTCAAGAAGACATTACCTCTGGGAATTTACATAGTAGAATTATATAACACCCAAGAACGAATGGGGATTAAACTTCCCTGTTTTGAATAAAGAAATGAGTTGACTGTTGTTAGAATTGATAAACTGCAACAGACACCTTATTAATAGATTGACTGCTCAAGCCTTATTGCCAAAGTATTGACAATTAATACAATAGTTTGACAATTATCACAGGGTAGCTTTCCAATTCAAATAAGATTGAACGTGGCGCTCTTTTTTATTATCATAAATATCCGAAATTGTAATTAAAATACCCGTTTCTTCAACACTACCAAAATGATCATTGATTGATGTACCAAACGTTTTCATCGAAGGACTCAAACTCATGTAATTATTGAACAAAGGAGGTACGTTTTCTCCCAAGTTACGTACTTTTTGAGATAACAAGTTATATGCCGCTTTGTATTCTAATCCACTGATTTCATTCAAGAATTCGTCGATATTTGACTCTTTAGAAATAGTGTGCACTGGTCGAGTTAAATGATCCGGATCTGGAAAGAAATGTTCCATAAAACCCAAAATCAAATCACGTGCTTCACGGTTGAAATTGGTGTACATAGTTATTTTCCCAAAAAAGTAACGTATATCTGGATTATCAATAATCAAAGCACCTAAACCATCCCACAGATTGTCTAATGAAAAAATACCTTTACGACTATTTTGAGAAGGTTGATAATCGGGTTGTACAAAACTTCTACCCAATTCAATGGTATACGGGAAATAATCTGTTTTGAGTTTTTCTGAATACTGCAGAATTTCTGAAGTGGATAAAACATAATTACCATTTTCCTCACGATTATCTCTACAAAAAGCCAAACGATAACCACCAACTATGGCTTCATCTTCTGGATTCCAAACAATTAATTGCTGATAAGCAAATGGTCCTGAATCAAATTCATCTAAATCCAATTCTTTTCCAGTTCCGCCTCCAGCCAAACGGAATGATAATTCTCTAAGGCGACCAACTTCTTTAAGTAAATTGGGTTTATTATTGCCATTGAAAATGTAAATTTCATTGTTTGCATTATTGGTAGGGCGAACGAAAATATCGCTCGTCAATTCTGCTTTTAGTATTTCTTTGTTTATCGCTGGAATAATTTCTTTCATAAAGTAAAATGCATTAATTAGTTAAAAAAGGCGCTACAATAAAGAGCAAAAAAACGAAAAACACAAATTCTATCCTATGAAGGTAGCGTTTGGATTTTCAGCAAGTTGATAAATAAGTGTTCTCAAATTTTCAGCTGAACTCACATGCGTGTGTCCTTTGAAGGTTTCACTACTGATAACCTTTCCAAAAGTAATATCAATCGTTTTGCCTCTTTGTTTAAACATTTCATCTGGTAATGTAAACATTTCAAAATTGATATTGATTTTGAAGATTTTTCTAAATTGAGAAATACGATAAAAACGCTTTGAGTTTTGTCCTCCGATAAATGCAGGCACAATCGGAAGTTGATGTTCCAAACTCTTCTTAATTACACTTTTTTGGAAGGGAAGATCCTGAACTTTACCATCGATCTTACGAGAAACAAAACCTGAAGGGAAAATTAGTATTGCAGAACCCGAGTTATAAGCATCGGCAATAAGCGATAAACTTTTTCGATCCGGATTCCCAACACGATTTACCGGTAAAAAGTGTTTTTTTAATGGCGTAACGTGAAGTAATATATCATTTGCTAAGAATAAAAAATCTTGCCTCACTTTAGAAACTTCTAACATCATGGCCATTCCATCCATTCCTCCCAAAGGATGATTAGCAGCAATGATACATCCTCCTGTTTTTGGAATGTTTTCAGCCCCGATGGAATTCGTTTTTACACCCAATTCATTGAACACAATTTGGATGAATTCAGAACCTTCGCTGCCGTGCCCTTTACGCAAAATTTCATTAATATAATCCTGATGAATAAACCGTTTGAACCAATTTAAAATAAAACGGGGAATACGATTAAGCAATTTTGGATTTTTATTGCCAATAATACCATCAAGATCAATTTGAATTAAGTCGTGTTTAGACATGGTTATGCAAGATTGTTAATTCTTATTAAAATAACAAACCCCTTCTTTTGCTATTTACAGAAGGGGTTTGATGAAAAATGATTAATTTAAAATGGCTGCTTTTGTTGCATCTAAGATGTTGAATGCCTCTTGTGAGGAATGAGATTCAGCATATACACGAAGCACTGGTTCTGTTCCAGAAGGACGAATCATCACCCAAGATCCATCTGTTAATCGGAATTTGAATCCATCAATGTCTTCAATGGATTCTACTTGGTAAGAACCAAAATTCTTGTAACCACCTGACTTACATTGGTCAATTATGGCGTGTTTCAATTCGTTGTTTATGTGTAGATCGTATCTCTCTACGGCGAAAGTCCCCACTTGTTGATACATTTCTTGGATCAATTCAGAAATGGTTTTACCCGTTTTAGCAACATATTCCATTAATACCAATCCCATCCAAACGCCATCACGCTCAGGAATGTGACCTTTAATGGCAATTCCACCGCTTTCTTCAGCTCCAATCAAAACGTCATCCGTTACCATATACTCACAAATGTATTTGAATCCGATTTTGGTAGTAATTGATTTCAGACCTTTGATTTCACAAAGTCTCTCCACTTTGTCACTCACAGAAAAGCTTTTTACCACTTTGCCTGTGTACCCTTTATATGTGGTTAGATATTCGATTAACAATAAAATAAGATGATGAGAATCAACAAATTGACCGTTTTCATCGAAAAAACCAATTCTATCAGCGTCTCCATCCGTAGCCAAACCCATAGTAAATTGGTCGTTTTTAGCGATTAATTCTGAAACTTCAGGTAAATTCTTTAATATGGGCTCAGGAGCTCTTCCCTCAAATCCAGGATTATAATCGCCGTGTAAAATAGTTGTTTTAGGCAATAATCGTTTTACTAAACGCTGTCCAGCACCATACATAGCATCATAAGCCAATTGAGGAGAAATACTCTCCAAGGCAGACATATCGAAATTACTTTTGCAATGCTCTAAATATCGTTGTTCAAAATCGTCGAAAGTAATTAAGCCTTGTTCAACAAATACATCAAATCCCACTTCCAATGTGATCTCCAATTCCGGAATCAATGCTTCTACTTCAGAAACCGTATCCGGAGTTGCAGGACCACCATAATGAGCCTTTAGTTTATAGCCATTGTACGATGGAGGGTTGTGTGAAGCAGTGATAATAACACCCAAACCTGCGTTAAGCTGGTTGGCCGCCAAAGAAATCATGGGAGTTGAAACAAATCCCTTCGCCATGACAACTCTAATTCCTTGTCCGGCAAGAACAGTTGCTGTTTCTTGCGCAAACATTTCACCGCCAAAGCGACAGTCATGCCCTAAAACAATCAATTTAGGTAAGTTCTGTAGATTTAACCATTGTGCAGTTGCGAAGGCCACTCTTCTCACGTTGGCAGTGGTAAAATTATCTGCAATTATTTCTCTCCAACCGTCCGTTCCAAATTTTATTTGATACATATTTTATCGTTTTTTCCCTTTCTGGGGATGTTAATTCGTTTATTAAATTGATTTTAAAATCAAAAAATGATTATTAAATGGTCGTTATTCAAATGCATTTAATCCGGTAATTTCCATTCCTAAAATTAATAAATGGATGTCGTGTGTACCTTCGTAGGTCACAACGGATTCTAAATTCATCATGTGACGCATAATAGGGTACTCACCTGTAATTCCCATACCACCGAGCATCTGTCGAGCTTCTCTTGCAATATTCAACGCAATTTCAACATTATTTCGTTTAGCCATTGAAATTTGAGCGGGTGTAGCTTTGCCTTGATCCATGAGTTGTCCCAATCTCCAAACCAAAAGTTGCGCTTTGGTGATTTCGGTAAGCATTTCTGCTAATTTCTTTTGTTGTAATTGAAATCCACCAATGGGTTTATTAAACTGCTGGCGTTCTAAGGAATAACGTTTAGCGGTATCGAAACAATCCATAGCTGCACCTAAAGCACCCCAAGCAATTCCATATCTTGCGGAGTTCAAACAGGTCAAAGGACCTTTTAACCCCACTACACCAGGTAAAATATTCGATTTGGGAACACGTACATTGTCAAAAACTAACTCACCGGTTGCACTTGCACGCAAACTCCATTTGTTGTGTGTTGTGGGTGTACTAAATCCTTCCATTCCGCGTTCAACAATTACTCCTTGAACCTTGCCTTCTGGATTTTTAGCCCAAACTACTGCAATGTCAGCAAATGGCGCATTGCTAATCCACATCTTAGCCCCATTAAGAATAATGTGATCGCCGTCATCGGTAAAATGTGTGGTCATTCCAGCGGGGTTGCTTCCATGATCGGGTTCTGTTAACCCAAAGCAGCCCAAAAGATCCCCCGAAGCCAAACCAGGTAAGAATTTTCGTTTCTGTTCTTCACTTCCAAATTTAAAAATAGGGTACATTACCAACGATCCTTGAACTGAAGCCGTTGAACGAACGCCACTATCGCAACGTTCCAATTCCTGCATAATAATACCATATGTTGTGTAATCCATACCACCACAACCATATTCTGCTGGTAGTTGTGGACCGAATGCCCCAACTGCACCCAGTTCTTTAACAATGTGTCGAGGAAACTCGCTCAGTTGAGCAAAATGTTCGATTATGGGTGATAAATCGCGTTTTACGTACTCTCTAACGGAAGAACGAATGAGAATTTGCTCTTCGGTGAGTAAATCATCGATTGAATAGAAATCGGGTTGAGTGTACCGATCTTTTCCACGATTGCTTTCAAATAAGTCGTTTAAATCTTGTGAAGACATAGTTGCAATGTACACAAAAGTAATATTCTATGTTTCTTTGTGGGAGAAATTTTAATAAACAGTATGTTAATCATTGTAAAAGTGAATCAATTCCGTGTAAAAGTGCCTGTGGGGTTTTATCCAGAAGAAAGGGAAATCAAAACGGAGGTACTCATAGATGTTCAAATTCGCTATAATCGGGAGAATATTCAAGATAAATTAGATAATGTTATTGATTATCAATTGATTGATGAAGTGCTCCTTCGTCAAAAAAATGTAGAAATACAGTTATTGGAAACTCTAGCCGAAAACATCATCAATGAACTTACATTTACTTTTGGAGTATTTGATATTCAGTCAATTGCAGTGGAAATTACCAAACCTCAAATATTGCATTCTTACAGCAATAATCTCAATCATCAGATTTTCGTCGAAAAGTTTTTAAAATGAAAAAATATTGAATTTCGAGAAGTAGATTTGCTTTGATGAAATTTCTAAAACTGTGCATGAGTTTAATGTTTGTTTTTCAAACGTTAAATGCACAAAATCAAGCAGTCACGGGATGGATTTTTGATAAAACGACTCTCGAAGTGATTCCATCTGCTATTATTATTGATGATAGTTCCAAATTGTATACCGAATCGAATTCAAAAGGATATTATCAATTACTTACTTCTAATGGAAATCAGCGTCTAGTAATTGCCGCTGCTGGATATATGGCTACAAAGATTCAAGTGGAAGTTTCTGGTGTAACCAACAAAAACGTTTTTTTAATACCCGTTGATTTCGATCAAAATGATTCTACAGCGGAATTTACTTCGCTCTACACTTCTAAAACCAGTTATTACAAGCCTTTGAAGCGACAAATGGTTCAATATCAAACCATGTTCTCCATCGCCGATCCCATCAAATTATTACAAAATCTTCCAGGGGTATCCGGAGGTTTTGAAGGTTTGTCTTCTTTGTTTATTCGGGGAAGCAATGCCGATCAAAACCTACTCTTAATGAACGGGTTACCTTTGTATGGTAATGGACATATTTGGGGATTGCTTTCAAATTACAATCCAGAAATTGTGAAATCTGCAGAATTTTATCGGGGTGTGGCTCCAGCTCGATATGGTAATAGAGCGGGTGGTGGAGTTTTAGACATCATCACCAGTGGAGGAAATGCCGAACAATGGAGAGGGGTTATACATGCTGATTTCGCAACAGCTAATATCGCTGTTGATGGTCCTCTGGATAAAGCTGGTCGATGGACAACCTCACTTGGTATTAGAAGAAGTTACTGGGATTTAATGTTCTCTACACTGTTTAATGGATTTAACGACATTGTCATTGGAAATATTCACGATATCAACTTTAAACTGGATTATAAACAAGATGCCAAAACGCATTGGGATTTTTGGATTTATAACGGACGAGATAAATACGGTTTCAAATTAGCGAATGATTTCGTTGATTCATTGGGTCAAAACCGAGCTATTGCTTTTGAATTTGGTTGGAAATGGCAAAATACGTTATCAGGATTTAATTATTCACATGAAATCAATAAACGTCATTTTATGACGCTAACTGCTGGTTTATCTAGATATTCCTACAATAACTACTTGGCTTTAACATCTACCTTAACTACCAATACAAATACTCAGACCAATTCTGGGAAATACTCGCAAATCAGTAGCATTACAGATTATAATTTAATGGCCAATTTCGACTATTTATTGGGTCCTAAAACCCATTTAAAATATGGTAGCCATTTAGTCACTCACGACATGCGCCCAAATTTGGTAAAAACCTATGAGTTAATCGGTGGAACTGTTCAAACGGATACTATTTATGGCAAAGAAAACAGTTCTTTGGTTACTGAATTTTCGAATTATGGAGAATTGGAATTTCACCCTGATATGAATCTCAGTATCAATGTAGGTGGAAGATTGTGGACATTCATTTCGGGTGAAAAAACCTATGTTCGATTTGAGCCAAGAATTACTTTGAATCAGATGTTACAAGGTAAAAAACGCATCCAAGTGGGATTTTCAATGGCCAACCAAGGCATACACCAGTTATCAAGTGTAACCGGAATCCTTCCATCCGATATTTGGTTTCCAACAACGGGCGTTTTGAGTCCCCAACAAACAACACAAATTTCAGCTGCCTACATTCAACCTTTGAAAAAAGGATTTGAATTGACTGTTGAAGGATATTACAAGTATTTTGCTGGAATAACCGAAGTTGAAGAATCCAGAAATGAACCTTTGACTAAGAATTACTGGGAAAATATGGTTTTGCAAGGAACGGGTAATTCTCAAGGTTTAGAAATTCTGATTTCCAAAAGATCAGGTGCATTAAATATGATTGGATCGTACACTCTGAGTTCAACAAACCGAAAATTTGATTTATTGAATCAGGGTGAAACATTCTATTTCAGATGGGATAGAACTCATAAAGCAGCATTGCAAGTATCTTATCAACCTTCTGAATCGCTGGTGTTGAATTTTACCGGCGTAGTTATGAGCGGAAACCCGGTTACTGTTCCTACCGGACAATATTATACGGTTGACGGAAAATTGGTGTTTGATTACAGTCAAAAAAATAATTACAGATTGCCTTTATACCGCAGAATTGACATTGGATTTACCAAAGAAATTCATCCTGAATTGGCATTTGACTATCGTCGTTATTGGGGAATGAATTTGTATAATACACTTGCTTTTGCAAATCCGCTTTTAGCAGAATATACTTCAGCATTTGCACCAACGGCAGGTTCTGGCTTAAAAGGAGTTTATTTCTTCCAATTTGTGCCCTCAGCATTTTATCGTATTGAGTTTTAATTCCATTTATTTTACATGAAAAATCTAATTAATCACTATATGAAATTCAATAAGTCCAATTTAGTAATTACTGCTATTATCGCACTAGTAGGAACTGCTTGTGAAATGGATTTGCCCACCAACGAAGTAAAATATCAAGATCGTGTGGTATTGAATTTATTGGCAGATAATGATCAGTTTTTATCCGTACACGTTGCAAAAACACTACCCATTTATGATACTGCAGCAGAAACAGTCATTGAGGACGCTACCGTAACGGTTACTGAAGAAGGTGGATCACCCGTGAAACTAAATTACTCATTTTTAAACGGTGGGAAATACGTCTCAAATTTCAAACCTAAGCCAGGTAAAAGCTATAATATCCAAGTCAAAGCACCTGGTTTGCCTGAATGCTATTCGAGATTCATTATGCCATCACCACTTTCTGGAAAACCAGCAACTTGGGTGGATAATACAGGTCAAGATGCAGATGGATTTCCAATTGGAACTATTTCCTTTGACATCAATGATGATGCTTCCCAAAGAAACTATTACGAAATAGGATTATTTAGATACGAAGATATTGCTGCAATATTCTTGGAAATGCCCATTTTACCTTTAGATGCAGAATTATCACAAAATCCAAAATTTAATAAAGCTGGAGCTTTGTTGGTGGATGATGCTTCGTTTAATGGTACAAAGAAAACATTTAAATTTTCCACTCCCTTTGGCTCTGCCGGATCTCAATACAAATACCTAGTTGTTGTTAAGAGTTTGAGTCAAGATTATTTCAAATATTTTGAATCCTTGGAAGATTATCAAGTTCAAGGTGGTGCATTTTCAGATCCGATTCCAGTGTATAATAATATCATTGGAGGTGTTGGAATTGCTGCAGGTGCTTGTGTTCAAAGAGATACTATTCAGTAATATTTGTAAACCTGTTTAAACTATACGTCTGTTGAAGTAATAATGTCAATTGAATTTTAATAATATATTCAAATTCTAAAACTTAGCAATCTTGAATATGTTTGTTCATTATTGATCAATATACTATATCATCCCCCGAAAAAGAAAAATTTAACGTGAGTAAGAATAGCGAAAATAAACCCATAATTAGAATTGTAAATGCACATCAACACAATTTAAAAGGTGTCGATGTCGATTTTCCTCAAAACTCTTTTACTGTAGTGACCGGCGTTTCCGGAAGTGGAAAATCCAGCCTGGTATTTGATACTTTGTTCGCTGAAGGTCAACGGAGATATGTAGAAAGTTTGAGTTCATACGCCCGCCAATTTATGGGTCGAATGAAAAAACCTGCAGTTGATCGTATTGATGGATTGTGTCCCGCAATTGCTATCGAACAAAAGGTAAATACCCACAATCCTAGAAGTACGGTTGCGACTTCAACGGAAATTTACGATTATTTGAAGTTGTTGTTTTCTCGTATAGGGAAAACTATTTCACCTATTTCTGGAAAAGAAGTTAAACGCGATACTCCTGAAGATGTATTTGGTGAAATAATGTCAAATACAAATTTGGAGATGATTTTAGTTCTATCTCCAATTGAATGGACGAAAAATATTCCGATTACAATTGAATCATTAATTCAAAAAGGTTTTAGTCGTATTTGGCACGAAAAATCATCGAGTTTATATAAACTGGAAGACATTCTGGAATCGAATACAGAAATTAAGTTCGATGATGAAAGCTTTATTGTTATTGATCGATTAAACCTTGTAAATAAAGAAGAAGATTTAGAATCAAGATTGTTCGATGCTATAGAAACTGCATTTTGGGAAGGAAAAGGAAACTGTGCGTATCTGGATTATCAAACCAAGCAAATTCATCATTTCAACAATCGCTTCGAACGTGATGGCATGCAGTTTGAAATCCCAACAAAAGACTTTTTAAGTTTTAACAATCCCTATGGAGCTTGTCCCACTTGTGAGGGTTTCGGATCTGTATTAGGAATTGATAGAGATTTGGTCATTCCTGACCCCGCTTTAAGTGTTTATGAGGGATGTGTTGCTCCATGGAGAGGCGAAGTAATGAATGAATGGAAGGAACAGTTTATCAAACGATCAAGTAAATTGGAATTTCCGATTCATCGTCCCTATTTCGACTTATCTAATCAAGAAAAGAGTATTTTGTGGGAAGGTAAAGGTTCCGTTCTAGGAATAAATGACTTTTTTAAACATTTGGAAGAGAATTTTTATAAAATTCAATACCGCGTATTAGCCGCTCGTTACAGAGGAAAAACAACTTGTCATGATTGTAAAGGAACGAGATTGCGCAAAGAAGCGTCTTACGTGAAACTTCAAAATCACGACAACCAAAATGGAATTGCGGAATTTACCAGTATTCAAGATATATTATTGTTTACCGTTGATGAAGCATTTCAATACTTCACTCATGTGAAACTGTCCGAAACCGATACCACCATTTCGGAAAGAATCCTTCAGGAAATTACTTCCAGATTGAGCTTTTTGAAAAATGTTGGGTTGGGTTATCTTACCTTAAATCGACTAAGTAACACACTAAGTGGGGGGGAAAGTCAACGAATTAATTTAGCAACACACTTGGGCTCCAGCCTTACTGGATCTATGTATATTCTCGATGAACCGAGTATTGGATTGCATTCAAGGGATACAGAGCGACTAATAAAAGTACTAAAAAATCTTCAATCAGATGGCAATACAGTAATCGTAGTTGAACATGATGAAGATGTAATGAAACAAGCAGATTATGTCATCGATATTGGACCATTCGCTGGAAGTTTGGGAGGAGAGTTGATTTTTAAAGGCCAACTGAATGATTTGCTAAAAGAGGAGAGAAGCATTACAGGAAACTATCTGTCGGGTGTTCGACGCATTCAAATCCCAGTAAAAAGAAAACCAGTTCACTTTTTGGAATTAACCGGTGTTAGTGCGAATAATTTGAAAAACATTTCAGCAAAAATTCCACTTAATTCTTTTACTGCCGTTACGGGTGTTTCTGGATCGGGAAAAACCACCTTGATCAAACAAGTTTTTTATCCTGCACTTTCCCGTGAATTGAAACAGTTTACCACTGCTAAACCCGGACAGTTTAAACAATTAACCGGCGATTTGCATTTAGTAAAAGCAGTGGAGTTTGTTGATCAGAACCCTATTGGTAAATCTTCTAGAAGTAATCCTGTTACTTACGTAAAGGCATACGACGAAATTAGAGAATTGTATTCCAATACCCCAGTATCAAAACGAAATGGTTTTAAACCATCGCATTTTTCTTTTAATGTTGATGGAGGAAGATGCGATAACTGTCAAGGTGAAGGTGAAACCGTTATTGAAATGCAATTCATGGCAGATATTAAATTGCCTTGTGAAGTGTGTAATGGAAAGCGCTTTAAAAAAGAAGTGCTTGAATCAGAATATCAATCCAAGAATATTTATGATGTTTTGGAAATGACTGTGGATCAAGCAATTGAGTTTTTCCAAAATGAAAAGAATATTGTAGATAAACTCATGCCTTTGCAAAAAGTGGGTTTGGGTTATGTTAAGTTGGGACAAGGTAGCAATTCTTTGAGTGGAGGAGAAGCACAAAGAGTCAAATTGGCTTTCTATTTAAGTAAAGCCTCTCCTTTTAAAGAAGGTGGTGCCATGTTTATTTTCGACGAACCAACAACGGGGCTACATTTTTACGATATTGAGAAATTAATTAATTCCTTTAATGCACTAATTGATAAAGGAAATACGGTAGTTTGTATTGAACACAATTTGGATATGATTAAATGCGCCGACTGGATTTTAGATTTAGGCCCAGAACCCGGAGATAAAGGAGGTGATTTAGTATATCAAGGAGAACTAATGGGATTATTAGAAGAATCCAACAGTATTACCGCGCCATATTTAAAACAGAAATTGGAAGATGAAAATTAATTTCATCTTCCAATTTTTTGAATTTTCTCCATTTTGATTCGAGTTCCATTTTTATCCAATAATTCGATCAAATAAATACCGTCAACTACATTTTCCAATTTTAATAATTCTGTTGAATTTGAGATTCCATTAATTGAACTTTCAGAAACAGGGATTTTTTGGAAAATCTTCTTACCCTCTGTAGAATATATTTGTAAAAATTTCACCTTTCCCTGTGCATCGTTTGAAATGCGAATTTCATTAAAGTTAGAAATAGGATTGGGATAAATGCCTAAATCAGATAGTTTTGGCTTATGATTTCCTAAGTTAGAAGCCACAAAGTTGTAAGAATTAGAATCAATACACGGGGAGTTCTCCACAAAAAGTTTGACTTCGATATTTTTATTTGCTTCGTTTTGTAAATCAATTGTAAAACTATCCAATATGTTGGTGTCAATTTGAATTCCATCGCTATACACATAAAAACGTATCTTTTCAATCGTTGAAGGTGTATTACGCTTTATTTTATAGTTGAAATTATCTAACCATGTTACAATAAATTCTGTATGAATGGAATCTTGTAACTGCAGAAAATATTCTTGACTTTGAGAAACGCATCCATTAATTAAACTGCTTTCATTCCAATAATTCAGTGTGTCGTATTTTACATATTTTACGGTTTTGGGGAAGTTCACAAAGGTGCTATCCCACAATTTGGATTTAATATGAGTCAGACGTTTGTTGGAACTATTTGAGTTATTTATTTGAATATCGATTTCCATTAAACCACCGCAAATAATTTCATTTTTAGCTTTACTGAATGATAATTGTGGTATTTCAACAGAATCAACAACAATTCGAATTTGTTTTTCATAATATCCGCAGGCAATTTGGGTGGAATCTATAGCAGCAAAAATGTAATTGTTTGTTTGGTTTGGTTTTAAATTGAACAATGAATCTTTGAATGTTTTGCCATTAAATTTTATTGACCATCGGTTATTATTGGGTAGTCCCGATAGGGTTAATTGGGTTGAATCACCAAAACAAAGAGAATCATTGCTCGCTGTAACATTTAAAAAGATATCCTTACAACCTAAACCGCCCGAAATTATTTTACTCACTTGAGTTATTCCACAATAGTTAGAAGTTCTAGCTTGCAACCAAAAGCTGATTTTTTTAGTAACGCTTTTTAAATCAATACTTGTTGAATCACTTAGTTTTCCTTCTATGGGATTATTCCAAGTTTTACCGCTATCAAGGCTGTAACGATATTCTGTAGCAAATGGAATTTTGTTCCAGCCAAATGTAATGCGATCAATATACTTATTCTTTACGGATACAATGGGTCCTGAAATAGTATCTATTCCTACAAAAGTTTTTGATATTGGACCTTGGGTACAGCCATTTTTGCTTTTTGCCCAAAACTGAACATTTTTACTGGTGTTTCCAATATTGACAAAATAGAGTGAATCCCTGGTATAAGGGCCCGTTTTTGAAACGGTAGAATATGAATCTGCATATCCATTTCTGTTTTGGGTGAAAACCAATAAGGGTTCTCCGGAGCAAATGGTATCTCCCGTAAAACCATACAATACTTTGAAATTGGGTTTAGGAATTGTTACCACCGTCACATCATTTGATTTTCGTTCACATCCATTATTTCGAACTGCCGTAACGTTGAATATACCATTGGTATCAACCAAAATTTGATTACCATTAACACCATTTGACCAATAATACGTGTGATTATTGGCAGGCGTAATATTCAGCGCCACGGTATCGCCTTTACATAATGGTGTAACTGGATTAGAATTAATCGTTGGTAATGATGCCCCAGTTAGAACGGTAAATGTTAATGTATCTGGCTTTGATTTGCCCTTAGAGTTAGAAGTTTCAAGAATCGCGGACTTGCTACCAGTAGAACTAAAGACCACAGACGGATTTTTAGAGGTAGAAGTACTAGGTATAGCTCCTCCTATAAAGCGCCAAGAATAGGAAGTAGCATTGGAAGAAGAGTCAGCACTAAAATTTAAACTTACTCCTGTGCAAGCTTGACTTTGCAATACCACTTTTGCTTTTGGAAGTAAACTTGAGGGTGAAACCGTGAACGATTTGTTGTAAACATAATCACCGGTAACACCGCTGCTACTGTTAGTAACATTCAATGCTAAATAAAATTTGATGTCACCCATGTTAGAAGTAGGTGCTTTCCATTCAAATGTCCATGCTATAGAATCGCCTGAAACAGCGCTTGTGCCTGTTCCTGTGTGTTCGGCATAGTACCGGGTGGCACCTGCAACCGTGCTAGAAAAAGTTTGAACACGAGAATTAATATTAGTAAATGTTCCAGCTGCCTCATTCTTTTGGTTTAATGCGGTAATTTGGAATCCATATCGCGTTATGTTGGTTTCTCTGTAACTAATAGTTACACGATAGGTTGAATCAGGTAAATATCCCCCCCCTGTGAACGGAATACTTAACTTTATCTTATCATATTTTGTGCCGCTAGTTTGAACAGAGTAGGTGTTATGACAAGAGGTGCAAGTTGATTCTGATGGAGCTCCTGTTTTTGGTGTTGAAGCACCTCCAGAGCTGCTATGGATTTGGTATATAGAAACCGTTAAAATGCCTAAACATAATACAACTGATTTTATAATTTTGGAATTCATATCTTGGGTTATTTGGTTCTTAATTCGAGGGTTAATTCAGTGTTAATTCGATTATTTATATGGTACTAAACAAAAAAATAATAATTTTTAATTCCAAGTGTTATTCACTTTTGATTGTAATCTCAATGATAAATTTAATGTTAAATCTGCAAAGTCACTTACTTATTAAACACAAAATTGATGATTTTGTGTGGATATGTAAGCTATTTAACATCAATATGACATTATTTAGTTCACGGAAAATAGAATAATTTCTGAATAAGGTGGATTTTGTCCATCAATTATGCACAATCGTCTAAGATGTTTTGTGGTAAAAATTTAGAAGTGTATTTTTGTCTTTTATGAAAAAATTAATTTTCGTTTTATTTTCATCATTTTCAATGGGTTTTGTCAATGCACAAGCAACTCTTGTTGAAAAAGTAGAGGCTGTACCGGGAAAACTAAACATACCTTATGAAATGTATGTGCTTCCTAACGGATTGACATTGATTGTTTCAGAAGATCATTCTGATCCAGTAGCACACATTAACGTAACCTATCATGTGGGTTCAGCGAGAGAAACTCCAGGAAAATCAGGCTTCGCTCACTTTTTTGAGCACATGCTATTTCAAGGTTCAAAACATGTTGCAGATGAAGAGCATTTCAAAATCATTAAAGAATATGGTGGAGAAGTGAACGGAAATACCACCCGTGATAGAACGGTTTACATCGAAACCTTCCCCTCAAATTTCACAGAAACTGCCCTTTGGATGGAAGCAGATCGTATGGGTTTTTTCCTAGAAGGATTTACTCAAAAGAAATTTGAAATTCAACGTTCCACTGTAAAGAATGAAAAAGATCAACGTTATGGAACTCCATATGGTTTCCTAATGGAGGTTAAAGACCAAGAGCTTTACTCCTCGGATCATCCGTATTCTTGGTCAACCATTGGATTTGTTGACGATTTGAATCGCGCTGATAGTTCTGATTTAAGAAACTTCTTCTTGAGATGGTACGGTCCAAACAATGCATGTATTATTGTTTCAGGGGATGTAAATACTGCTGATGTAGTAAAATGGACAGAAAAATACTTCGGAAGTATCCCCAAAGGAAAAGAAGTAAAGAAAAAGCGTTTGAAGCCCGTCGTTCTTGAGAAAGATAAAATCAAATCGTATCCTGACTACAACGCATACTTGCCTTTAATGTATATTACTTATCCAACAGTTCCTGCTTATCATGAAGATGAGGCCGCGCTGGATTTGTTATCATATCTATTAGGTAATACAAAATCTTCTATCCTATATAAGCGTTTTGTCGATGCAGAATCAGCACTTCAAGTTCAAGCTTCCAATAATCCATTAAGTGCTGCTAATCACGAATTAGCTGGTGAATTTAGCTTTACTCTCGTAGGATATCCTTGGAGTAATATGTTTAAATTAAAGGATGAATTGAAAAATATTATCGATTCATTCGAATATGTGAATTTCTCTGATGACGATTTAAATCGCGCGAAGGATAATATTTTAAATTCAATGGGTAGTGGATTAGAAAGTGCCGACAATAAAGCTAGTTATTTAAGTCAATATTGGTACATGGATATGAAAAATGCTGAGGGTAAGCTCTACAGCATTGAAGATGAAATGGCGCGCTATCAAAAACTTACCCGAGAAGATATTATGCGTGTTTATCGCAAATATATCAAAGGAAAATATTCATCTACCATCGAAATTCAGCCAGCTCAGAAATCTGAAAATGATAAAAATGCAAAGTATGAAAGCTTTAATCCAAATGCTGATTTCAAAAGCGATGCAATGGAGATTGAATACGCTAATTTGAAAGAGCGAAAAGTGGTTGATAATTTCGATCGTTCTGTTAGACCTGTACCTTCTAAGATTAAACCCGTATCCGTTCCAAAAATTTTCAAAGAAAAATTATCTAACGGAATTGAAATTTGGGGAACTGAATTCAATGAAACGTCCAAAGTATTGGTGCAGTTGTCGTTCGACGGAGGTAAGTTAAATGAGAATGGTTCTTCTTTCCCTTGGGGTACAGCAGAAATGATGGCATCCATTATGGATGCTGGTACTAAGAATAAAACTCCAGAACAATTAGAAAATGCTCTTGAACGTCTAGGTGCAAGTATTTCATTTTCAGCAGGTACAACAGGTGTTAATGTTTCATTAATTTGTGATAAATCTAAATTAGATGAGTCAATTGAACTGATGAAAGAAATGTTAATGGAGCCTCGTTGGGATAAGAAAGAATACGATAAATTAATGAAACGTGTTGTAGAGGGTGCTCGTAGTTCATTATCAAATCGTTCAACAGGCTTAATGAATGTATCAAACCGCTTGAGATATGATGTGAATTCATTAGGACATTTCACATCAGCTGATGATTATGCTAAAGTGAGTTTGAATGATTGTAAGAAATATTATGAAACGTTTATTTCCTCAAATATTGCAAAATGCATCGTTGTAGGTCCAATGAATAAAGAAACGGCCGTTCAGAAATTACAGTTTGTTTCTCAAATTCCGAATAGAAATGTGTCAGTAAATAAGCCTGTTGTGGCGCCAGCTGTTCAAACTTCTCAGATTTTTGGTGTACAATACGCCGATGCTGAACAAAGTGATATCATTATTGCATTTAGAACACTTCCATACGATTACAATGGTGATTTCTTCAAAAATACCATCATGAACTTTGTTCTAGCTGGTAACTTTAATTCTCGTCTGAATTTGAAAATTCGTGAGGAAAAAGCTTGGACTTATGGTATTAATGGTGGATTTAGTGCGTCTTATAAGGATTTACCCGGATATTATGTAATTTCTGCTGGTATTAATGCCAATGCGACTGATAGTGCCTTGAGTGAAGTAATCTGGACTTTGGAGAATTTTAGAGACAACGGAATTACGGATGATGAGTTCAACTTCACGAAGTCTGCATTGATTGCGTCAGAAGCACTCGATTATGAAAGCTTGGGTCAAAAAGCAGGATTTATCAATCAGCTGGCTTCTCGCAATTTGCCTGAAAATTATACAGAAGAACAGTTGAAAATCCTTCAAAATATGACCAAAGAAGAAATCAATGCTTTGGCTAAGAAATACCTAAGCACCGACAATATGATCATTGTAGTTGCTGGTGATATGTTGCTTTTGAAGAAAAGATTGGAGCAATTGGGACTAGGTAAAGTTCAGTTATTAGGCAAAGATGGTTCTGGTAAAATTAAATACTATAAAAAGGGACAATCTAATCATCGTAAAAATTATAAATAACCTATTGATTTTGAATTAATTGGTGTTAAAGGCGAGCCAAAATGGCTCGCCTTTTTTTTATGTTAATATTTGTCTAAAAAATGTGGGCAACATCAAGGTGATTTTAACCCTAAATCCTTGGTTTTATTGTAAATTGCACATATTTGATTTTTAAAGATGGAAGAAAATAATCTTAATCCCGAAGAGTTCACAGAAAGAATTATTCCAATTAATATTGAGGATGAAATGAAAACCGCATACATCGATTATTCGATGTCGGTAATTGTTTCGCGTGCACTTCCAGATGTACGTGATGGTTTAAAGCCTGTACATAGAAGAGTACTTTATGGAATGGTTGATTTGGGCTTAGCTTCAAATAGACCTTATAAAAAATCTGCTCGTATCGTAGGAGAAGTGTTAGGTAAATATCACCCACATGGTGATTCATCTGTATATGACACCATGGTTCGTATGGCGCAAGACTGGAGCTTAAGATATCCTTTTGTTGACGGACAGGGAAACTTTGGATCCATTGATGGAGATCCTCCGGCGGCAATGCGTTACACTGAGGCGCGTTTGCGTAAAATCGCCGAAGAAATGATGGTAGATATTGACAAAGAAACCGTTGATTTTAGACCGAATTTCGACGAAAGTCTAGAGGAACCCACTGTATTGCCGGCAAAAATCCCCAATCTTTTAGTAAATGGAGCTAGCGGTATTGCAGTAGGTATGGCTACCAACATGGCTCCGCATAACTTAAGAGAAGTGTGTGCTGCTATTTGTGCTTACATCGATAATTATGATGTAACAATAGCCGAATTGATGGAACATGTAAAAGGTCCTGATTTCCCAACCGGTGCAATTATTTATGGAGTAGAAGGAATTCGTGATGCGTTTGAAACTGGTAGAGGTAGAGTGGTTATCCGTGGAAAAGCGGAAATCGAAACCACCAAAACCGGAAAGGAAATGATCGTTGTAACCGAGGTTCCATATCAAGTTTCTCCTCCGCAAATTATCGTAAAAGCAGTAGATTTAATTAACGAAAAAGTAATTGAAGGTATATCGGCAGTTCGCGATGAAAGCGGTCGCCAAGGGATGCGTATTGTTTTTGAATTAAAACGTGATGCTATTCCCAATGTTATATTGAACCAATTATACAAATACACACCATTACAAAGCAGTTTCTCAGTAAACAATATCGCTTTGGTTTACGGTAAGCCAGAAATGTTGAATCTGAAAGATATGATTAAACATTACGTGAATCACCGTCACCAAATTGTAGTAAAGAGAACGGAATATTTGTTGCGTGAAGCTAGAAAGCGTATTCATATCTTAGAAGGTTTAATCATTGCACTTGATAATTTAGATGCAGTGATTGAATTGATTCGTAAAAGTCAGACTCCCGAAGACGCAAAAAATGGTCTTATGGAGAAATTTGGCTTAAGCGAAATTCAATCAAAAGCCATATTGGATATGCGTTTGCAGCGTTTAACTGGACTTGAAATGGATAAAATCCGTGAAGAGTACAACGCTGTAATGAAAGAAATTGAATACTACGAGAAGATTTTAGGTGATGAGGGATTGAGAATGTCCATTATTAAAGAAGAAACAATCGAAGTATCCAATAAATTTGGTGATGATCGTAAAACCGAAATTGAATTTAACGCCGAAGAAATCAATATCGAGGATTTAATCCCCAATGAAGAAGTAGTAATTACAATTTCACATAAGGGTTATATTAAGAGAACACAACTTTCCGAATATCGTGAACAAAATCGCGGTGGAAGAGGAATGCGTGGAGTTTCTCATAGAGATGAGGATTTCGTAGAACATCTATTTGTTGCAAGTACTCACAACTACTTGTTGTTGTTTACAGAACAGGGAAGATGTTTCTGGTTGAAAGTGTATGAGATTCCAGAAGGAGCGAAGGCTACAAAAGGAAGACCTATTCAAAACGTTATCAATATTCCATCCGATGATAAAATCAAGGCATTCTTGAACATCAATAATTTGAAAGATCCTGAATATCTAGAGAATAACTTTATTATCATGGTGACAAAGAACGGCGTAATTAAAAAGACTTCCCTGGAAGCATATAGTCGTCCTAGAGCTAATGGTATTAATGCTATTACTGTAAGAGATGGAGATGAATTATTGCAAGCGTGTTTAACCGATGGTGAGAGTGAAATCGTAATCGCAAAACGCAAGGGTAAAGCAATCCGATTCTCAGAAGCAAAAGTTCGTCCTATGGGTAGAACAGCAGCCGGTGTAAGAGGTGTTACTTTAGAGGATGAATCAGATGAAGTAATTGGCATGGTTTGTGTAAATCCTGTAAAAAAGGCGACAACTATTTTGGTCGTTAGCGAAAAAGGTTACGGAAAACGTACTGATTTAGATGATTATCGTGTTACTGGCAGAGGTGGAAAAGGAGTGAAAACCATTTCTATCACCGAGAAAACAGGAAATCTAGTAGGTATATTGGAAGTTACCGATGAAGATGGATTGATGATTATCAATAAAAGTGGTATGACCATTCGAATGGCGACCGACAAATTGAGAGTCATGGGTCGAGCGGCACAAGGGGTTCGTCTAATTAATATCAAAGACAAAGATGCAATCGCTAATATTGCCAAAACACCGAGAGAAGACGATGAAGAGGAAATGGATGGTGAATTGGTAGATGGCATAGTTGTTGGAGAAGGTGAAGTTGGAGATGTTCAAATTTCAGATGAAACAAATCAAAATTTGGATGATTCAACATCAGAAACAGAAGACAATTCAACGGAAGAAAATAATGAAGATTAATAGATTTCGTTGCAAGTATAAATATTAAAGTTATGAATATGAGAAAGTTGAATTATGTATTTTTGGCACTTGGATTGAGCTTCAGTTCAGCTGCGTTTTCACAAGTTCGTTCAATCAATTCTGCTGAATTCGCATTGGAAAGTGGAACTCCAGACGATATTATTATTGCAAAGGAGGAAATTGACAAAGCTGCTATTCATCCAAAAACAGCGAATATGCCAAGAATGTTCTTGATTAGAGCAAAAGTATATCGCAGTATTTTTGAAAAAAGAGGAAATCCAATGATTGCTCCATTGAGCCATCATGCCGGTTACGTTGCCAGTCAATCTATTATTAATTTTTATGAAAATCCATTAAAGAAAAAGGCGGATGAATTAGAAGATGCAAAGTTTGAAGTGGGGAATGTGTTCGCAGCAACTTTTAATGAGTCACAAACTTTAACGGATGAAATCAATAAAGCATCAGATGCCCAAAAGCCATTTTATTACGACACTATGGTAAGGTACTACCAAAGTTTGTTGAGTATGTATGGTCGCTTAGATACATCCATGATCAATAACTTAAAAGGTCAGAAGGTTGAACGTGATTTCTTTGTTGATCGAATTGCATTCTTTGCTTTGAATAATTCAGATAAAACTGCACGTTTGCAAATTCTTGACGGATTAATGAAATCTGAAATACCAAGTGCTATTTTGGTGGAAAGTTATTCTAAAGAGTTATTGTTGAATAAAGACACTGCAGGAGCGAAGCGCATTATTAAAGAAGCTTTGGTTAAAACCAATAACAATAATGAAATATTCAACGTTTTGGTGAATTATTACATTGCAATTGATCGAGAAGCTGATTTGATGATTGAAATTGACGAGCAAATTAAAAATGCACCTACTGCAAGAAACTATTGGATTCGTGGCTATTTAAATGAAAAAGCTCGTAGAATGGATGAAGCAACAAATGACTATAGAAAATCACGTGAATTAGACGAATTTTACCATGATGCTAACTGGAATTTGGGTGTTTCTTTGATTAAACACGAGTCAAAAAAATTATTAGATGCTAAATCCAAAGCTTCTGGTGAAGCAAAAACTAAAATCGACAAAGAACTAATGGCTCTTTGGAAAGAAGCTAGAGGTTACCTGGAATATGCATCTGAAAATCCGAAATATACCAAAGAAGAATTGATTGAAATTGCAAAAGGTATCAAAACTTGCTGTATGGAGTTAAGTGACAGATCTTGCGAAATGGAACAAAGAGACAAAATCAGAACATTAACTGGCGGAGTGGTTTTGAATATTGGAGATAAATTTTCATACCGCTTGATTGGTGATGCTAAGAAAATGGATGTGTCATATCAAAACAAACAAGGTACTGTATCAACAATTTCAGATGTAAATTGTGATTGGACCAAGGATTTTGATGTAATTGATAAAACCGATATGTTATCACTTTCTGTGAGAATCAATGGTGGCGGAACTGCAACTATGCAAATTCTTGTAAATGGAGAAGTTGTTTCTGAAAAGGAAATTACTAGTTCAGGTTACTTACAGTTTTAAAAACCTATAAATTTAGACACAAAAAAGAAAGGGCGAGTAATTCTCGCCCTTTCTTCAAATATTTCTATTTAACATAATGTAAATTATCAAACTAATTTGCATCCTCAATAACTGAATATATCAATATCACAAAGTTTAATAACCAAATAACCAAATAACCAAACCAATAAGAAACTATTTTACAATGATCTTATCCTGGTAAGAAATCTCTGAGTTACTCTGATGCGATTTATATTTTACCTCAATTAAATACATTCCCGAGCTCAACTGTGTTTCGAATTGTCCATTAATAAATTGAATGGTTTTATTTGAACCGTTTCGTGA
>JACCDS011088952.1_pt1 | contig 22965 bp, 20 predicted proteins | sample 7446441 | NCBI WGS metagenome assembly JACCDS01 (sample SAMN15323445, study PRJNA562643) | freshwater metagenome | isolation source: river surface water | place: USA:Blue River Watershed | collected 2017-08-17 | reverse complement strand
CGTAGTAGAGCGATTTAATGATGAGAATATCCGCGAACTGCTCAATGTCGATTTAACAAAGGCTGCAGAAGGCAAGGCCTTGGCACGTAATGGTGATGTCATTCGGATAGGTCAGACGTCCAAGCGGGTGAAACACATGGTGACGGTTGCTGGTGCAGTCGTTCGCCCAGGCCAATTTGCGTGGGCACCTGGTATTCGGGTGAATGATTTACTAACCTCGTTATGGTCCGATCTCCATTTGACTGTCGATTTAGAATTTGCTTTGGTAGTGCGTGAAAATTCTGCCGCAGGCCAGTTAAGTGTGTTGCAATTTAACTTAGGCAAAGCGATTAACTCGCCTGAAAGCAGCGACAATCTTGAGCTACGTGCCAGAGACCTCGTGTTGGTTTTCCACCATGGTGACCTGTCATTTCAGCGGTCTGAACTGGATAAGTTTCTCTATACAAAATTACTGGACCAATATCCGGAAGAGAAGTTATTTGCCAAAACTGAGCCATTGCTTGACGACAAACAACCCAAACCTTTTGTAGTTGATGTTTCAGCTATCACCACACAAGCATTTGCTGCGCTGACTGAAAAAAATGACGTGGAAGAACCAAGACCAGGCGTCAAACCGGAAGAGCCTAAACTTCCGCAGAATTTTCAGCACAAAGCGTATTTAAAAGCACAGATCACTGAATTCTTGAATAATGTTTATTCAGATCCAGAGTTGTTAAAGCTGTCAGGCCATCTGACCAGAACAGAATTGCTGTATCCATTATTGGAGAAATTGCGGCAGCAGGCCCGGTTTAACGCAGCCAGCAAAATTGTTTCTGTGGATGGCGAGGTAAAACTTCCCGGTGAGTATCCGCTCACTGAAAATGCAGGCGTTGCGGGCCTGTTGATTGCAGCCGGAGGCTTAACCGACAATGCTTATCTTGAACGCGCAGAATTAACCCGTTCAGTCAGTCAGAGCGAAAATCAGTCAGGTATGACGATCCAGCATCATGCCGTGAATCTTGTTGATGTATTGCAGGGCACAACTGCAATGCCATTAAAAAGCCGCGATCGCTTGATGGTTTTTGCTGTGCCAGATTGGGGGACGGAGAAGTCTGTCACTCTAACCGGGCAAGTCAAGTTCCCGGGAAAATACAGTATTCAGCGTGGCGAAAAGTTGTCGCAAGTGCTGGCGCGAGCCGGTGGACTAACCAAGGATGCTTTCCCGCAAGGTACTGTATTTACGCGTAAACAAATTCGCGAGCAGGAAAGTATGCAGCTCAGTAAGTTAATGCAGCAACTGCGCTCTGATATTGCCGCAAAGAACTTAAGCGCGGAATCTGATGGCATGCAAACAAAACCTGAAGACGCCATTATGATGATTGCGGAAATTGAGAAAGCTAAACCTATTGGCCGATTGGTTATCGACGTAGATCAAGTGTTACGAGCGAATCCCGATTTTGATTTGTTAGTCGAAGAAGGTGACGAGCTCTATGTGCCATATCATCAAACCACTGTTGCTGTAGTCGGAGAGGTACAGCACGCATCTAGTCACAGGTTTAAAAACGGCATGACAGTTGATGACTATCTACAGCTGGCCGGCGGTTTCAGAAAACGTGCTGACGATGAACGCGTGTATGTCATTAGAGCAGATGGTTCGGTATTTGTACCGAATCAATCATCTTGGTTTGCCGTTTCTGACAATGCCTTACAGGCAGGTGACACTATTGTTGTGCCGTTAGATACGGATTACACAACTCGATTGTCATTGTGGTCAAAAGTTACAACAATTATTTCTCAAAGCATTGTTGCTCTGGCAGCAATCAACAATACAACGAATTAAAGGCGTCATAGTGGTAGTGAAAGATAATGCAACGGTTGACGCTCCGGCGTCTCCGCTCGGGTTTTCAGAGATATTTGCGCAGCTGTGGCAGTATAAAAAATCTGTTGCCTGCATACTTATCCTGACAGCTGCCGTGTCATCCTGGTTTGCGCTAGAAATGCCTAATATCTATCGGACCACGTCTGTATTGGCGCCTGCGACGGAGAAAAAAGCTGGTTTAGGTGGATTGGGTAGTCAGTTGGGTGGGCTTGCGTCGTTGGCCGGCGTAAATTTATCTGCAGCTGGTGCTATCGATAAAACTGATCTGGCGATTGAGCTGTTAAAGTCTAAGGCGTTTTTGGCAGCGTTTATCCAAAAAAATCAATTGGTCTTACCTTTAATGGCGACAAAAACCTGGAATATGACGACTGATCAATTGGTATTGGATGATGATATCTATGACGCCGCGACCAAGACTTGGTTACGTGATGTTCCACCACCACGAAAACCCGAACCTAGTCTTACTGAAGCCGCAGAAGTTCTGTCCGAATTGATTGAATTGAATAAAGATAAAACGACCGGCATAGTTAAAATCAGCCTTGAATACCTGTCACCGAAGCTTGCGCAGCAATGGGTACAGGATTTGGTGAAAGCCGTTAACGCTGAGATTAGAACCAGAGATATTCAGGAATCAGAAAATAGTTTGCGTTATTTGAATGAACAATTGGCTCAAACACAAATTACTGAGTTACGGAGTGCGTTGGTTCAACTGATTGAAGACCAGACTAAAACTTTGATGTTGGCAAACATCAGAGAGGAGTACGCACTCAAAGTGGTCGATCCTGCTTTTTTACCTGAAGAAAAGTTTAAACCCAGACGTTCAGCAGTGGTGTTGTTATCAATGTTTGGGGTCATGCTATTTTTATCAATAATTGCATACCTGCGTTGTTTGAAAGAGCAGCAAAAGCAGCTATGAAGAAGGAATTGCAATGCATCAGTTAGCACAAGTCAAAATCGCTATTATCGGTCTTGGTTATGTTGGTTTGCCACTGGCAGTTGAATTTGGCAAAAAATATCCCACGCTAGGCTTCGATATCAACAAAGCGCGGATCGCTGAATTACAAAGTGGCGAAGATCATACATTAGAAGTATCTCCGCAAGAGCTGAGTGAAGCCAGTCAACTGACCTATAGCGCAGATATTGAAGCTTTACGCGCCGCGAACTTTTACATTGTGACAGTGCCAACGCCGATCGACCAACACCGCCAACCGGACCTGACTCCACTGATTAAAGCATCAGAGACGTTAGGGAAAGTAATCAAAGCTGGCGATATCGTTGTTTATGAATCGACGGTCTATCCTGGCGCGACTGAGGAAGACTGTATTCCTGTCATCGAGCGCATCTCAGGCCTGAAATTCAATCAAGATTTTTTTGCCGGTTATAGTCCGGAACGGATCAACCCGGGTGATAAAGAGCATCGGGTAACCAATATCCGCAAAGTGACATCGGGCTCGACTGCTGAAATTGCTAAGTTTGTCGACGCAGTGTACGCCAGCATTATTACCGCGGGTACCTATTTGGCCTCTGGCATTAAAGTCGCCGAAGCGGCTAAAGTCATCGAAAACACGCAACGTGACTTGAATATCGCGTTGATAAATGAACTCGCAGTGATCTTCAACCGGATGGGCATAGACACAGAAGAAGTCTTATTAGCCGCGGGGACGAAATGGAATTTTCTGCCGTTCCGGCCAGGTTTGGTCGGTGGCCACTGCATTGGTGTAGATCCGTATTATCTGACTCACAAAGCGCAGGCCCTTGGTTATCATCCTGAAGTCATTCTGGCTGGTCGTCGTATCAATGACGGTATGGGCAAGTATGTCGTGTCGCAGCTGGTGAAGCAGATGATTAAGCAGCAGATGCCGGTGTCAGGGGCCAAAGTCTTGGTATTGGGTCTGACTTTTAAAGAAAATTGTCCAGATATTCGCAATACAAAAGTGGTGGATATTCTGGCCGAACTGAAAGAATACGGCATGCAGGCAGACGTGTTTGATCCGTGGATTGATCACGCAGAAGCACAACACGAATATGGCCTGACGCCTGTACAGACTCCGGTCGCAGGTTATTACGATGCGATTGTATTGGCAGTTGCTCATAAGCAATTTAGAGCCTTAGGTGCCGAGGGGATCCGCGCTTTAGGAAAACCTCTGCATGTGTTGTATGACTTGAAGTACGTACTGCCACGGGAGCAGTCAGATCTGCGGTTGTGATTTCGTATCGTTAAGATACTGATGTCAAAAGCGGAGCTGATTGGATCAGATCCGCTTTTGAGTCAGCTATCAGCCAATACGGCAACACTTGGTACGCCGGCAGGATAGGGTAGATTCGGGCCCGTAATTGCAGCCTGACGATGTTTTCTTCAGCAGGCTGAATTTATATGCGTCAAATGTCCGCTGCGTTGGTAGTCACAGCTCGGGCTCGCTGCCGACAATAACACTCGATGCTTCGTAACTTATTGCGTGTTTGATCGTGATGTCGTGCGCGCGAACGGCTGACAGCCATCATGTTATTTGTGGCGAGTCGTCTTTGTTGATGCTTAGATACGGTCGCTCGCCAGCTGGTTTTGACGCTCAGGGAACATCATTTGTCGACATTAAAGAAAATTGTTCTTAATACGGGCAGTCAGGTGTATATGGCCGCATTGGCTGTATTGACGATTCCGCTGTATCTCACGCTGCTTGGTCAGACGGCATATGGACTGATCGCATTTTTTCTGCAACTCCAGACCATCATTACAGTATTAGATATTGGCGTGTCAGCCACGGTTTCGCGAAACACTACCTTGTATATGGCTGGCAAAGAATCCAGGAAGGATTATTTAGCCTCGCTAAATAGTGTTGAAGTAATATTCGGCAGTATCGCGGCTGTATTACTGCTCAGCGGCATAACCGGCAGCTCATGGATCATGAACTCTTGGTTAGATATCGAATCGGTCGACCCGCAAGTCGCGATACAGGCTATTGTCCTCATGGTCATTATTGTCGCTTTGCGTTGGTTGCAGACTTTTTATCGCGCCATTTTATTTGGTGCTGAAAAAATAGAATGGGTATCCTGGTTTAACATTTTATTCTCAACGATCCGTGTTGTTGCTGTCCTGCCGTTTCTATGGTTTATTCAGGGCGGCATCGTGGCGTACTTCCTTTTTCAGCTCTTTGCGAATTTACTGGAGCTGGTGTTTTTGTTTTTTAAAGTGGCACGTCATGTTGATTATTTACCTGGTGAACGATTTCAGGGCATCGGATTCAATACTGTCGGTATTGCGTTAAGAAGCTCAGCAGCAATTGGTGCAACCGCTTTTATTTGGGCAGTGCTGACGCAAGCGGATAAATTCTTTGTACTGGGAGTTTCTTCACTCAGTGAATTTGCAGCGTACAGCATCGTCGTGACTGCCGCATCGGTACTAGTGTTATTGTCAGCTCCGCTTATTTATGCAATTGGTCCGCGTATGGCACGATTACTGGCAGAGCAGCAGCAAGATTCCGCTATTCAACTTTTTCGTACCGGTTCGTTATTCGTCTCGTTAGTCCTCGGTGCTTGCTGTACTGTGGGCGTATTATGGAGTCAGGAATTGCTCTGGGCCTGGACCGGGGATCCTGCCATCTCTGCTCAGGCTGGCCAATTTGCGCCACTGTATCTGGTTGGCTCTTTGTTTTTTGCGTTGAATTACCTGTCTTATAGCATTTGCTTTGCAACAGGTGATTTCGACGCCCGTATGAAGTTATCAGCAGTCGCGTTGGTCATCTATCTACCGGTTTTATATGTTGCTGGTGAATGGTTTTCGGCAGATGGCATCATCTATAGTTGGCTCACATTAAATATTTTGTTTTTTATAGTGGCACAGCCACATTTGTACAGTAAGTTTGGCAAGAGATTTTTCATTAAATCAGTTTTCGCTGATATTTTATGGCCTATAACATGCTGTTTTGTCGTTTTCGTGATGTGGTTCTTCATTGACGTGAGTGGATTTTCGAGAATTCAGATAATACTGTTTGTGACAGGCATGTTCTTTTGTTCACTGCTTTTTGGCGTATTTTTCTCAAACGCTAGGGGTATCGTTTATAGATTTGCATGCGATGTGTTTAAGCCTGTAAAAAACTGATCGAAGGTGGTGAATTGACTGCTTTTTGAAGGTGACTGCACACCAGATTTGATTATCATACGACTGCATAGATGTTTTAAATGTCATTGCTTGATGGGTGTATTATTTTTGTTTGTGTTATCAAGCTTTGACGAATCTGAATTGGAATAGATTAACTGTAATGTCCGACGTGAAATACAATAGCTTTGAAAATAAAATTATGGCTTTAATGGTCTCGTTGCTGTTTGCCATTTTTTTCATCACGGTCAATTGGGAATCGGTTTTTGGTAATCAATTCGAAGATCGGCATGTTTATTATTTTATTTTCCAAGGAAAGCCCGATTACGATATCGAGTTTAATAAAGAGACATTTTTCTTTTTCCTTTTTAATGAACAACTTTGGAACAAAGGCGTTCGTTGGTTAAATGTATCCGTAGGGCTGTCTCTGGACGAGATATTCGGCGGAGTTACGTTCCTTATCGCGTTGTCATATAGCTATTTTGTCGCTGTTCGCGTGGGATTAGCGGCGGTTCCCCTGATTATCAACCCTATTTTTATCGATCTGGCCTGTTCTCAGTTGCGAATGGCAGCGGCGATGGTGTTGTTGCTATTAGCATTTAATACTCGGATCAGGACATTGGCACTCATTTTCGTCTGCGCCGCTTTTTTTATTCATACCGCTTCATTTTTATTCTGTTTTATCGTGTTTGTTGTCCATTTTGTGATTAAGTGGTCTGAGAAATATAATTTTCAGAATATCGTCTCTTGTACCTTATTGGTCATAACCGGAGCGATCGTTGCTATCGCCGTAGGGCCATTACGTGTCTGGATACTTGAGTTTTTTGGTGACCGGCGGGTAAACTACGACGTTGATGCATCGACATGGTCATATGCGTCGATCTGGGTGTTTTTGCTCGGTATGGCCTATTTTCAAAGGCGTGAGTTTTTCCGAGATTACTCGAATGCGATTGCAGTCACATTTTTGTCAGTATTTGTTTTCTGTACGGCATTTTCGGTGTATGGACTGCGATTCCTATCCGCTGCGCTTCCCTTCATATTTGTCGCGTTGTTTCGATTTGGGACTGTAGAGAGACCCTTGGTTATCCTTATTTTTCTGGCGTTTTCAATTGTGCAATGGATTTATTGGGTAAGATAAATGAAGATCACGTTTTTGGTCAGTTCACTGCAGTTCGGTGGCGCAGAGCGCGTGGCAACCACTTTGTGTAATGCCTGGGCCCAGCGTGGCCATCATGTTTCATTGATCGCCACATACTCAGGCACTGAACCAAGTTATTTTAAACTGGACCCTGCAGTCCAGCTTTCATACTTAGCTGACCCGCAGTCAGGCTTGTTCGGGCGTAGCCGAAGATCATTGCCCAGGCTTTATAAATTGCGGCAAATATTAGCAAAGCAGCAACCTGATATCGTGGTGTCTTTTTTACCCAGCGCCAATGTTATGGCGATCTTGGCGACTATTGGCTTGAAGTTACCGGTGATTGTCAGTGAAAGAACAGATCCGGAACACTATCCTCAATCATGGATTTGGCGGTTTATGTGCCGTCATTTGTATCAATATGCAGCGTTATTGACAGTCCAGACAGAAGCTGTGGCTGCGAAAGTCAACCGGCTGTTTAATCATGTTGATCAGGTCTGTGTGATGCCAAATCCATTGCCTTTTCCGCTGCCGCAGCTACAAAAGAAAGCTGCCGGTTCCCGCTCAACAATCATCAGCCTGGGGCGTTTAACTGAAGGTAAACAAACGGAGCATTTAGTTCGCGCTTTTACAGAGCTGGCAGGGCGCTACCCTGAATGGGATTTGAGTATTTTTGGCGACGGACCGCAAAGAGTCGTATTGGAAGCGTTGATTGAAAATAATGTGTATCGTTCGCGGATTTTAATGCATGGCGATACCCGGCAGCCATGGGTTGAGATGGCAAATGCTGATATTTTCGTAATGACCTCCCGCTTTGAAGGCTTCCCGAATGCGCTGCTCGAAGCTTTAGGTCTGGGGTTACCTTCAGTTGTCTACGACTGCCCAAGTGGCCCGGCTGAGATCACTGAGCAAGGGCGGATCGCCGCGTTAGTGCCGTTAAACAATCAAGCAGAACTGATTGTTGCGTTGGAAAAGTTTATGGCAACACCTCCATATCGACAGGCAATGGGGCAGTTGGCGGCTGAAGTGGTGCACCAGAAATATGGGCTCGATGCGATTGTAGAAAAATGGGAACGACTTTTTCAGACGGTGTTATTCAACAGCCGCAACTAAGTGTTTTGATCTCGGATTGTGCCAAAAGGCCCGGTTAAGGTGGAGTAGAGTTTTTTATGTGTGGATTTGCTGGTTTTCTCGGAGGAGACCAAACAGAACCCGGGGCCCACGAAAGTTTGCTGCAGATGGGCCAAACCATAGTCCATCGTGGGCCGGATGATCACGGCATCTGGTTTGATGCGTTGCACCAGGTTGGTTTTTCACACCGCCGGCTGGCAATTGTAGATCTGTCACCGGCAGGACATCAGCCGATGACGTCCGTAAGTCAACGCTATGTCATCGCATTTAATGGTGAAATTTATAACCATCAACTGTTACGGGCCGAGCTTGCTACCACTGGAGTGGTCGTGAATTGGCGCGGTCATTCTGATACCGAAACTCTGTTAGCCTGTTTCGACTATTGGGGAGTGTTGCCGACAATCCATCGACTCGTTGGGATGTTTAGTATCGCGGTTTGGGATGCAGAAGCTGGGGAATTGACACTGGTCCGTGATCGCCTCGGGGAAAAACCACTCTACTATGGCTGGAACAATGGCGTTTTTCTGTTTGGTTCTGAGCTAAAGGCATTACGTTGTCATCCGTCGTTTAATGGCAGTATTGATCGAGAGGCATTAGCGTTATTTATGCAATATAGCTATGTGCCGGCCCCGCATTCTATTTATCAGGGGATCAAGAAGCTCGAAGCCGGCCATTTTTTGTGTCTGAAGACTGGTCATCAAGCAGATGCAGTCTCTGCTCCGTACTGGGAGCTGCAGCAACAACAGGATCCAGCGGAGTATAATCGTGTGACTGAGCAAGGGACTGAGCAGAAGATTATCGGTCATTTGCATCAGCTCATTCAGCAGTCAGTACAGGATCAGATGATGTCGGATGTGCCGGTCGGTGCTTTTTTGTCTGGTGGAGTGGACTCATCATTAATCGTGGCGGTGATGCAGGCACAGAGCAGTAGCGCGGTGAAAACTTTTACCATCGGCTTTTCCGAACAGTCATTTGACGAAGCGCCTTATGCAGCTCAGGTGTCGGCTCATCTGGGCACTGAGCATACTGAATTGTATGTGTCCGATGCAGATACCCTGAGTGTCGTGCCTAAACTGGCGCACATTTACGACGAGCCATTCGCCGACTCCTCGCAAATCCCGACCTATCTGGTTAGCGCGTTGGCCCGGCAACAAGTCACTGTTGCATTATCCGGCGATGCGGGTGATGAACTCTTTGCGGGTTACAGTCGTTATCAGCATTGCTTAAACAGTTGGCAGCGTATCCAACAGTTACCGGGCTTAGGTCGTTCATTACTGGCCCACAGTTGTCAGTTGCTATCGCCATTCCAGATCAACCAGATCTGCCATGCTGTTGGAATTAAACCTGAAGGAGCCAATCCTGGCCATCGGTTGGCAAAACTGGCGCAGGCATGTCAGAGCAGTTCTTTTGTGCACTATTACGCTAACATGCTGTCACATATCACCTTTCCACATAATTTAGTGCTTCAGACGAAAGGTGTTGGTTCGCAGTTTTCCGAATTTGCTGCATTGTCGGCCACGACCGATTCGTTAATGACTGTCGATGCAAAGACCTACCTGCCCGATGATATCCTGACAAAAGTAGACCGGGCATCGATGGCGGTATCATTGGAGAGCCGGATCCCGTTGCTTGATCATCGAATTGTCAGATTTGCACAGCAGTTGCCTTTGGAATGGAAATTCAGAGAAGGTCAAACAAAATGGTGTTTGCGGCGGATCCTTGATCAATATGTGCCGCGGTCATTGATTGAACGTCCAAAGAAAGGCTTTGGTGTGCCGCTGGCCGCCTGGCTGCGAGGCCCTTTAAAGACTTGGGCTGCATCGCTATTGGATGGTGAAATATTGCAGCAGCAAGGCTATCTGAATGCAGGCCTGGTCGAAAAAATGTGGCAACAACATCAGCAAAACGTGGCGGACTGGCATTTTCAGTTGTGGAATATTTTGATATTTCAGCAATGGTTACAGGACCAATCTGGCCACAATTCCGCTGGACGGTTCCATTGAATTCGCTACTTAAATCCGCACAGTCTGGGCCTGTCACTTGTCATATCAGTACTGATCTGGATATCGGTGGCGCTGAAATGATGTTAAAGCGGATGCTTGAGATACAAGCGGACAACCGTGCAAACATCGTTGTGATTTCGTTGCTGGGGCTCGGTAAAATTGGCGCACAGTTACAACAGCTCGGATTTCAGGTTTATGCACTGAACATGCAGGGCAAATGGGCTTTTCCTGTCGCGCTTTATCGATTGATTCGTTTATTGCGTATTATCCGTCCGGATGTGGTGCAAACATGGATGTATCACGCAGATTTGTTGGGCGGTCTGGCTGCATATTTTTCCGGAAACCGACATGTTATCTGGGGCATTCACTGCACAAAGGTGCCTATTGGGCGCCCTTTGACCAAGTGGGTAATGCAATGCTGCGCTTGGCTTTCACACTCTATTCCGGCTCGTATTATTTGTGTTGCAGAGGCGGCGCGGCAAAATCATCTCAGCTACGGTTATTGCGCGGAAAAAATGTTGGTGCTCCCTAACGGGTTTAATATCGACACGCCCGTGCGTGCCATAGGACAACTCAGACCAATTCTGCAGCAGTTGAGTGTGCAGCGTGACGAGTTTGTGGTGGGCTGTGTTGGTCGGTTTCATCCAGACAAAGGCCAGGATTTACTGGTAGCTGCCGCAGCCAAGTGTCTGCAGCATAAAGCCGTCAGATTTGTCTTCGCAGGGCGCGGCTGTGATCAATTTAATAGCGAATTAATCGATTTGTTGGAACAAGCCGGGATTCGTGACCGTGTGCTGTTGCTTGGCGAGAGAGATGACATACCGGTGCTGCTGACTGAATTCGATATGTTTTGTATGCCTTCACGCAGTGAAGCATTTCCGGTTGCATTAGGGGAAGCCATGCTGGCCGGCTTACCTTGTGTTGCTACTCAGGTCGGAGATTGCGCAGAACTGGGTGGCGATTGTGTTACTTTTGTCAGCCCGGAAGATATTGATGCGATGGCTGATGCTATCCTGCGTCACAGTGAAATGGATACTGCTCAGCTGCATAACCGCGGCGAGGCAGGGCGCCAACGCGTGATCGAACGTTTCTCAATTTCAGCCGTCAGTGCGGGTTATTTGGCTATTTATCGGGATGTATCAGGGTTTTAAATGAAGAAAGTGTTAATCGTCGTCAATATCCCGAAATTTTTTCTGTCTCACTGGCTGGGTATTGCGGCAACGGCTAAAGCTGCTGGCTATCAGGTGCATGTTGCAACGATGGCGGGACCTGAAGTGGCAAAGATCCATGCAGCCGGACTGATCCATCATGAGATCCCGATGAGCCGCAGCGGAACTAATGTTTGGCGGGAACTTAAAAGTTTGTGGGCCGTGATTCGGTTGTTTCGACAGGTAAAACCGGATTTAGTCCACCTGATCACAATCAAACCAGTGATTTATGGCGGTATCGCAGCACGCCTGACCGGGGTAAGAGCGGTCCTGTCAGCTGTCACGGGTTTGGGATATGTGTTTATTAATCAGCAAGGAAATACTTTAGGTCTGAAGAGAGTCATTTCTGCGCTTTATACCTACGTTTTTGGCCATCGTAACATTCGGGTGTTGTTTGAAAATGACTCAGACAGGGATTCGTTTTGCCAGTCCGGGATTGTCAAACCCCAACGTACTGTTGTTGTTCATGGCGCCGGGGTGGATTTAGAGCATTTTCATGTTGTCCCGGAGCCTGTCGGCAAAGTGAGAGTCATCTTCGCTGCCCGGTTACTGCGTGATAAAGGAGTGCAAGAGTTTCTGCTTGCGGCGCAGCAACTCAGGGATGCGCCTAATGTTGAGTTTGTACTTGCAGGCGACATAGATCCCGATAACCCGGCATCACTGAGTAGCGAAGAATTAACTGTGATTAAACAGCAAGGCAGCGTTCAGGTTGTTGGCTTTTGCGATGATATGGCAGCGCTGTTTCGGCAGTGTCATGTGATCGTATTGCCTTCGTACAGAGAAGGTTTGCCCAAAGTGTTGATTGAAGCGGCGGCATGTGGCCGACCGGTCGTGACCTCGGACGTGGCGGGGTGCCGTCATGTCATTATACCGGATGTCACTGGTTTGTTGGTGCCGGTAAAGGATGCACAGGCACTGGCTACAGCGATAGGACAGCTCATTGATAATCCGCAAATGCGGCTTCAGTTTGGCCGTGCCGGACGTGAATTGGCCGAACAGCGATTTGGCGAGGCACAAATTGGTCAGACCTATATGAGTCTTTATCAGCAACTGATCGCCGGAGCAGATAGTCATGGCTAAGCAGCTTTCTGTGGTGGTTACAGGCGCTCACGGATTTGTTGGCTCCGCTTTGTGCGAACATCTGTTGCGGAGTGGTCATATAAATCTGACAACGCTGAGCCGGCGTCAAAGCGGGTTCCAGCAGGCGCAGCATGTGCAGACAGAATTATCTGCTAATACCGATTTATCGGCGGTTTTACACAGTAAAGACGTCGTGATCCACACGGCCGCGCGAGTCCATATGATGCAGGATAACGCGGCAGACCCGCTGGCTGAATTCAGATTAATGAATACGCAGGTGACATTAAATCTGGCGCGACAGGCAGCTACAGCAGGAGTCCGCCGTTTTATATTTTTGAGTTCGATCAAAGTCATGGGGGAAGCCAACTTAGCCGGGGAGCCCTTTCGCTCTGACCAGACGCCGAACCCTGCAGATCCTTACGCACAATCAAAATATGAAGCGGAGCAGGGGTTGCTACAGATAAGTAGAGAAACCGGGATGGAGGTCGTCATCATCCGTCCGCCGCTTATTTATGGTGAAGGTGTCAAAGCGAATTTTCAACAGCTGATCCGATTGATGCAAAAACAAATTCCGCTGCCATTCAAAACCGTCAACAATAGTCGTAGCTTGTTAGCATTGCCCAATCTAATCAGCCTGATTGAGCGTTGTATCGAACACCCTGCGGCTGCAAATCAGGTTTTTCTGGCGAGTGATAATCATGATTTATCCACTGCAGATTTGATGGCGATGATTGCCAAGGCAGGTGGAAAAAAGGCCTGGTTGATCCCATTCCCTCCGGTATTGTTGCACGGTCTCGGCAGAATGTTTGGTAAAAAAGCAGCGATTGACCGACTCTGTGGTGATCTTCGGATTGATATTTCGCCCACCATGGCATTGTTGCAATGGCAGCCGCCTTTTAAACCTCAGGCCGTGATTAACCAAGCGGTTGTCGCTGAGTTATCTAAATAATTCTCAAAGTGAGATCTAGTACCGAGATGAATTTTCTATTTATTTTCTTGTTAAGTTTGATTCTGACAGGTGTGTTGCGCCGGTACGCATTGCACAAAAATGTCATGGACCTGCCAAACGCCCGCAGTTCACATTCGGTACCGACGCCAAGGGGCGGCGGGTTGGCTGTGGTTATCAGTTTTAGTCTTGCACTGGCCGCCCTGTGTTTTTATTCGCAAGTCCCGTTGCTACTGGGAAGTGGCTTGCTTGGTGCAGGGGTCCTAGTCGCACTCATTGGTTTTCTTGATGACCATGGCCATGTCAATGCACGCTGGCGCTTGTTAGTGCATGGTGTCTCTGCAATAGCAGTGGTATGGGTGTCGAATGGTCTGCCGCCACTGGAACTCTTTGGCAAAGTGATCGATTTTGGCTTGATTGGTTGGGTTTTGGCGACTATCGCGGTTATCTGGTTGCTTAATTTATACAATTTTATGGATGGTATCGACGGCATTGCAGGTTTTGAAGCGTTGTCCGCTTGCTTGTGTGTTGCTCTTCTCGCCATCGAAGTAAACGCGCAGCAGTGGTTGGTCGACCTGCATTTTTATATGGCTGTAGCAGTTGCAGGATTTTTGCTATGGAATCACCCGCCAGCTCGTATCTTTATGGGCGATGCCGGAAGTGGATTTATCGGTTTTATCTTGGCCTGTTTTGCGCTGCTCAGTAGCTGGCAGAATGCAGATTTGCTTTGGTGCTGGCTGATTATGTTAGGCGTTTTTATCGTCGATGCGACTTATACTTTGATGGTCCGATTGTATCGGAAAAAGCCTTTTTATCAGGCGCATCGCAGTCACGCCTATCAACATAGTGCCCAGATTTTTGGCAAACATTGGAAAGTAAGTTACATGGTTTTACTGATTAACTTATTTTGGTTGTTGCCGTGGAGTTGGTTGGTCGTCAAATATGCGGTAGATGGTGCAGTAGCGCTGACTTTAGCTTATATCCCACTGATTTATGTCGCGCACTATTATGGCGCCGGACGGGACAAGAGTTAGCGGATTATGATATAAATGCAGGTTTTGCATTATAACCAAATGTAAATCTCCGTCAGGGGGTTAAAAAAATAAAGCCGTGCTGCTGCGCGCCTGTATGATAAGCCAGCAGTCTAAGGCAATTGTTCTTATTTGTTACTTCCTTTGGTCTTGCAGTGATTGCTGCAGTCGACAAAGCAAGTCAGGGTTTTTCATGCCATTAGTGACCGTGTATATTCCGACCCGTAATCGCTTAGAGCTGCTGCTGCGGGCTATTCAAAGTTGCCTGGCGCAGAGCTTTGCAGATTTTGAGATCATTGTTGTTGACGATGCGTCCGATCAATCGATTCGTGGTCAGATTGCAGCAATAGCAGATTTAGACCCGAGAATTAAAGTGATGCAACTGGACGTGCCGCAGGGTGCTTGCGCGGCACGTAATCTGGCGATTAGTCATGCAACCGGAAAATATCTGACTGGTCTGGATGATGACGATGAATTCATGCCGCAGCGCTTGCAACAACTGCTGAATGCCTATCAGCAACACCCGCGGGCCTCATTTGTCAGTTCAGGTTATCTGATCAAAGCTGCGAGTGGGCAGATGCTGACCAGTAGTCGCGGTGAAAAAGACATTGCACTGGATGACCTTCTGTATGCAAACGTGATTGGCAATCAGGTGATGACCACCACAGAGGCGATGCGGGCTATTGGCGGTTTCGATATCAATTTGCCTTCTTGTCAGGATTACGACACCTGGATCCGGTTAGTTGAAAAATTTGGCTCAGGTTATCGCAGCGCAGAAATCAGTTATATCGTGCACCAGGACCACGGCTCGCAGCGGATCTCCAGCCACGTGCGCCGTAAATTAGGCTACGAGTATTTGTACAACAAACATCAGCATCTGATGAATGAACAGCAACGGGCCAGTCAGCTGTTTTATCGCTTACTGTACACAGAAAATCCAAGTTTACTGCAAATCCTCAAAGCGGCACCGCGTAGTCAGCTGATGGTGGCATTGAAGGTGTATCTGCTGCGAAAAATTGGTTACGATATTTGAATCTTTTCAGACCCTTGTGGTCTTTGAACTTGAACATTTGAGGTGCATTGAATGAAATTGAAACGAGGTTTGGGTTTTACATTAATTGAGTTGTTGATTGTGTTGGTGATCCTTGGGTTACTGGCTTCGTTGGTCGCACCCAAGATGTTTTCAAAAGTGGATTCATCCAAAGTTAAAACAGCAGAGACGCAATTGAAGTTGCTTGAAACTGCGCTCGATACTTTTGTACTGGACCTCGGCCAGCCGCCAGAGTCGCTGGAAGAGTTACGGCAGAGTGACAAGAAAAACTGGGATGGTCCTTATTTACCGAAGGAAGTACCGTTAGACCCGTGGGGCAATCCATACATTTACAAAGTCCCGGGTCAGGATGGAAAAGCCTTCGATCTGCGTTCGTATGGTAAAGATGGCAAGGAAGGCGGCACCGAAGACAATGCGGATATCGTATTAAAATGACCCAGCTTGCGGAGCTCTTGTCCAGCCACTTTGGCGTACCTGAAGTCGAAATAGACAAAGCCAAATCCTTCCAGCTGAAGTATGGCGGTCAGCTGGAAAACATTCTGATGAGTATGGGAAGCCTTTCCAGTGAAGTGCTGCCTGAGCTTTATGCCCTGTTACTGAATGTGCCATTGCTGACCGACGTAGAGGTTGCCGAACTAGAAGTCTGCGGCGGCGATAATGAGCTACCTTTTGATTTCCTGCGCGAGCGTGGTTGGCTGTTGGCTGCAATGCATGAAGGCACTGCAGCGATGGTCACCTGTGCGCCGTTTGACAAAGATGTGCAGGAAATGCTGTCCTCCCGCAATGTTAACTGCAAGCTGCTGTTAGTTAATCGTGATCAGTTTAACCTACTGCAAAGTAAGGTTGAGAAACCATCTTCCAGCCCTGAGTCTAGTCAGTTAAATTCCGTTGAAGAAGCCAGATTGCGGGAAATGGCGTCTGAAGCACCGACTGTCAATTTGCTCAATGCGTTGATCACAAGAGCCTTAAGATTGCGAGTTTCAGATATGCATGTGGAGCCGCATCAAGGCCGGGCCAAGGTCAGGTTCAGGATTGACGGTGTCTTACAGGATGTTGAGACCATCCCGACCCATTTAGTACTACCGGTCACCACAAGGCTAAAAATTCTCAGTGGGATGGATATTGCTGAGAAGCGTCGTCCGCAAGACGGTAAAATAGAGATGCGCATTGGCGGCATCGATTTAGATATCCGTGTCTCAGCATTACCGTTAAATGACGGTGAAAGCGTCGTTATGCGTTTTCTGCGTAAAGACTCGATTAAATACGATATGGAAGTACTTGGGATCGCCAAGGATATCGAAGAACAAGTATTGCAGGATATTAAAACGACTGCCGGTGTGATCTTGCTGACCGGCCCAACAGGCTCTGGTAAAACGACGAGTCTGTATACGTTCTTACATCGGTTGAATAGCCCTGAAGTTAAAATTATTACACTTGAAGACCCAGTTGAATATCAGCTTGAAGGCGTGAATCAGGTGCAGGTACAACCTGACATTGGCTTCGACTTTGCTGCGGGCCTGCGCAGTATTGTGCGGCAGGATCCTGATGTCATTATGCTTGGTGAGATCCGTGACAAAGAAACGGCCAGTATTGCCATGCAGTCGGCATTAACTGGCCACCTGGTGTTTTCGACAGTTCATACCAACGATGCTCCGAGTGCATATACGCGGTTATTGGATCTGGGTGTTGAAGAATTTCTGCTAAATGCCGCTTTAGTGTCCATTGTAGCGCAGCGCTTGGTTCGTTGTTTGTGTCCACACTGCAGTGTGCCGGCAGACAACGCAGCAGCAGTGATAGCCAAGTATCAGCTGCAGAACATTGCTGACCGCTTTAATTCTGGCCACATCGCTTTGAAGCAGGCGTCTGGGTGTGAGCATTGCAATCAGACAGGATTTAAAGGTCGGGTTGCAATCATCGAATATTTGCGCTGCGATGACGAGATTAAGCATATTCCTAAAGATGAAAGTTTCATTCTAAAAGCGAAAGATGCAAATAAAAAACGCGGTGGTAGAAATCTGTTGGAAGACGGCATTTTGAAAGCGCTGCAAGGTATCACCACATTGGATGAAGTGCTGAGGGTCGCAGGTTAATGGCCATTTTCTTGTATGAAGGCTTTGATTCCTCCGGGGCCAAAGTTTCTGGAGAAATTGATGCGCTCTCGGTTCAGGAAGCACGAAGCCAATTGTCCGGACGCGGTGTATTGGTTAAAACAATTTCGCCCCTGAGCACGCAGGCAAAAGCTTTTTCGTTTGGCGAAGCAAAGCTGGGACTTGCCGATGTTGAATTCCTGACATCAGAGCTTTCAGTGTTACTCGATGCCGGCTTGAAAATAGACAAAGGGATTGAACTGTTAAAAAACACCACCAAAAAACCGGCTTTGTCCAAGCTGTTGGGCCAGGTCAGTAAAGACCTCAAAGGCGGCAAACAGCTATCACAGTCTCTGGCGGCATTCCCACAAATCTTCGATCCTCTTTACGTCAATTTAGTCGGCATTGGTGAGGCTACCGGGGCATTGGCAAGTGTGTTTCGTGAACTGGCTGCCGATCTGGCATTTCGTCGCGAATTGCAGCAGAAAATTATTACTGCATCGACTTATCCGCTGATCATTTTGTTTGTTTGCCTGATGTCTGTGGTGTTTATATTTAATTATGTCGTACCGAACATGTCAGGGCTATTTGAAGGTGTATCTGAGCTGCCCTGGTATACTGCGATGCTGTTGAATGCGTCAGCGTGGTTAATTAGCTACCAATGGTATCTGTTGGTTGGTCTGGTGGCGCTGGTGCCAGCGCTGTTAGCAGTTTTCAGAAAGCCAGAAGCTACACAAAATTTACAGCGACTTGCGATACGCACCCCAGGCCTACGTGGCGCTATCCTGTTGATTGAGCGTATCCGATTTAATTCGGGCTTATCAATGATGTTAAAAGCAGGTATTGCCATCGACCGTGCACTTGAGCTGTCCAGTCTGAATATCCGCAATACCGAAGTGCGTAGAGAAATTACTATTGCCATCGCCAAGGTAAAACAAGGTGACGCCTTGTCCGGATGTTTGCGTCAGACTTCACTTTACCCTGACTTCTATGCGTCCTTGTTAGCCGTCGGCGAGGAAAGTGGCGAGCTTGGACGTATTTTCAATGAAATTGCGATCCGCAGTCAGCGTGAGTTCTCCCAATGGGTTACCCGATTTACCAGTCTGCTTGAGCCGCTGCTGATAGTGGTCATGGGCGGGCTAGTCGGTGGAGTCGTGGTAATTATGATGTTGAGTATTACCACAGTCACAGACATCGGTATCTGACAATGCTGAATGCTGCTAAGCGTCAATCCGCGGGTTTTACTCTGATTGAGTTATTGGTCGTACTTGTCGTGATGAGCAGCGTGATGATGTTGATTGGCCCTTTATCTAAAGGTCAAACAGAGCGCAGTGAAGCGTTGGCAGAATGGTATCAGGTGCAGCGGGTTATTGAGTTAACGGCCAAAGAAGCATATCTGGATGGGCAGGCATATTCACTCGAATTAAACGGTAAGTCGATAATAGTCAAAAATCCGGTCGCGGATTCACAAGTCGAATACAGCTATAAACATGTGTTTTTTCCACCACAGGTAATTGGTTTTAATAATCACGGCTATCCTACGGTTCCTTCCATCAACGCACGGGTGCGGTCAAAATTGACTGACTACCGTTTGCAAAGTAATCGCCAAAAAACGCTGATTAATGAGTTATGAAACGAAGTCTTGGGTTTACTCTGATAGAGGTTTTAGTCGCGTCAGTGATTATGCTGACTGTCCTGTCGTTAGCCGCAAATTTGTTTGCGCAAGCACGGCTTTCAAGCCAAAAAGCACAGGACAGCATTATGATGCAAAGTCCTTTAGTGCTGATCATGGATACCATTCGGCACCAAATTCGTCAGGATCCGCAGGAGTCACTAAGCGGCGATGGTGTGATTGATGATGTGCAATATAAATGGACTGCCAGTACAGAACTGTTCTTGCCGCCACCGGACAATCTGATCCCGGAAAGTAACCAGGTTGTCAGCTTTGCACCACGCTACCGGCTGTATCAAGTACAACTGGAGCTTAAGTACAAAGCATCGAGCCGTGCCTATCAATTTAAGGAGGTTGCATGGCTGCAAAAAGCGCAGGCTCAGTAGTTCCGGGGCGATCCGGTTTTACATTAATAGAATTACTAATCGCCACCTCCATTATGTTCGCCACTTTGAGTCTGGCGATGTTTGGTTATCAACTCTATGACAAGCAATGGCGGAAGAATAAGACCGGCGTTGAGCAAGCTTACTTGCGCTATAAATCACTGGATCTGCTGAGTAATGCTATCCAAGGCATAGTGCCCTATTTAGTGAACTCGACCGATAAACACGGTTTCTACTTTTTAGGCGACGATCAGGGGTTTACCGCCATTACGCAAGCGCCTGTGGTAAATAGTCAATTTCCCGCGGTGATCCGGGTGTTTGCTGAGACGGATAAAGACGGTGTCAGTCGACTTGTGTACGAAGAAGCCAGCCTGAGTAAAACCTGGCTGATTGATGCTGAACAGCAGCTCGATTTTTCTGAGCGGATTATCATCACACAAACACGCAAACCCATAACTTTTAAGTACTTTGTTGTGCCCGATGTCATGACGCCGACCGAGTTTGACTCGAATGACGAACTCATTGATCGTCGCCAGTGGCTCACTCAACATGACGGGCTATTAGCCGGCACCCATCCCGACGAGTTGCAAATTGACATTGGTGGCTTTCCTCTTTATGCAACTATATCGAGCCGCGCACAAGTGAGTGCGGCCAGAACCGATGTTGAAAGTATATGATGAGTTCTTCAGGTCAGAAACTCCAGCAGCACAGCGGTGTTGCCTTGATCCAGGTTTTACTGCTAAGCCTGATCATGTCTGTCTTATTTGTTTCAATTATCGCATCAGTTAAATCTGATTTGTCTGACGCAACCAAAATACAGCAACGCTCTGATGCGTTGGTGGCCATGCATAGCATGGAGTCTGAAACACTATTTGCCTTGTTAACTCACGATAGAGTGGTGAATGAACAGTCTGTGTTGGAACTACCCAAGCACTGGAATTTTTGGGGAGATCCGCTGACTTCAGATGCAGGCAAAATACATCTTTACGATACTGCGGGGCTATTTTCATTATACAGCGACGCACAAATGCGTTTTTTACTTTCGCAGTATCTGCAAGATCCGGATGAGGTGAGTCAGACAGCCATGAGGATCTCTGCATTGGCAAAACCAAGGGCCTTGATTCCTGAGGAAATGACACCTTTTATTGCGGTCAATCCTGCCCCGCAAATTCGTTATGCCAACCTGCAATTGATTGATGAATTGCGGTTTGTACCTGGAATATCACAACAGACTTTTGCTGCGATACGGCCGCTGATTACGACTTATCCGCTAAAATCGGTAAATCCAGCTGTCATGCCTGCGGCATTGATGGCTATGTATGTGCCTGAACCGACGTTATCTTTAATCTTGGCGCAACGTGCGCAGGGTCAGTTATCTTCTGCCAATTTTATGTCGTTGAGTGGATTACAATTTGAAGATGGCTTTAACGCGGTTCCATCCAACGTGCTGCAGATACGATTCACAGCCACAGCGATTGGTGTTAAGCTTGAACGAGATTTTGTTGTCATTTTAACTCCGCACGAAACCACACCGTTTTCATTTTGGGAATATAACAAATACAGCCATGCCAATTGATTTCAATTCTTACAGGCACCTAAGCCGTAAAGCTGCTGCTGTGCTGGCTAAATTTGGCAGCGCCAAGGTGCGGTTTATTGGAGAACGTGGGCAGTTTTCCACTCGCAATATGCCGGACGGCTGGAGTTTATCGCCAAATCCTTCGACGGGTGGTTTGCTCTATGTTGTTGAACGACACTTCTATCGTGAAGTTGAAAAAGTGTACCCGATAGAACGTCTGGCCGATCTCAAAGCAGTACTTGCACAGCAGTATGCCGGTGAACATTGCGCTCATCTGATTTCCGAAGCAACAGATCATCAAAGATTAGTAGTGACTTTTGTATATCAAAAGTCACTACAGGCTCAGTTGCCGCGGATCTGCCTTCTGTTACCTGAATCTTTAGTTATTGCAGCTGCGTATGCGGCTAAACATAACAAAGCTGTAATAAACAGTGAGGAAGGGACCTGGTTTTTATATGTCCGTGGCTCGAAGTTTTCTTCTCAGACAGCAAGTCCTTTATGTCCTGATTTGGACAGGTTTGCCATGATCCATGGTGTACCGGATTCTATTCCGCAAGAGTTAGTCTCTCAGACAGGGAAGATACCGCTTTTGATTGAGGGCCTGACTAAAATTCCCGCTAAGACATATCTGAATTTTCTTACGGTACAAGCCCGGTCAACGGAGCCACTGCCTTGGAAACTGATTGGGTCAGTGATTTTTTCTCTATTGTTAGTCTACTTTTCGACAGTCACTTTGTATCTTCAGTTTGTACAAAAAAACGCTGAGCAGCGGCTTGAAAATGTCAGTAAAGAAACAACGCTTTTGTTAAAAACTCAGCGCGAGCAAGAGCAATTAGTGACAAAGCTAAATGCGGTGCAAAGTGAACTCAGCCAACAAAAAATGAGTACACGAGCCTGGTCAATAGTGTTCTATTTAATTGAGAATGAAGTAAAGATTAGCTCTTTATTATGGGCGGAAGGACAGTTAACTGTTCAAGGGGCAACGCCAGATGCAATCAATTTGCTGCAAAAAATTGCGGAGCAGCCTTATGTCGGACAAGCGAGATTTTCGGAGTCCACGCGAAGGGAGCGTGGGTTAGACAATTTCAGTATGGCGATTGTTTTTGTTGATGAGGCAAAAAATGCTGAATAACAAACCACTACTGTTCGCGTTGATCATCATTTTGGCTAGTCTGCAGTTTGTTTGGTTGCCTTGGTATGAAATGCAACAAGCAGCGATTGAAGAAGCATCCGTCGTCACGGCTAAAGTGACTAAGTATGAAGCCGTACAAGGCGCTGCAGAACCTATTAAGCAGTCTTTGATTGACACAAAAGAAGCATACGAAAAACAAATGACATTGCTTCTGCAAGGCCAGGACGGTCAGTCTTTTTCATTGCAGATGCAGCAGGACATCAACGAAAAAATCGCTTCGGCTGGGTTACAGATGGAGTTTTTTACCTGGGGTGGGCAAGCAGATTTGGCGGAAGCCGGGATTGTGCGTGGTCAATTCAGCGTTCGAGTCACTGGCGCTTTGGCTAACATTGCCGCTTTTGGCACGGCACTGGAGCAACAAACCGGGCTCCGAGTGATATCAATGCATTTTGACTGGCGTGGTTTTGCTGAACCAGATAAAAAAGCGAATACAACATTTAACATCGAAATTTTATATCGCTTGGTGAGTCAATGAGCGCAAAATCACAAATGGTGGTATTAGTCAGTGTCGTGATGTGT
>JACCDS010282147.1_pt1 | contig 22966 bp, 17 predicted proteins | sample 7446441 | NCBI WGS metagenome assembly JACCDS01 (sample SAMN15323445, study PRJNA562643) | freshwater metagenome | isolation source: river surface water | place: USA:Blue River Watershed | collected 2017-08-17 | reverse complement strand
TCGCGATCAATATCCTCGTCTACGTGATGACGCATTGAGCGCGCGAACGGACGGCGCGCGGTTCAACTGCGGGAATCGAAGGTCGAAGGAACGGAGCGCCGGGCGGGCGGCGGCCCAAGGCGCGGAGGCTGGTCAAGGCCGGTTGCCGCATGGCGGTCCGGACTTTCAACGTTCACCTATTCAACCTGCAACTGGCTGCCCGCCGCTCAGAACGTGGCCTTGACGCCGAAGGTCCAGAGGGAGCCGAAGTCTTCGCGTTGGCGGAATTGCGCGTGGGCGGGGGTGCTCGGGCCGGCGCGCTCGATATCCTCGGTGGCGCCGTCGATGTTGCGGAGATTGGCGAAGAGGGCGAAGCGCTTGTAGAACGTGTATTCGCCGCTGACGTCGATGTAGAGGCGCTTGGAACCCCAGTCGTAGGTGCCGGGTTCGATGCTGCGGCCGGCGGCGATGAGGCCGCGGCGCTGGCGGCCCTTGTAGTTCCAGTTCATGCGCAGGTTGTACTTCGGCCGGGAGAGGCTGATGCCCCAGTTGTAGGTGCGGGGCACGTACCCGGAAAAATTGGACGCGGCTTCGCCGGTGGCGCGGGTGGCGGTGGCGTTGGCGAAGACCTGGACGCCGCGGGCCCAGGGCGGGAGAAACGTGAGGGCCTGCTTGTAGTCGAATTCCAGGCCGGTCATGCGCACGCGGCTCGGGAGGTTGAAGTTGGTCGAGACCGGGTATTCGGAGTAGACGTCGGGATCGAGACCGTAGAGGTCGAGGAATTCCGGGGTGGCGGGCAAAATGACGCCGCCGAAGAAATTCTCGAAGTCGCGGCGGAAAGCGCCGACGGAGATCTGGCCGACGCGTTCGAAATAGTATTCGACGCGGACCTTGGTGGTCTTGGCGCTCCAGGCCTTGATGCCGGCGTTGTTGACGGAGATGCGGTTGTTCGTGGTGTTGGGCGGCAGTTCCGTATCCGGCAAGGTGAGACCGCCGGCGTACTGGTTGAAGTCGGGGCGGCCGACGGAGTAGTAGTAGGAGGCGCGGGCGATGAGGTTTTCGCGGAGGTTGTAGCTCGCGTTGATGTTGGGGAACCAGCGGAGGTACTCCTTCTTCACGTTCTGGCGGCGTTCGAGCAAGGTGAGGCGGGAGACGGCGAGGGCATTGGAGACGCCGTTGATGGTCGCGGGTTCGCGCAGGACCGGGGCGGGGATGCGGTTCACGCCGGTGCCGGTGAAGATGACGTTGCCGTTGGCGTCGCGCTGGATGACGACCTCGCCGGCGGCGTCGCGGAGGTAGTTGCCGGTGGGGTCGGTGAGCGGGCCCTGGGCTTTGACGTTGGTCTGCTCGGCGCGGATGCCGCCGACAAGTTTCAGGCGGCGTTCGAAGAAGGCGAGGTCGCCGCGAAAATACGCGGAGGAGATGATCTCGGCGGCGGCCTTCGAGAGGTTCACGCCGTTCCGGTAGGCGGCGTTCTGGTCGATGGTGAAGTACTCGGGGTGGGCGCGGTAGAGATCCCAGTACTTGAAGTTGCTGAGCCATTGGATCCGCGGGAAACCGTAGGGGCCGACGCGCTGGGAGAAGACCTCGTCGAGGAAGGGCGCGGCGCCGTCGTCGCTGCCGAGCAAATCGGTCGGCGTGCTGGTGGCGCGGTTGTCGGCGCCGCGGTGCGTGTAGGGCACGGTGCCGCCGCGGATATCGCGGGCGGATTCGCGGATCTCGGCGCCGAATTTGACGGAGACCGGAAGCTGGCGGATCGAGAAATCGCGGCGCAGGTTGGCGAAGGCGCTGCGCTGGAGGTCGGTCGATTCGCGGAAATCGCTGGAGGCGGTGTTGAGGACGTAGCTGTTGAGATCGTAGGGGTTGACGGGTTCGCCGGTGCGGCCGTCGGTCACCTCGATCTTGCCGGGGCGGAGGTAGAAGATGTCGGAGAAGCGGACGGTGACGCCGGTGCGGCGGGCGGAGGCGCCGTTGAAGTAGCCCTTGTCGATGTCGCGGTAGTGGTTGCTCGCACGGGAGTACCCGGCGCCGGCCTCGGCCTTCCAGATCGGGCCGTCGTGGTAGTAGCGGAGCGTGGGCATGTAGGTCGTGCCGGTTTTCTCGCGGGCGCCGTTGCCGACGGAGATGTCGCCGAAGCCGACGTCGCCGGCGGTGACGGTGGTCGAGAAATTGCCGGGGAGAACGCGGTTGGTATTGAAGGCGAGGGTGCGGTTGTTGAATTCCGCGCCGAAGTACGCGTATTGGAACGAAAGGGCGACGCGGCCGTAGCGGGTGAGGCGGTAGTCGACGGTGGCGCCGAGGGAGGAGCGGGATGTGACCTTGGTGCCGTCGCGGACGGAGAAGTTCGAGAGGTAGGGGCGGTCGGGGGTGGTGTCGGGGTAGCCGTTGGTGGCGGTGGCGGCGACGTTGGTGGCGATGCCGGCGCCGCGCCAGGTGTTGGTCATGAAGTCCTGCATCGTGTACTGCGTGGACGTGCCGCCGGAGAGCGTGAAGCCGAAGCGTTTGTTGACGGGGACGACGTAGGAGAAATCGAAGCCGGGGTGGATCTTGTAGGTGGGTTCCTTGATGGGGCCCGGGGTCTTGCGGAGGCTGCGTTCGGCGTCGCGCATCATGACGTAGACGCTGCCGTTGAACTGCGGGCGGGAGCGTTCGAAGGCGCCGCGGGGGACCATGTTGACGCCGCCGGCGAGGGCGGAGCCGGGGGATTCCGGAGTGGGCGAATGGTAGACCTCGATGCGGGCGATGTTGTTGATCGAGACCTGTTCGAGCTCGACGGTGCGGGACGTGCCGGAGGAGGCGGCGCTGGCGAGGTTGAAGCCGCCGACGGTGACGGGGACGTTGTTGGAAGGGACGCCGCCCATCGAGATGGTGCGGGCATCGCCGCCGACGTAGTCGATGGACATGCCGGGGAGGAATTTCAGGAATTCGCCGACGTTGCCCTCGGCGACGTGGCCGAATTCGTCGGCGGCGACGACGTTGACGATATTGGAAGCGAAGCGCTGCTCGTTGATCGCGATCGCGGCGCCGTCCATCTCCTTGGAGGTGGAGACGACAAATTGGTCGAGTTTGACGGCGGCACCCTCGGCGGCGGGCTTGGTATCGGCGTCGTTGAGATTGAAGTCGCGCTGGGCGGTGGCGCCGGCGGAGACGGCGACGGTGGCGGTCTGCGCGACGAGGCCGGTGTGGAACACGCGGAGGCGGGCCTGGCCCGCGGGCACATTGGCGAGGCGGTAATAGCCGGAGTTGTCGGTGAAGGTTTCGAGTTGGGTGCCGACGACGGTGACGCGGGCGCGCTCGAGGTATTCGCCGTTGCGCAGATTGAGCACGCGGCCCTCGACGGTGCCGGAGGTGCCTTGCGCGGCGGCCGGCGTGAGCAGGAGAAAAGCGAAAGCGAGGAGGCTCGCGACGGAACGGAGCAGACGCAGCGGGGCGGAGATCATGGCAACGAACAAGGACGGAGCCGGAACGCGACAAGGCGGGTCCGGCCGGACGGTTTGGGGGATGGTGAGGTGATCCGGCGGCGGAAGCCGGCGGCGGTGGGGCGCGGGAAAGTGGCGCGACGGGGGAGGGGAGCACAACCGTAAATTCAGGTGCCGAAGCGGCCGTCGGTCTGCGGCTTGCCGCCGGCGGGCCGAGGGCCCAAATCCGTGGGACCGCGATGAAGAAGCCGAACGCCGAGGAACGAAAACGGATGTGCACGCGCAAACGCCGTTACCGCACGCAGGGGGATGCGTTGGACGCCGCGGTCCTCGTCGGGGTGGCCGGGAAACGCACCGCCTACCAGTGCCCGCTGTGCAAGCAATGGCATCTGGCGTCGGGGTGAATCGCGATGACGGCGCGACCGGGCGTGCGCCGCGGGGGCGTGCCGGCGCGCTTCAGAGATTCCGGATCACGCCCGGCGGAGCGTAGCCGCGGGCGGTGTCGTCGAGGACGAGCACAAAGTCGAGGGCTTCGCCCGGGGCGGGCGGCGTGAAGGCCCGGATGCCGGACTTCGGAAAATCGCCGATCAGGGCGGCTTCGCCGTCGCGCGGGTTGAACCACCACGCGGTCACCGTGGTTCCGGAAAGGGCATCGAGGCGCACCCGGAACGTGCGGCCGACGGGCGCGTACACCATGGCGTAGGAGCCGTCGCGGTCGCGGGTCGCGACGAACCGGTAGGCGCCGGCGCCGGGCACCGCGGTGGGGACGGCATCGGGCACGATGACATCGTCGGCCGGCACGCGGTTCAGGAAAGGCCGCGACTCGATCAGGCGGCGGCCGAATTGCATCTGGCGGGCGCCGGGTTCGTCGAGGGCTTCGCGCCACGGGAGGAGGGGCGTGTTCACCGGTTTCCGCGCGGGCGTGAACATTTGCCAGACCGAGTGATGGCCATAGGTGTGGCCGCAGGCGCCGGAGAAGAGATCCCAATAGAGCGGGCGGCGCACGTCGGCGGCGATCGTGTGGCCGCGGGCCTTGGCGTTGAAGGCAACGGGATGGCCTTCGTAAACGGGTTCGCCGTCGATCACGGGTTTCGCGGGCGCGAGATCGTAGTCGGCGCGCGTGGCGGCGTAGCGGTCCGAGTACTCCACGGTGTGCCCGTTTTGGCGCAGGTTGAAATCGAGCCACGGTTCGGCGTGGAACCACTTGGACGAGCCCTGGCCGCCGGGAGGGTGGAACGTGATGAGGTTGCGGCCGCCGTCGCCGCGGCGCAGGCCCTGCGCCATCGCGCGGATGATCGCGGCCTGGTGGTCGTTGTCCACGGCCCGGTCGCCGCCGACGACCCAGACGACGTTGCGCTGAGCGTAACGGCGACCGAGCCATTCGCCGTAAACGGCGGCGTTGGCCGGCGTCAGGATTTCCGGGCCGGCGCCCTGTTTGCGGTTCCACTTGTCGCCCCAGGTCGGCAGTAGCGCGACGTAGAGACCGTGGGCGGCGGCGCGCCCGAGCACCCAGTCGACGTGCGCGAAGTAGGCCTCGTTGGGTTGGGCGGGATCGAGGTTGCGGAGCGGGAGATCGCCGAGGGCGTTGGGCACGGTGAGACCGTCGAGCTCCGCGAGGACCACGGTTTGGATGACGGTGAACCCCTGGCGGCTGCGGACCTCGAGGTAGTGTTCGGTCTCGGCGCGGTCCGCGCGGTGGAGCAGTTCCCAGGCGGTGTCGGCGAGCCAGAAGAACGGCATGCCGTCTTCCTGCACGAGGAAGCGGCGGTTGTCGGCGACCTTGAGCGCGGGCAGGCTGGCCCAGGCGGTGGCGGCCAGACCGGCGAGCACGGCCGCGAGGCGGAGGATTCCGGAAAACGATCGGACCATGGCCGCGGACTTTGGGCGGGGCCGCGGCGCGGGCGAGAATTCTTGTCTGTGCGCTTGCGCGGCCGCGGGCCGCTTCCTGAATGGCCCGATGGCGACGCGCGATCTGGTCGTCGGTTTCGACGCCGACGACACCCTCTGGCACAACGAGACGATCTTCGAACAGACGCACGAGCGCTACCGGGCGCTGCTCGCGCATTACCACGATGCGGCGACGGTGGACCGGACGCTGTTTGCGACGGAGATGCGCAACCTCGATCTCTACGGCTACGGCGTGAAGGGCTTCACGCTCTCCGCGATCGAGACCGCGATCCAGCTGACGGCCGGGAAAATTCGCGCGGAGGAAATCCGCGAATTGATCGAGCTGGGCCGCAGCATGCTGGCGCATCCGGTGGAGTTGCTCGAAGGGGTGGAGGAGGCGCTCGGCGCGCTCGCGGGCGAGCACCGGCTCGTGCTGATCACGAAGGGAGACCTGCGCGACCAGGAACGGAAACTCGCGAAGTCCGGCCTCGCGCCGCATTTCCGGCACATCGAGATCCTGTCGGAAAAATCCCCGGAGTCCTATGCGGCGATTTTCCGCCGCCACGGCATCGCGCCGGCGGATTTCCTGATGATCGGCAATTCGCTGAAGTCCGATATTTTGCCCGTGCTCGCGCTCGGCGGCGCCGGCGCCTACGTGCCCTACCATATCACCTGGGCGGCCGAACGCGTCGCGGACCTGCCCGTGGCCGACGGCCGTTTTTTCCAACTCAAGACCCTGCGCGAACTGCCCGCGGTGCTGGCCGCCCTCGGCGCCCGTTGAGCCGGGCCGCGGTGCCGAATTTTCCCTCCCCATGCGTACCCCGATCCCTGCGTTCAGCCTGTTGCTCCTGTCCACCGCCCTCGCGGCGGCCGCCGTACCCGAATTGCGGATGCGCGCGCAGACCATCGATGCGAAGATCCAGATCGGCTACGGGCTGGCCGTCGCGGATGTGGACGGCGACGGGCGCGCGGACATCTTGCTCGCCGACGCCAAACAGATCGTCTGGTACCGCGCGCCCGACTGGCGGAAGTTCGTCATGGCGGAAAACCTGACGGCGAAAGACAACGTCTGCATCGCCGCGCGCGACCTCGACGGCGACGGCAAGGCGGAGGTGGCGGTCGGGGCCGAATGGAATCCCGCGGACACGGTCGGCAGCGGCGCCGTGTTTCTGCTCGAGGCGCCGGCCGACCGCACGCAGCGCTGGACGCCGCGGCGTCTGCCGCACGAGCCGACGACGCACCGGATGTTTTGGGTGCGCACGGGCGAGCGCCGCTTCGGCCTCGCGGTGCTGCCGCTGCACGGCCGGGGCAACAAGAACGGCGCCGGCGAGGGCGTGCAGTTGCACGCGTACGGCTGGCCGTGGAAAGAAGGCGACCGCGGGGTGCCGCTGATGCCGACGACGCCCGCGCTGCACCTGACGCACAATTTCGATCTGTTGCCCGCGGCCTCCGGCGGCGCGGGGGAGACGCTGCTGCTGGCGACGAAGGAAGGGTTGCGCCTCGTCGATCCGGCGAAGGCGGACGCGGTGCCGGCGACGTTCACGTCGGTCCCGGCCGGCGAAGTCCGCGCGGGCCGGCTCGCGGGCGGGGCGCGGTTTCTCGCCACGATCGAGCCGATGCACGGCAACGCGGCGGCGGTCTATCCGGTGCCGGCCGGGGCGCCGACCGACCTCACGGCGCGGCGGATCCTCCTCGACGACACCTTGGTCCAAGGGCACGGCCTGGCCGTCGCCGATTTGCTCGGCCACGGCAGCGACCAGATCGTGGTCGGTTGGCGCGGCGGCACTCCCGGCGCCAAGGTCGGCATCCGCGTCTTCGCCGCCGGCGATGCCCAAGGAGCAACGTGGCGGCTGCTCGCCACGGTCGACGACAACACCATGGCCGTCGAGGATCTGAAGGTCGCCGACCTCGATGGCGACGGCCGCCCCGAGATCATCGCGGCCGGCCGGGCCACGAAGAACGTGATCATCTACTGGAACGAGACCGCCCGCGCCCCGGCGTCCGCCCGCGAATGAGGCGTTTCCCGTTTCCGGCCCCGGCAATCCACGCGACACCTCCGGCAAGATGCGACCAGACGCTCCGGTCCGTTCGCGCTAAGCTGGGCGCCGGATTTCCCCGGGGAGGATTTGCACCGCTCCGGTTTTTGCCGCTACTGTTTCTCTCCACCCCAATCCGAATCCCCTATGAATACGTCCCCGATTCCAGATCTGTCGCGTCGTGATTTTGTGAAACTCTCCGCGGCCACCGCCGGCGCCGCGGCCCTCGCCGGGCTCTCGGCCCCGCGCGCGATGGGCGCCACCGCCGGTTCGGACAAGATCCGCGTCGGTGTCGTCGGCTGCGGCGGTCGCGGCACCGGGGCCGCGCAGAACTGCGTCGAGTCTTCCCCCGGCGTCGAGATCGTCGCGCTCTGCGATCTCTTCGAGCGCCAAGTAACCTCGGCCAAGACGAAGTTGAAGGTGCCGAACGCCCAGGGTTTCTGGGGCTTCGACGGTTACAAGCAGGTGCTCGCGGCGGACATCGACCTCGTGATTTTGGCAACGCCGCCCGGCTTCCGGCCCGTGCACTTCGAAGCCGCGATCAATGCCGGCAAGCACGTCTTCATCGAGAAGCCCGTGGCCGTCGATCCGGTCGGTTGCCGTTCGATCATCGCGACGGCGAAGAAGGCGAAAGAGAAACGCCTCGCGGTCGTGGCCGGCACGCAGCGCCGCCACCAGCCGAGCTACCTCGAGACGATGAAGCGCATCCAGGACGGCGCCATCGGCGAACTCGTCGGCGGCCAGTGCTACTGGAACGGCGAGGGCATCTGGTTCCGCGCCAAGGACGATCCCAAGGCGCCGTGGCTCGCCAACCTCACCGATTTCGAATGGCAGTGCTGGAACTGGTACCACTGGGATTGGCTCAGCGGCGACCAGATCGTCGAGCAGCACATCCACAACATCGACGTCATGAACTGGGCCTACGGCGGGTATCCGGTAAAGTTCTACGGCATGGGCGGACGCCAGAACCGTGGCAGCCTTGCGGGCAACATCTGGGATCACTTCGCCGTCGAGATGGAGTACGCGAACGGCGCCCGCGTCACGAGCATGTGCCGCCACACGCCGAAGTCGGCGCAGCGCATCGGCGAACGCGTCGTCGGCACGAAGGGCACCTCGGATTGCAAAGGCAGCATCAAGGGCGAGAAGCCCTTCGACTACGCCGGTGCGAATCCGAATCCGATGGTCGAGGAGCACAAGCACCTGATCGCAAGCATCCGCGCCAACGCCCCGCTCAACGAAGGCGAACAGGTCGCGCTCAGCACGCTGACCGCGATCGGCGGCCGCATGTCGGCCTACACCGGCCGCGAGATCTCGTGGAAGTGGCTGCTCGAGGGCTCGAAACTCGACATCTTCCCGAAGGAAACGAAGCCCGGTCCGGGCCTCTTCCCGAAAGTGCCGATTCCCGGGTCCGTGGAATTGGTCTGAGGATAGAGGAAAAGTTGAGAGTTGAGAGCTGAGAGTTGAGAGATCGATCCGGAGGGCGGATGCAGGGCGCTGGGCGCACCTGATTCCGTTTTCCCGGATCGGTCTTTTTTTTTGGCGCGAAGAGGAGCGCGCGGAGTTCCGGCGGATATTGGTTCCACGGAATGCCGTGGAACCAAGATAGACCCGGGCTGAAGCGCCGGGCTACGGGCGGGCGACGCGCGAACGGCGGGCGGGCGACGAGCGTGGGTCGTGCAGGGCGGAGCGCGGAGGTCGGGCGGACGGAGCGGTTTACTTTTCGGCGACGACGGCGCGTTTGGCCCGCTCCGTCACGATCTTCTGCGCCTGGTCCGCGGGGACCTCGGCGTAGTGGCTGAATTGCTCGCGGTGCCGGCCGCGGCCGCCGGTGAGCGAACGGACGACGGTGCTGTAGTGATACAGGTCCTTTTGCGGGACCTGGGCGCGGACGATCTGGAAATGCCCTTCGGTTTCGACGCCGAGGATGTGGCCGCGCCGGGCGGAGAGGTCGCCGAGAATGGCGCCGACGTGGACGTCGGGCACCATGACTTCGATGGCGTGAATCGGCTCAAGCAGCACGGGGCCGGCGGCGAGGAAGGCTTCCTTGAAGGCGTGGTATCCGGCGACCTGGAACGCGATGTCCTTGGAGTCCACGGAGTGCATCTTGCCGTCGTAGAAGTCGGCTTTCACATCGGTGATGCGATAGCCGGCGAGCACGCCTTCGCGGCAGACGGCGTGGACGCCTTTTTCCACCGCGGGGACGAAGACGCGGTCGACGTTGTTGCCGACGAGCGATTGGGAAAACGCGACGCCGCTGTCGCGCGCGCCGGGTTCCACGCGGAGCCAGACCTCGGCGAACTGGCCGGCGCCGCCGGTCTGTTTCTTGTGGCGGTAGCGCGAATCGCCGGCGCCGCGGACGGTTTCGCGGTACGGGATGCCGGGTTCCTCGAGCGTGACGTGCACGCCGAAGCGGCGGAGCAGGCGCTCGACGATGACCTGAAGGTGGATCTCGCCCTGGCCGGAGACGATCGTCTGGTGGACCTCGTCGTCGACGCGGTACTGGAAAGTCGGATCCTCGAGGTGCAAGGTCGCGAGACCGACGGCGAGTTTGTCTTCGTCGCCCTTGGACCGCAGGCGGAGGGCGCCGTGGATATTGGGTTGAGGGTATTCGACGGCCGGCAGCACGACCTGGAAACGGGGACTGCACAGCGTGTCGCCGGTGTGCGTTTCCCGGAGTTTGACGACGGCGCCGAGGTCGCCGGCGTGGAGCGCGGGCACGGGCGTGCGGTCGTGGCCGTTGAGCAAATAGAGTTGGCCGAGGCGCTCGGTGACGCCGCGGTTGGCGTTGAGCAATTCGTCGCCGCTCTTGAGTGTGCCCGCGTAGATGCGGAACAGCGACAGCTCGCCGATGCCGGGCTCGTTCATCGTCTTGAAAACGAAGGCCACGGGTTCGGGTTGCGCCAGCGTCACGGTGCCGGGCAGGCCGCTGCCGTCCTTGGCCGGGACCTCGGCGCGGTCGAGGGGCGAGGAGCCGTATTTGGCGATGAAATCCATGAGGCGCGCGACGCCGACATTGGTTTCGGCGGAAACGGCGAAGACGGGGACGAAGACCTGCTGCTGCACGGCGCGGTGGAGGCCGGCGCGCAATTCGTCCTCCGCCAACGCGCCTTTGTTGAAGAACTTTTCGAGCAGCGTGTCGTCGGATTCGGCGACGTATTCGATGAGTTCGCGGTGGAGCTGCTGGACGCGTTCGCCGAGGGCGCCGGGCGGTTGCTCGGTGTAGCGGCCGTTGCCGCCGGGCGGATAGATCACGGTCTCGTTGCGCATGACATCGAGCACGTGGCTGAAGCCGGGGCCGGGGTTGAGCGGGACGGCGACGGGGAAAAGGTTTTTGCCGAAGTGCTCGCGGGCGGAATCGAGGACGGCGTCGAAGTGGACGTTGGCTTTGTCGAGTCCGTTGATGACGACGATTTTCGGCAGGCCGAAACGCGTGGCGTAGTCCCAGACGGCGTCGGTGCCGACGCCGATGCCGTGCGCGGCGTTGATGACGATGAGCGCGAAGTCGCCGACGCGCAGGGCGCCGAGGCCCTCGGCGATGAAGTCGGCGTAGCCGGGCGTATCGAGCAGGTTGAATTTCCGTTCCATCCACTCGAGGTGGAGCAGCGAGCAATGCACGGAGATGCCGTGCTGTTTCTCGCTGGCGTGGTAGTCGGAGACGGTGGTGCCGGCGGCGATCGTGCCGGCGCGGCCGATCTTGCCGGCGCAGACGAGCATGGCTTCGGCGAGCATGGTTTTGCCGGCGGAGGCGTGGCCGAGCAGGGCGAAACTTCTGAGCTGCGGGGAGGCGTAGTCTTTCATGACGGACGGGGTTGGGTTCGCGACGCTACGGAAGGGACTGCGCGGCAAAGGTAGCGCGCGCCGGAGCCGCTGCCTGCGCAGCCGTTGCGGAGGAGTGGGCGGGGTTTGCTCTATCGCGGCCGGCGCCGCGGTCCGTCAGGCGGGAAACCGGCGGTCGCGGCCGGGCGGCGACAGGAAATCGAGCACGGGTCCGAGCGGCACGATGCCGGTGGGATTGATCGCCGTGTGCGTGACGTAGTAGTGCCGCTTGATGTGGTCGAAGTTCACCGTCGCCGCGATGCCGGGAAGTTGGAAGAGGTCGCGCAGGTAGGCGGAGAGGTGCGGGTAGTCGGCGAGGCGGCGGACGTTGCACTTGAAGTGGCCGTGGTAGACGGCGTCGAAGCGCACGAGCGTGCAGAAGAGGCGCCAGTCCGTTTCCACGGGTTCCGGGCCGAAAAGGAAACGCGACCGCGCGAGCCGGAACTCGAGATCGTCGAGGGTGGCGAAGAGCCGGCGCACGGCGCGCTCGTACGCGCGTTGACCGGTGGCGAAGCCGGCGCGGTAGACGCCGTTGTTCACCGTTTCGTAGATCCGGGCGGAGAGCGCGTCCTGCTCCGCGGCGAGCGCGGGCGGAAAGAGATCGGGCGTGGGGCCCGGGGCGAGGGCGGCGAACGGGCCGTTCAGCATCCGGCAAATGTCGTCTTCGGAATTGTTGACGATCCGGCCGGAGACCTTGTCCCAGAGGACGGGCACCGTCCAGCGGCCGCGGTAACCGGGCATCGAGGCGGCGTAGGCTTCGCTGAGAAAACGGAAACCGTTCGCGTGATCGATGGTGCCGCCGGGGATGTCGCGGAAAGCCCAGCCGCGCCCGTCGCGGACCGGATCGACCACGCTGACGCCGATGACGGACTCGAGTTGCTTGAGCGCGCGCACGATCAGCGTGCGGTGCGCCCAAGGGCAGGCGAGGGAGACGTAGAGGTGGTAGCGGCCGGCGACGGCGGGAAACGGGGCCGAGCTTGCGGGACCGACTTGGCTGCGGAACGCGTCCTCCTGCCGGGCGAATTCGCCGTCGACGGTCTGTTCGTCGGGGAATTGGCCGCGCACCGTCGTCATGCGGGCCGAGCAAGGGGCGCGGGCGCGGCGTGGCAAACCTTCCCCGCGGATGCGGCGCGGTTCACGGATCGAGGGCGATCAGGTCGACGTGTTCGCCGGGGCGCAGGGCTAAACCGGCGGGCACGGAAAACTGGATCCGCAGGCCGAGGTCGGTGGGTTGCGCGGCGACCGGCAGGTGCATGGCCGCGAGCAGCGTGGGCGGAACCGGCTCGAAAGGGTGGCCGACCTGCGTGATGGTGGTGACGGCGGCGCGGCGGGGTTGCGTCCGGGTGCGGAGCTCGAAGCGCGCGCCGCGTTTCGGATCGAGCGGAAGCGGCGGGCGCAGAAAACCGGTGATGCGGTTCACTTGGGCGCCGGTCAGCGCGAGGATCGGTTCGGCGGTGGCGACGGCCTCGCCGTTGCGGCGGAAGGATTGGGTGACGATGCCGTCGATCGGCGCGAGCAACGGCTGGGGGCCGAGCTGCGTCTCGGCGAGGCGGAGTTCGCTTTCCTTTTGCTGGATGGCGGCGCGCAGACCCTGCGTGACGGACACTTTGCCGTCGGCTTCGGCCGGCGAGAGGCGGCGGATGCCGGGTTCGAGTTGCTCGACGAGTTCGGATTGGGCTTTGACCTGGGCGAGGAGGGCGTCGCGGGTGTTGCGGATTTCGTCGAAGCGTTCGTCGGTGACCATCTTGGTCTGGTGCAGGGCGGCGGTGCGGGCGAGCGTGGTCTCGGCCTGGAGGAGTTGGCCGCGGAGGGCGGCGAGTTCGACGCGTTTGCCCATCCAGTCGAGTTGCAGGCGTTCGCGGTCGAGGGCGACGCGCTGCTGGCCGGAGACGGGATCGAGGGTGGCGCGCATGACATCGATTTCCGCGCGGATCACGGCGAGCGAGGCTTCGAGCACGGCGGGCGGTTGCGGCTGGAGATAGCCGACGACTTGGCCGGCGGTCACGGCTTGGAAGAGGGAGACGTTGAGTCCGGTGACAGTGCCGGGCGCGGCGGCGCGGAGTTCGGCGCGGTCGGCTTCGGCTTCGCCGATGAGGGTGGGCGGGGCGACCCATTGGGTCCAGAGGACGGCCACCGCGCCGAGCGCCAGCGCGAAGGCGACGAGCGGCAGGTATTGCATCCGCACCTGCCGCCAGCGGTGGGCCGGCGGGGTGGGAACGGGGTCGAGCGGGGCGGTCATGCTCAGATTTCGGTTTCGTCCTCGGCCTTCATGCTCGAGACCTGTTCGACGCCGGGCAAATTGCCGAGGTCGCGGATGAGATCGGGCACGCGCTCGGGATCGCGGAGCAGGAGCCGGTAGGAAAGATCGGCGCCGGTGGAATCGGAATCGAAGTGGCGGTTGGCGCAGTGGGCCTTGAAGCTGTAGCGGCCGAGCACGCGTTCGAGTTCGGGGATTTCCGCGGCGGCGCGGGACCAGTGCAGATTGAGGATGAGGTCGTAGCGGTGGCGGTGGCCGAAGGACGTGTACCAGAGGTAGATCATGACGGCGGCGATCACCAGAGTGCCGACGATGGCGGTGGAAAACTTCTGCGTGCCGCAGGCCATGCCGAGGACGATGACGGCGAGCACGTAGGACGTATCGAGCGTGTCGCGGAGAATATTGCGGAAACGGACGATCGCGAAAACGGCCATGAGGCCGAAGGCGGTGACGAGATTGTTGGAAAGGACCATCAGCACGAGGGCGACGATCACCGGCATCAGAATCAGCGAGACGACGAACGACCGGGAATAGGAAATCCCGGAATGCGTGTACATATAGACCCACGCGATGAACTGGCCGGCGAGAAACGCCAGGAGCATGGCCAGCAAAACGGTTTCGAAATTGGTCGGGGCGATCCCGTAGTCGCCCTGCAGCAGCGCGTTCATGATGGCGGAAAAAGGCGCCCGCGCGGCCTCAGGCGGCCGTCGCCGAAGCCGGCGCGGCGGCCCGGGCCTTGGGGGCGGGGGGACGTTTCAGGCCGACGCCCTGGTTGGAGACGCGGTGCTCGCCGAGCAAAAAGACCCCTTGCGCATACTTCGGCGCGCCGCCGCGGCGGAGGTTGAACGAGCGCACGAGCTCCGTGCACCAGAGCGGCAGGCGGTCGACGAACTTGAGTTCGAGCACGACGTTGCGGCCGAAGACCGCGACGGCCTCGCCGAACTCGGTGCGGAAAGCGGTGCCGAATTCCGGCTCGCAGCGCACGTCGCGGTCGAAGGTGACGCGCAGCGAGTTGTTTTCCGGACTCATCCAGGCTTCGCGGAAATAGGCGACGTGGGAACGGGGCGTCGCCTTGAGCCGGTGCATGAGCCGGCAGAACTCCTGCAGTGCGGCGAGTTGCCGCCCGTCGGGCGCGACGAGCTGTTTCAGCTGCGGCGGACGGCCTTCGAGCAACGGATCGACGAATTCGCGGCGGACCTTGGCGCGGGACTTGGAAATCACCTCGTTGGTCCGGCGCTTGATCTCGAAGTAGACGGCCTCGTCCTCGGAGCTGTAGTAGCGGATCCGGAGCTTGAAGCGGTTTTTTTCCCCGGTTTGCACCGCCTGATAGGTGGCGAGGTCCGGCGAATCGAGGTAGAGCGAGTGGACCGGATAGGACTGGTCGGGCAGGGAAGCGGCGAATTCATCCGGCTTCAGGTAGCAGCGGACAAACTGGCGCACGGCCCGGGCGGTCTCCTCCGTGACGATGTACTTCAGTTCGAAGCGTTGGGTCTGGAGTCTGTCCTTCGGCATGCTGCTCAAAGGACGCCACACGGGCGTAGATGTTTCAATCTTGTAACCCGATCGCGGCGGGGTCGCCGACCAGGGGCGACGCCCTCGGCGGCCTTAACTGGCAACGGCCAGCGGAACCTCGCAGCGCAGCAGCCGGCCGGTTTCGGCCTCGAGCCGGACCGTGGCGCCTTGGAGGGACGTCGCCGTCAGGACGCCGTCGGCCTCGCCGGCGATGGTCGCGCAGGGATCGGCGAAGTCGGGCCAGGCGGCGAGCCAGAGCAGGCGGAAATCGCCGTCGAGGCAGTAGAGATTGGCGAGGCCCGGGAGCAGCCCGAAGGTGTGCTCGCGGACATAGATGCGGGGCCCGGACTGGAGGAATTCCACGACGGCGGTCGCGAGCGGGGCGTGGCCGGCGGCGCGGGTGCCTTTGCGGGTGAGCCGGCAGAGCGTGCCGTCGATGATGGCGAGAGCAGGAGTCGGGGAAGTCACGGGCGGGAAGGGAAAAGCAACAGATCCGCGCGGCGCGGGCGACAAAAAATTTCCCGGCGTGATTTGCCGGTGGATACGCCGGCGCGGAGGAAACAGCCGCCGGAGTCGGGCGTGCAATCAGGGTTTCCGGAAGTGAAAATCGGCGGGCGGGGCTTGCCTGCGCGCGCGGGCCGCCGGTATTTTTGCCGCTTCCTGAATGAAAAAAGCACTGATTACGGGCATCACCGGGCAAGACGGATCCTATTTGGCCGAACTGTTGTTGGACAAAGGCTACGAGGTGCACGGGGTGATCCGGCGGGCGTCGACGTTCAACACGAGCCGGATCGACCACCTGTACCGGGATCCGCACGTGAACGGAGTGCGGCTGTTTTTGCATTACGGCGATCTCGCCGATTCGGTGCAGATGGTGAAGCTGCTGTATGAGCTCCAGCCGGACGAGGTGTACAATCTCGGGGCGCAGTCGCACGTGCGGGTGTCGTTCGATATTCCGGAATACACGGGCGACGTCGACGGCCTCGGGGCCCAGCGCATTCTGGAAGCGATCCGCGAAGCGGGCCTGGTGAAGAAGGTGCGCTATTACCAAGCTTCGTCCTCGGAGATGTTCGGCAAGGTGCAGGAAGTGCCGCAGACGGAGACGACGCCGTTCTGGCCGCGTTCGCCGTACGGCTGCGCCAAGGTCTACGCGTATTGGCTCACCGTGAATTACCGGGAGAGCTATGCGTTGCACGCCTCGAACGGCATCCTGTTCAACCACGAGAGTCCCCGCCGCGGCGAAACCTTCGTGACCCGGAAGATCACCCGCGCGGCGACGCGGATCAAATTGGGCCTGCAGGATTCGATTTACCTCGGCAACCTGGACGCGCAGCGCGACTGGGGCTACGCGAAGGAGTACGTCGAAATGATGTGGCTGATGCTGCAGCAGGACAATCCGGACGACTACGTGGTGGCGACGAACGAGACGCACAGCGTGAAGGAATTCTGCCAGGAGACCTTTGGTCTGCTCGGGCTCGATTGGGAAAAGCACGTGAAGTACGACCAGCGGTACGAGCGTCCGGCCGAGGTCGAATTGCTGATCGGCGATCCGGCGAAGGCGCGCAAGCAACTCGGCTGGGAGCCGAAGGTGCGCTTCAAGGAATTGGTCAAGATCATGGTCGAGCACGATCTCGAGCTCGCCAAACGCGAGGCCCAGATCGCGGCCCTGCCCGGCGTCTCCCGTTCGCCGTTCGCATGAGCACCAAGCTCTTCATCGCCGGACACCAGGGCATGGTCGGCGGCGCGCTGGTGCGGCGGTTTGCCAAGGAGCCGGGCGTGCAGCTCCTCGTGCGCACGCGCCGGGAGCTCGATCTGACCGACGCCAACGCCGTCGAGGCGTTCTACGCGCAGGAGAAGCCCGACGTCGCGATCATCGCCGCGGCCAAGGTCGGCGGGATCCACGCGAACAACACTTACCCGGCGGAATTCCTTTTCGACAACCTCGCGATCGCGGCGAACACGATCCACGCGGCCTACAAGTGCGGCGTGAAACGGCTCCTGTTTCTCGGCAGTTCCTGCATCTACCCGAAGCACGCCCCGCAGCCGATGCCCGAGGATTGCCTGCTCACCGGCCCGCTCGAGCCGACGAACGAGGCTTACGCCATCGCCAAGATCACGGGCCTGAAACTCTGCCAGTATTACCGGAAGCAATACGGCGTGCTGTTCCACTCGGCGATGCCGACGAACCTCTACGGCCCGGGCGACAACTACCACCCGCAGAACTCGCACGTCCTGCCCGCTTTGATCCGGCGGTTCGACGAAGCCCGCGCCGCCGGCCTGCCCGAGGTGGCGGCCTGGGGCACGGGATCGCCGAAACGCGAATTCCTCCACGTCGACGACCTGGCCGACGCCTGCGCCTTCCTGCTCGAACTCGCCGCGCCGCCGGACTGGATCAACGTCGGCACCGGCACGGACGTCACGATCCGCGAACTCACGGAAACGGTGGCCAAGGTCACGGGCTTCGCCGGCCGCATCGCGTGGGATCCGACGAAGCCCGACGGCACGCCGCGGAAGCTGATGGACGTATCCAAACTTTCCGGCCTCGGCTGGAAAGCGCGCATCGGTTTGGCCGACGGCATCGCGCGGACCTTCGCGAGCTACCAGGCCGAGAAGGCCGCGGGCAAACTGCGCGGCTGAGCCTTGTGCGGGCGCGTTCCCCGGCGCGCGGAGATTTGCCGGCCGCCGCCGCCGAAAAAGCTTCCGGCGCGGCGCGCGGCTGCGTTTGACTGCGCGTTCCTTTTTTCGTGCCGGCCCCGCGTTTCCAACTTCCGCCACCGCCCCGCTGGGCCTTCGTCCTCGTGGCGCTCGCCGCGTTCGCGTTTTTGCTGCGCGTGTACGCGGGCATCTGGACGCCGGAGCACGGGATCACGAAATTCCTCCGCGTCGGCCGCGAGTTCGACGACCGCGGGCTCGCCGTTTTCCGCGCCACGCCGAAGTACATCGATCCGTTTCCCGCGCACCGCTGGGGCTTCGACGGCCAGCTCTACGCGCAGATGGCGCTGGATCCGCTGCTGCGCGACCCGCAGCTGCACGTCGCCCTGGACAACCCGCCGTACCGCGGGCAACGCATTCTCGTGTCGTGGCTGGCGTGGATCGCCGGGCTCGGCCAGCCGTTCTGGGTCATCAACGCGTACGCGGCGATGAACCTGCTCTTCTGGATTCCCTTCGCGTGGCTCACCGGCCGGCTCTTCGCCCCGCTCGGCTGGAGCGGACTCGCCGGGTTCGCGGCGATGCTGCTGACCTGCGGGATCATCGAATCGATGCAGGCCTCGCTCACGGACCTGCCGAGTTTCACGCTGATCGTCGCGGCGCTGACGGTGGGCGGCACCGCGGGCGCAGGTTTGCTCGCGGCCGCCGCGCTGGTCCGGAGCACGTCGTTGATCGGCTTCGTCGGCCTCGCGGAAATCCGGCCGCCGTGGCGCGAGGCGATCCGGAAGAACATCGTCTACGGCCTCATCGCCGCGGTGCCGTTGCTGCTCTGGGTGGCGTATGTGCTGTGGCGTTTCCGCGGGCGCGAGGTGGGCTTCGACGGCGGCAATCTGACCATGCCGTTCCGCGGCATGATGGAGAAGCTCGGCGAGTTCAGCGTTACGGCGCTCCACGGTCCGATCCGCTGGCACCGGGTCTGGTATGAATTCTACAAGAGCTACGATTTCCATGCCGTGCTGACGATCGTGTCGGTCGTGACGCAGAGCGTGTACGTCGCGCTCCACCGCGACTGGAAGAACCCGCTGTGGCGCCTCGGCGCGGTCGCGGCGGTCTATTTCTCCTGCATCAGTTTTTTGTCGTGGGAGAGCCATTTCACGATCACGCGCCATGCGCTGCCGATCACGCTCGCGTTCAACCTTCTGCTCGCGCTGCGGCCGACGAAGGCGTGGCTGATCTGGTTTCTGCTCGGCAACTGCTTCGTGCCTTTCGGCATCCGCTATTTCGACCAGATGCGGTTCGAGAAGACGCCGCGGCCGCCGGCCGAGTTCGCGGCCAAGGCATCCGGGGCGGCGCTGCAGGCCGCCTACGCGGACGGCTGGTCGCCGCAGCAATGGGACGGCGAGTCGACGTGGCGCTGGGCGCGCGCGCCGGAGGCGACTCTGGTGCTGCGCAACGCGGATCCGGCCCCGGTGCACGCGGAACTGCGGCTCCGCGTGCGCTCGCGGGTCGCGCGGCCGCTCGAGGTGCGGCAGGGCGGCACGGTGATCTTCCGGGGGGAATTGCCGGCGGGACGCCGCACCCTCGCGTTGCCGGCGATCCCGGTGGCGCCCGGGGAAACGACTTTGGTGTTCGCGGCGGGCGGCGAAACGACGGAGGCCGACGACGACACGCCGGGGCGCGTCCGGTTCCTGCTCGAGATTCCGCTGCTCCGTCGCGTCGTGCCATGAAGCGGCCGCGGCCGGTTTCCGGCCTTGTGGTTTCGCCGCGGGCCGGTTCGCTCTGACCTTTTCCCTTTTCCCCATGGTCTCCACCGAAACCCTCAATCAGATCGAAAACATCACGAAGCGCGCCGGGCATCTATGGAGGTTTCTTTGACTGCGATCAAAAGCAGCGTGAAATCGAAGCCATGGAGGCGCAGATGGGCGCCCCGACTTTCTGGGACAACAACGACCGGGCGCAGAAGCACATCGTCAAGCTCAACGGCCTGAAGAAGTCGGTGCTCCCGGTCGTCGCTTTCAAGAAGAAGGTCGACGACCTCGGCGTGATGCTCGAGTTGATCGACGCCGCGGAGGGAGCCGAGAAAGACCTGTATGCGCAGGAAGTGACGGGGCAGGTCGACGGCATGGGCCCCGAACTCGACCAACTGGAGATCGCCTCTTTCCTCACCGGCCAATTCGACCGCAACAACGCCATCTTCTCGATCCAGTCCGGCGCCGGCGGCACCGAGTCGAACGATTGGGCCGACCTCCTTTTCCGCATGTACAACCGCTGGGCCGAGCGCCGCGGTTTCACCGTGGAATTGCAGGATGTGCAGGCCGGCGACCAAGCCGGCATCAGCAAGGCGACCATCCTCATCAAGGGCGAGAACGCCTACGGCTACGCCAAGGCCGAGCGCGGCGTGCACCGTCTCGTGCGCATCAGTCCCTTCGACGCCAACAAACGCCGGCACACCTCGTTCTGCGCCGTCGACGTCATCGCCGAGGTCAACGACGAGATCGCGATCGACATTCCCGAGGCCGAGATCCGCGTGGACGTTTACCGCTCCTCCGGCAAAGGCGGCCTGGGCGTCAACACCACCGACTCCGCCGTGCGCCTCACGCACATCCCCTACGGCATCGTCGTGGTCTGCCAAAACGAACGTTCGCAGATCAAGAACCGCGCCACCGCCCTCAATGTGCTGAAATCGCGCCTGTATGAGAAAAAGCAGGACGAGCAGCGCGCCGAGATGGACAAGTTCTACGGCGAAAAAGGCGAAATCGGCTGGGGCAGCCAGATCCGCAGCTACGTTTTGCAACCTTACCAGATGGTGAAGGACCTGCGCACCGGCATCAGCACCAGCGACACGCAGGGCGTGCTCGACGGCGACCTCGACCGTTTCGTCAACGCCTGGCTCCGCGCCGGCTGCCCGCGCCACCGGAACAAGGATATCCAGATGGAGGAATAAGGCGCCGCGCCGGACCCGGGGCCGCTTGCACTCGCGGCGGTTCCGGTCCTCTTGCGGCCTCTTTCCGACCATGCCGCTCGCCCACGCCCAGATCCGCGCCGCGCTCGCCGCGCAGCCGTTGTTCGAGGACAAGACGTGGCAGCTGTCCCCCGAAGCGTGGCCGCTGACGCCCGAGCAAGTCGCGCAACTCGAGGCGATCGGCGCCGCGTGTTTCGAATTCCAGCAGGCGCTCGAAGCGCTGTACCTGCGTTCCGCGACGGGCAAAAATCTCCTCCGCAACAAGCCGCTGCTCGCGCCCTGGGTCGCGGATTACCTCGACCGCGGCAAACCCGCCGCGCTCGTCGCCCATGCGCGCGATCCGAAAAACCGCGGCGCCCTGCCGCCCGTGCTCCGGCCGGATTTGCTGCTCACGGACGAGGGCTTTGTCCTGACGGAATTGGATTCCGTGCCCGGCGGCATCGGCCTGACGGCGTTTCTCAACCGCCTCTATGCCGGCGATCCGGCCGCGGCGGTGGTCGGAGCCGACGACGCGATGATCCGGAATTTCCATGCCGCGCTCGCCGCCTTGCGCCCGCAGGAACGAAATCCGTTGATCGCGCTCGTCGTGAGCGACGAAGCCGCGACCTACCGGCCCGAGATGCAATGGCTCGCGCAACAGCTCCAGTTGCAGGGCAAGCGCGTGTTTTGCCTCCGGCCCGAGGACGTGTTTCCTTTGGAAAACGCGCTCTTCTTCGACGTCGAAGGCAACCCCGAGAAGATCGACATCGTTTACCGGTTCTTCGAGCTCTTCGATCTGGGGAATTTGCGCACGGCCAAGTTCTTTTTCGAGGCGTGGGCGGCGGGCGAGGTCGCGATCGCGCCGCCGATGCGGCCGTTCCAGGAAGAGAAACTCGCGCTCGCGCTCTTCCATCATCACCTGCTGCAGGATTATTGGAGCGAGGCCCTGGGCGGGAAGGCGCTGAAGCTGCTCCGCACCTTGATTCCGCCGTCGTGGATCATCGATCCGGCGCCGTTGCCGCCCGGCGCGGTGCTCGACGGTCCGCGGGTCGGCCAGCGGCCCCTGCACGATTGGCGCGAGCTGATCGGCGCTTCGCAAAAAGAACGCGACCTCATCATCAAGATCAGCGGTTACCACGAGACCGCCTGGGGCGCCCGCAGCGTCGTGCTCGGCAGCGATTGCTCCCGCGAGGAATGGCAGGAAGGCGTCGAGCGCGCGGTCGCCCTCGCGCCCACCAACCTCCACGTCCTGCAAGCCTACCGCAAACCGCGCCGGCTCCAGCATCCGCTCTTCGGCCCGGTGCCGGCCGACGGGGCGGCTCCGGCCGTCGCGGAGGCGGGCGGGCGCCTGCGTTTGTGTCCGTATTATTTTGTGATCGGCGGCCGGCCGGTGCTCTCCGGGGCCCTCGCGACCTTCTGTCCGCCGGACAAGAAAATCATCCACGGCATGCAAGACGCCGCCTTGCTTCCGTGTAGGGTATTCGCCTTAAACGAACCTCGTGCCTAAATCCGTCGGGCTTCGTCCGCTTCCCGCCCTTTCCCCCAAGCATCGCGCCTTGCTCGCCGCGGCGCTGATGGCGCTCGGGCCGGCGATCCCGAGGGGGTTGGCCCAAGTGGATTTGGCGACGATCCGGGCCCGCGCCGAGCAGGGCGATCCCGAGGCGCTGAACGCCCTGGCCAACGCTTTCGCCAACGGCCAAGGCGTGCCGCAAAATGCCGCCGAGGCGCTCAAGCTTTACCAGTTGGCCGCCGAGCGCGGACTGGCCGCCGCGCAATTCAATCTCGGCATGATGCACGAGTTGGGCCGCGGCGTCGCGGCCGATCTGCCCGCGGCTTTCCGCTTCTATCTCAAGGCCGCCGAGCAGGGCTTTGCCCCCGCGCAATTCAACGTCGGCAACATGTACGCCGGCGGGATCGGCGTGAAACAGGATTTCTTCGAGGCCGCACTCTGGTTCCGTCAGGCCGCCGACCGCGGGGTCCCCGAAGCCCAGTACAATCTCGCCCTCGCCTACGAATTGGGCCGCGGCGTCGCCAAAGACGAACCCGCCGCCGTCCGCTGGTACCGCGCCGCCGCGACCCAGCGCTACGCCCGCGCGCAGTACAACCTCGCCCTCATGCTCGAGGAAGGCCGCGGCGGTCCGACCGACCTCGCCGGCGCCGCGGAAAACTACCGCGCCGCCGCCCAGCAGAATTTTGCGCCCGCGCAGAACAACCTCGGCATTCTGCTCGCCGAGGGCCGCGGCCTGCCGGCCAATCCCGCCGAGGCCTACGCCTGGCTCGCGCTCGCCGTCGAGAACGGCGCCAAACCCGTCGGCCGCGACATCGTTGCCCGGCAGCTGACGAGTGCGCAGTTGGCCGAAGCCAATCTCACGATCGCGCGCCTCCGCCAGCAACTCGCCAACCGCGATGCCGCCGCTCCCGTCGCCCGTGTTGCGCCGGCTGCGCCCGCGCCTGCGCCGACGCCCGCGCC
>JACCDS010391449.1_pt1 | contig 22984 bp, 17 predicted proteins | sample 7446441 | NCBI WGS metagenome assembly JACCDS01 (sample SAMN15323445, study PRJNA562643) | freshwater metagenome | isolation source: river surface water | place: USA:Blue River Watershed | collected 2017-08-17 | reverse complement strand
GGGCGCGAAGTATCGGCCAGCTTCACCTCGCGCATCGGCACGAGGATGTCAGGACGCGAACCCGGCACGTAGACGCGCGTCGAGTTCGGGAAGGAGGTGGGCTTGTTGTCGGAGACCATGGAAGGATTCAGGAAAGGTGGATGGAGGCGGAAGGAGGATAGGATATTCAGCGCGGACCTGACAGGCTCGCGGAAACGGGGATGGGTGACTGGGCTGCACGATCCGCTTCCTACGGCGCCGAAGCGCATCAGGTACGAGGGTTCGAGGCATGGCCTCATCTCAGTCCGGTGCCGGACTCCCCTGGGAAAGACTACGAAGGAACGACCGCATTGAGACCGGTCCCGGCGGAGAAGCAAGACAAGGCTGGCCGGCACCCCCGCCCGAACCCCGCCAAAGGAAGGGCCCGACACACGTCGGGCCCTTTTGCATCACTGAGCACTGAAATTCACCGGTTCATAGACAGCTGGGCGCGGAGATATTCGACCGTACGCCGTACGTTCGCGTCCACTTCCATCTGGTTCACGACCGTCTTGCGGGCGTGGATGACCGTGCCGTGGTCGCGGCCGCCGAAAGCCTGGCCGATCGACACCAGGGACATCCCCGTGAGCTGGGTGGCGAGGTACATGGCGACCTGACGGGGGAAAGCGATGTTCTGCATCCGGCGCTTGGAGGTCATGTCCGACATCTGGATGCGGTAGTGCTCGGCCACCTTACGCTGGATGACCTCGGCGGTCAGGGTGTGGCTGGCCTCCTCGACGAGGATGTCGTGGAGGAGCTTCTCGACCTGGGCCAGCTCGAGGGGCTTGCGGGTCATACCGGTTAGGCCGACGATGCGGGTCACGGCGCCTTCGAGGTTACGGACGTTCCGGGCGATGCGGGAACCGATGAACTCAGCGATCTCCGGCTGGAGTTCGAGGCCGCGGGCGGCAGCCTTCTGGCGCAGGATAGCGATGCGGGTCTCGAGGCCGGGAGCCTGGATGGAACAGACCATGCCCCACTGGAAGCGGGAGACGAGGCGTTCCTGGAGCTTGGCGATCTCCGAGGCCGGGCGGTCGCTGGTCAGGACGACCTGCTTGTGGTTGTTATGGAGCTCGTTGAAGGTGTGGAAGAACTCGTCCTGGGTGGACTCCTTGCCCGCGAGGAAGTGGATGTCGTCGATCAGCAGGAGGTCGAGTTCACGGTAACGACGACGGAACGTGGCGACGTTGCCGGCCTGGAGCGCCTGGATGAAGTCGTTGGTGAAAGTCTCGGAGGAAATATAGGCGATGCGGGCCTGGGGATTGGCGGCGTAGACCGAATGCGCGATGGCGTGCATCAGGTGGGTCTTGCCCAGGCCGGTCGGGCCGTGGATGAAGAGCGGGTTGTAATAGTGGCCGGGCTCCTTGGCGACGGCGAGCGAGGCGCCGTGGGCCATCTCGTTCTCCGGTCCGACGATGAAGTTCTCGAAGGTATTGGTGGCCTTGATGGCCGGAGCCGGCGAAACGGCGGGCTGACGCGAGGCACGGGTGGCCGGAGCCGGCGCCGGAGCGACTTCACGGGCGGCGTCGACGGAGGCGGTCAGGCGGTAATCCATGTTACGTCCGGCGACCAGCGTGAGCTGACGACGGAGCATCTCGGCGTAGTTGCTGTTGACCCAGGCTTCGGTCAGGACGGACGGGGCTTCCAGGACGAGGACTTTGCCCTCGAGGATGCTGAGCGGCTGCAGGGAAGAGATCCAGGTTTCGAAGTCGGCCCGGGGAAGCGCGTTACGGAGTTCGGTTTTGGCGGTTTCCCAAAGGGAGAGGTGGCTGACAGAAGAGGACATGAGAAAGGGGGAGGGTTGAGAAAGGTTGTTCACAGGCTCTTTGGAAGCCCGAAAGTGAGGTTTTTTTGTAAAACTATCGTCAAGATGGCGGACTCGATTCTTTGGCTGCTTTTATGCCAGTTCGGACACAGAAGTTGAATGAGTCGTAAGTCGTTGGTTAATGGTGGTTTGTGAGGTGCAAAAAGGTAAGCCTTCGTTTGTCGTCCAGCGAAGGGGCCAGGGATGATCCGAGGGGTGCGAATCGAGACGCATTTGTGATGGCGCGCAGGCGAGGGACAAGTGCAAGCCCTGCACAGGTTATTAACAGCCCCCCTGTAGATAAGAAAGTGAGGTTTCTGTTGCACGAACGTCACCTGCTCACCGTTCCCCTGTGAATAGGGGTTTTAATTCACTTCACCGCTTCGGCAAGGTGCTCGTCGCGCAGCCGACGCAAGTCATCCAAGCTCAGGCAATGGCGGAGACGGTCGCGAAGCTTACGCGAGCCCGGCAGCCCGTGCGTGAGCGGATGCAGGCGGTCGAGCATCCAACGGACGTCGCGATGGCCCAGCCGCGAGGCATGCACCTCGATGGTGAGCTCCGCCAGGCGGATCATGCAATCCCAGCGGGCCCGGAAGCCTGTTTCGGCGCCGTCCCCCGCCCTGCCCTCCAAGGCGGCCTTGATCTGTCCGAAGATCCATGGGTTGCCCAGCGCCGCCCGGCCGATCATCAGGCCCGACACCCCGGCTTCCTTCCTGCGGACCAAGGCGGAGGCGCCGTCCTTCACGTCACCGTTGCCGACGACGGGAATCTCGACCGCGGCCGCCACCTGGGCGATCCACCCCCAATGGGCTTCGCCGGAATAGCCCTGCTCCTTGGTGCGCCCGTGGACCGCCAAGGCCTCGACCCCGAGCGCCTCGAGCCGGCCGGCGACCTCGACGGCCACGATCGTCGAATGGTCCCAGCCCAGGCGCATCTTGGCGGTCAGCGGCACGTCCGGGATGGCGTCCTTCACCGCCTTGACGAGGTCGTAAAGCAAGGGCGTGCAACGCAGGAGGCCCGAGCCCGCGTTCTGCTCGATGACCTTGTGGGCCGGGCAGCCGAAATTGAGGTCGAGGAAGTCCGGTCGCATGCGGTCGCAGACCAGCCGGGCCGCCTTCGCCATCGAAGCCGGCGTGGCGCCGAAGATCTGGACGCCCATGGGCCGCTGGCCTTCCGTGAAATCGACCATCTCCCAGGCCTTCGCGTTATCCCGGACCAAAGCCTCCGATTGCACGAACTCCGTGACCATGACGTCGGCGCCCTGCTCCTTGCAGAGCTGGCGGAACGCCACGTCGGTATGCCGGGCCATGGGCGCCAGGTAGAGCGGGAACTTGCCGGGACCGAACCACGGCAGGCGCGGCGCGGTCTTGCTCACGGGCGTCCGTCCTTCTTCCTGATGGCCGCTTTGAGCTCCCGCCAGCGGGCGAGCCGCTCGGCGAGCTGCGGCTCGGCGCCGGCGACGCCGGGATGATACAGCGACAACGGACGGCTGAGGTAATCCTGTCCGCTGACGGCCTCGGGGTAATCGTGGCTGTAACGATAGGCGCCGCCTTGGCCGAGGGCCTTGTTGACGCTGTTGTGCGCGTCCTTGAGATGCAGGGGGACTTCCTGGCGGGGCTGACCGCGGACCGCCGCCTTGGCCGCGCCGATCGCCGTGGTGACGCTGTTGCTCTTCGGCGAAAGCGCGAGGAAGAGCGTCGCGTGCGCCAGGGCGTATTCGCATTCGGGCAGGCCGACCATCTCGCAGGCCTGGAAGGCCGAGGTGGCCACGCCCAAGGCGCGCGAATCGGCGAGACCCACGTCCTCGGAGGCGCAGATGACCAGGCGGCGGGCGATGAAGCGGGGCTCCTCGCCGCCTTCGAGCATCAGGAAAAGCCAGTAGAGCGCGGCGTCCGGATCGCCCCCGCGCACCGACTTGATGAAGGCGGAGGCGGTGTCGTAATGGTCGTCGCCGCCGTCGTCGTAACGGATCCGCCGCTCCCGGGCGAAGGCCGCCACGGCCTCGTCGGTGACGCTGCCGAGGGCGGGCGCCGAGAGCACGAGCGTCTCGAGGCAGTTCAGCGCCCGGCGGAGGTCGCCCGAAGACATCTCGGCGACCTGACGCAGAACCTTCTCCGAGGCCTTCACGCCGAGGGCGCCGAGTCCACGCTCCTTGTCGGCGAGGGCCGTGCCCAGGAAGGACGCGATCTGCTCCGGCGTCAGCGGATCGAGGCGGAAGAGGTGGCTGCGGCTGAGCAGCGCCGGGACGACGTACAGCCCGGGGTTATGGGTGGTGCACCCGATGAGACGCACGACGCCGGCCTCGACATCCGGCAGGAGCAGGTCCTGCTGGGCCTTGTTGAAACGATGGATCTCATCGACCACCAGCACGGTCTTGCGCGACGGCCGGCGGCGGGCGTCGGCGAGGATCTCGCGGAGCTCCGGCGTGCCGGACAGCACGGCGTTCACGCGGACCACGCAGGACTGCGTCTCGGCGGCGATGACTTCGGCCAGGGTCGTCTTCCCGCAGCCGGGCGGACCATAGAAAAGGAGCGAACCGAAGGTGTCCGCCTTGATCAGCCTCGGCAGCAGCGCGTCCGGCCCGAGCAAGGCGGCATGACCGACCACCTCGGCGAGACCACGCGGACGCATCCGCGAGGCCAGCGGACGGCGACGCTCCGGCAAGGCGTCAGGCACCCCTTGGCCGAAGCCGGGGAGCGCGTCATCCGTCCCTTCAAGGCGTTCGCCCACGGCTCACTTCTCTTCGGCGAAAGGCACCAGGTGGCAGTAGGGCTTCTTGCCCCGCAGCTGATAATACTTCTGGTGATACTCCTCGGCGCGCCAGAACCGAGGAGCCTTCTCGACCTGGGTGGCGATCGGCCGGGCGAAGACCTTGGCGAGCGTCAGGGCGGCCTTCACGTCTTCGGCGACCTTCTGCTGCTCGGGCGAATGGGTGAAGATGACGGACCGGTACTGGTCGCCGATGTCGGGCCCCTGGCGGTTGACCTGCGTCGGATCGTGCATCTTGAAGAAATACTCGACGAGGGTCCGGTAACTGACTTTGGCCGGATCGAACGTGACTTCGATCACCTCGGCGTGGCCGGTGCCCTTGGCGCAGATCTGCTCATAGGTCGGATTCTCGGTCTTGCCGCCGGCGTAACCGCAGACGGCCGACAGCACGCCGGGGATCTTGGCGTATTGGTATTCGACGCCCCAGAAACAACCGGCGCCGAAGGTGGCTTTTTCGAATTTAGGCGGGTTCATGACGGAAGGCGTAGGGTCGGCGGCGCGCAAGGAGAGCGCGGCGGCGACCAGGATGAGGGCGGATTTCAGGAGCGAAAGCAGCGGATTCATGGCGGTCCCGGGAGGATGGCGGATTTCACCGCCATGGCAAGGGGGGACGCCGGTCAGCTGACCATCGAACGCAGCGCCTCCGCCAGGCCTTCGGGCGGCTGAGGGTCGCGGTTCAGGCCGCGTTCCGGCGTGAGGTAGAAGGTATCGATCGCGAAGCCCTGCTCGGTGGCGATGTTGGCGAAGGTGATGGCGTATCCGCCCTCCTGGATCGCGCGGCCGATGCGGAACAACAGGCCGAGCCGGTCGTTGCACTGGATCTCGATGACGGTGCGGGCCAGCTCGACCTCGTAGTAGACCTCCACCTTGGCGGCGAGCGGCACGAAGGCCTTGCGCCGCGGCGCGGTCAGGAGCGCGCGCTGCTCCTCCGCGGCCACCTCGGCGAGGAGGTCGGTGCCTTCGAGCAGGGACTTCTCGAGGGCCGCGGTGAAGCGCTCCTTGGAGGCGGGCTCCTTGCCCAGCGGCAGGACGACCTTGAAGAAGTCGATCGAGACGTCGTCCTCGCGCGAGAAGGCCCGGCACGAGGCGATGTTGATGCCGGCGACGGCGAAGGCGCCGGCCATGCGGCTGAAGAGGCCCGCCCGGTCCCAGGTCACGACCGTCACGAGCGACTGGCCGGAGCCGGCATCGTCATGCCACTCGACGATCGGGCGCAGCGAGGCGTCCGGATCGGCCGCGGAGACCGAAGCGATCAGGCGGTGGATCATGCGGAGGTGATGCGCGGCATCCTCGGGAGCGGCGTGCAGATAATACCCCGGCGGCATCGTGGTGAAGTGGGCCTCCACTTCGTCTTCCGGGAAGTCGGCGCCGAGCAGCGCCTTGGTGGCGGCCCGCAGGCGGAGGGCGGCGTCGGCATGGTCGTCGTCGACGGTGTCCGCCAGGCGGGCCAGCGTGCGACGGTAAAGCGACCAATGCTGGCCGTCTTTGAAATCCGTCCACAGGTCGGGCGAGGTCGCGCGGGCGTCGCAACGCGTGTGCGCGAAGAGGCTGCGCAGCACCTGCTCGTCCCCCAGGAGCCGGGCGAAACGTTCGATGTTGGCGGGGTCGTCGATGTCGTGGCGCTGCCAGTAGAGCCCCATCACGAGGTGATGGCGGATGACGCCTCCGGCGATCTCCCTCTCGCGGGCGTCGAAGCCCAGCCGCTCGAGGATGCGGTCGGCGATGGGCACGCCGCGTTCGGCATGCCCCTCGATGCCGCCCGACTTCGCGATGTCGTGCAGGAACAGGATGGCGTAGAGGAGCGAGGGCGCCTCGGAGCCGAGCACGACTTCACGGTATTTCTGCTCCACCAGCGACTCGCCCGCATAGATCCGGTCGAGCTCGCGCAGGCAGCGCAGGGTATGCACGTCGGCCGTCCAACGGTGGTAGAATTCGAACTGCACCAGGCAGTGCAGGCCGGCGAATTCCGGCACGAGGCGGTAGAGCAGCCCGTGCTCGCGCAGGGCGTTGAGGGCGGGATAGACCCGGCCGCCTTCGGTCAGCATGGCGCGCAGGGCGCTGCAGGACTCCTCGGCAAGGGCCACCTCGGGCGTGAGCAGATGCGCGCGCTCGCGGACGAGCAGCGAAAGGGCCCGGTCCGGCCGGGCCTCATGGATCTGGCAGATGCGGAACAGCCGGACGAGACGGCCGGGATCCTCCTCGAACAGCAGCCGGTGCTCGGCCGTGACGATGCCTCCTGGGACGACGCGCAGCCCGTCCATGACGAACGGGGCGCCCCACCCTTCGGGCTCGGGTTCGCCCATGACGGCGCCCTCGACGATCTCCGCGCAGCGGCGGACGTGGTCCGCGGCGTCGAAATACCGGCCCATCATCCCGCCGATGCGCTCGGTGAGGGAGCCGGTGAAGCCCAAGGCCGCCGAGACGGTGTCCTGCCGCTCCAGCGAAAGCTGCTCGGTCGGACGGGTGACCTGGAAGTGCAGCTCGCACCGCAGACGCAGGAGGACCTGCTTGGCCTCCTCGAATTTCTGCAGGTCGGCCGCGGGCAGGAAACCGGCGGCGGCCAGCCCCGCGGGACCGACCCCGTTGCGCGCGGTGCGCGCGATCCAGACGCAGCCTTGGACGTCACGGAGCGCGCCGACGCCGTTCTTGAGGTCGGGCTCCTGCAGGTAGGCGCTGCCGCCGGCCTTTTCCCGACGTTTCCGCTGCGACTCGACGATCTCCCTCGCGAAGGGCCTCCAGGCCTGGCCGGAAAGGAGCGCCGCGGTCTTGGCCTCGAGCTGGGCATAGAGCTCGGCTGAGCCGCAAAGATGACGCGTCTCAAGCAGCGCGACATGAAGATGCAGGTCTTCCTTGGCGTACTGGGTGGCTTCGGTGACCGTACGGACCGACTGGCCGACCTTGAGGCCGAGGTCCCATAGCGGATAGAGGATCGACTCGACCAAGGCCTTGGTCGCCGCGGAGTGCCGCGGCACGAGCACCAGGAGGTCGATGTCGCTGAGGGGGCATAGCTCCGCCCGGCCGTAACCGCCGGTGGCCACGAGGCTGAGCGCCGCGGCCGCCGGCCCGGCCCGCAGGAACAAGGCGTCGAAGAGGATGTCGATGGCGTCGGAGCGCAGCCGGGCGACGTCGCCGCCCCGCACGCCGGCACGATGCGCGGCCAGCTGGATCTCCCGGGCCTCGGCCAGGAAGACCTTGGCGCGCGGGACGAACTCCCCTTCCAGGGCCGCCGAACCGGCCAACCCATGCTGCAGGGCGGCGCGACGAAGCAGGATGGCGGAGGATTCGAAATCGGACGACATGTCTTCAGCGGCAACCTGAGGGTAAAACGCGGCTGCTTCAAGGCGATTGCCAAACCCCGGGTGGCAGCGTCAAATCCGAGCATGCAATCCTGGCTCAGCGATTTCTGGACCCATCTGCACACGGCCGAAGGGCTGAGAGACTTGGTCCAGACCGGTGGCATCGGCCTCATGTGCCTCATCATCTTCGCCGAGACGGGCCTGCTCGCCGGCTTCTTCCTGCCCGGAGACTCCTTGCTGGTCACGGCCGGGGTGCTCACCGCGGCCCATGGCGACCGTCCGGCGCTCTTCGACCCCTGGCTGCTGACCGGCGCGCTCACCCTCGCCGGGATCATCGGCGACCAGACCGGCTGGTGGCTGGGCCGGAAATACGGACACCTGATGGCGACGAAATCCGACAGCTGGTGGTTCAAGCGCCGTCACCTCGACGCCGCGCATGCCTACTTCGCCGAGAAAGGCCCGCTGGCCATCGTCCTGGCCCGTTTCGTGCCGCTTATGCGCACCTTCGTGCCTTTCGCCGCCGGCATGGGCGAAATGGCGGCCGCGCGCTTCCTCCGGTGGAACACCCTGGGCGCCATCCTCTGGATCAACTCGATGGTGTGGCTCGGGCACCTGCTCGGCGGCACGCCGCTGGCGGACAAGCTGCACAAGGTGATCCTGATCGTCGTCGCGGTGTCCCTCCTGCCCCTGGCCTGGGCCGCGGTCCGCCGCCTGCTCACTTCCGCGCCGGCAACCAGAACTTGAAGGTGGTCCCGCCCGGGGCGGTCGACTCGACGACGATGTCGCCGCGATGGTCGCGCAGGATGCGCTTCACGATGGCGAGTCCCAGGCCGGTGCCGTCCTCGCGGCTGGTGAAGAAGGAATCGAAGATCTTCGGCAGGATCTTCGGCGGGATGCCCGCGCCGGTGTCCGTGATGCGTACGGCGACGACGTCGCCCTGCGGTCCCGGTTCCACGCCCAGCCGCAAGCTGAGCGAGCCGCCGCCGGTCATCGCCTGCACGCCGTTCATCATCAGGTTGAGGAAGATCTGCTGGATCTGGCCCGGATTGCCTTCGACGAGCGGCAGGGTCTCCGCGCACTCGATGTCGACCTTCACGCCGAGCTGCTGAAGCTTGAGCCGCAGGAGCAAGGAGGCGTTCTCGGCCGCCTGACGCAGGTCGAGGGGGCGGAACGCGCCGGACTGGGCCTTGCTCATGCCGAGCACGCGGGAGACGACGCCTTCCATGTGCGCGATCTTCTCGCGCATGACCCCGAGGTCCTCCATCCGCGGGTCGTCGGCGGACAAGCCCTGCGAGAGCGTATCCGAGAGCAGCTTCATGACGGTGAGCGGATTGCGGATCTCGTGCGCGACCTCGGCCGACAGCAGGCCGAGGGCGGTGAGGCGCTCGCTGCGCCGGAGGCCTTCTTCGACGGTGAAGACCTTGGCGTAGAGCCGGGCGTTCTGGATCGAGGAAGCCCCGAACGAAGACAGGGCGGCGACCAGGTGCTTGTCGTCGTCGGAGAAACGATAGGCGCCCATCGCCACGCAGAGCAGGACGCCGAAGGTGTCGTCCTCGTAACGCACCGGGACCGCGAGCAAGGAAGAGGAGGCCACCGGTTCGGACAGGCGGCTGAACAGGTCCTCCTCGGTCTTGCCGGCGAGCGGCACGACGACCGAGCGGCCGCGGGTGACGACCGTGCCGAGGGACGTCCGATTGAGCGCGATGCTCGGCGCGAGCGCCGAGGCGCCGAGGTCGCCGTCGAGGCTGCGCAGGTGGAGGACGTCGTCGACGAGGTTGTAATAGGCGCAGGCGCGGGCCCCGAGCAGGGCACGCGTGTGCCGGGCGAGATCCTGCGAGATGCCGGGCTCGTCGCGCTCGCGGGCCAGCCCCTGCGCGGCGCGCACGAGGGCTTCCAGCTGCGCGGCCTTGGAGCGGAGCTGTCGGAGCAACCAGATGCGGCCGACGGCCTTCGACGCCTCGTTGGTGAGCAGGGAGAGGAAGGCGACGTCCTGCTCCGAGAAGGCGTCCAGCCGGTCGGAGTCGCAGTTCACGACCCCGATGACGTTGCCCATGAGCTCCATCGGCACGGCGAGCTCCGAACGGATGCCCTTCCGGATCTCGACGTAACGCTGGTCCTTGGAGACGTCGGGGATCCGCTGCGGCTTGGCGTAGAGGGCCACCCAACCGGTGATGCCGTGCCCTTGGTCGATCACCCGGCCGGCGGATTCGGCGTCGAGGCCGTTGCTGACCTCGATCCGGAGCGAACCGGTGGCCGGCTCGACGAGGGCGATCGAAGCGCTGGAGGCGCCGAGGGTGCGCACGACCTCCTCGAGGATGAAGTCGAGGGCCTCGCGCGGGTCTTCGGTCGCGTTCACGAACGCGCCCACCCGGTAGAGGCAGTCCAGGACGCGGGCGTCGCCGGGACGTTCCTGCGCTGGACGCGAGTGAGGCATGGCCTAGAGGGAGTGGTCCATGTCGAGCGCCGGCGCGTCGACGGAGGTCTGACCGATGACCACGGCCGGGACGCCCGCCACGCTGGTATGGGGGGCGACGTCCTTCAGCACCACGGAGCCGGCGCCGATCTTGGCGCCCTCCCCGATCGTGATGTTGCCAAGGATCTTGGCGCCGGCGCCGATCAGCACGCCGGAACGGATCTTGGGGTGGCGATCGCCACGGGCTTTGCCCGTGCCGCCCAGGGTGACCTCATGGAGGAAGGAGACGTTGTCCGCCACGACGCTGGTCTCGCCGGCGACGAAGCCGGTGGCGTGGTCGAGCAGGATGCCCACGCCGAACCGGGCCGCGGGATGGATGTCGACCGCGAGGTGCTCGGAGACGAGCGACTGGAGATGGGTCGCCAGTTCCTTGCGACCGGCCTTCCAGAGGGTGTGCGCGAGGCGGTGCAGGGAGATGGCGTGGAAGCCCTTGAACCAAAGGAAAGGAATCAGGGCATGCTCCGTCGCCGGGTCGCGCTCCAAGGTCGCGCGGATGTCAGCGCGCATCTGGGCCAGGACCTCGCGGTCGGCGGAGACGGCCTCGCCGAGCACGCGGAGGACGACCGGAAGATCCTGACCGGTCGGCGTGATGCGCTCGGCCAGCCGCTGGATGATGCCCGCCCCGAAGTCCTCACGGTCGAGGACGTAGCGATTGAGCATCGGCGCCAAGGCGGGCTCCGACTTGGCCACGGCGTTGGCCCGCGCCCGAAGTTCGGACCAGAGAGAGGCCTCATTGGCGCAGACCAAGGCGATGGAACGAGCGTCAGCCATGTGAGAGGGCCACAAAGTCGGCCTTTTCATCCATTTTGGCAACCCATGAGTCGATTTCGCCGAAAAAGCCCCGGAAGGCCCCCTTCTCCCGACTTCTGCGCCCTGATGGGGTTGAAATCTTAGAGCCCACCGCTACAAAGACAGGCTCACCCCCATGCGTATCCTCACCTCCCTCCTCGCCTGCCTCGCCACGATCGCGGCCTTCGCAGCCCCCGAAATCGGCCAGCCGGCCCCGGCCTTCACCGGCACCACCCTCGACGGGAAGACCGTCAGCCTCGCCGACTTCAAAGGCAAGACCGTGGTCCTGGAATGGTATAACCCCGGCTGCCCTTACGTGAAGAAGTTCTACAACGTCGGCAAGATGCAGGAATTCCAGAAGGAAGTCGTCGCCTCCGGCGCGGTCTGGCTGGTGATCAACTCCGGCGGCCACAAGCTCGAGTCGGCCACTTACTACCCTGGCACGGTCGTCCAAGACGCCGACCAGAGCATCGGTCGCGCGTACGACGCCAAGGTCACCCCGCACTGCTTCGTCATCGATGGCAAGGGCGTCCTCGCCTACAAAGGCGCCATCGACAGCATCGCTTCCACGAAGTCCGCGGACATCGAGAAGGCCACCAATTACGTCCTCGCCGCCGTCAAGGCCGTGAAAGAAGGCAAGGCTCCGGAAGTCACGAACACCAAGCCTTACGGCTGCGGCGTCAAATACCAGAAGCTCTGAGCCGACCTGCAAGGCCAAGCAGAAGGGCGTCCGCAAGGACGCCCTTTTTCATGCCTCATCTTGGTCAGGCCACCCCCGTGGCCCTGAGCAGAAGGCCATGGACCTCGTCATTACGCAGGAAAGACGGGAACAGGGCCGAACCCGGACCATAGGCGCTGAACTCGACGAGTTCGCTGGTATGGTTGCTGCCCGTCCAACCGATGCCGATGTACTTCGGCAGGACCGGCAGCAACGTCTTGACGTCCTTGATCAGCAGACGGTCGGCGGCCTTGAATTCCAGCTTGGTCTTCTGAGCGACGAAATCAGCGAAATCCTCTCCTCCCAGCACCCTCGCCTGCTTGCCCATCAGCTCGAGGGACATCGTGAAACGGGTCGTACGCATGAACGCCGGAGTGCTCTCGGAATAGGCCGGTAGCGTCCCCAGGAAGTCTTCGGAGCCCATTCCGTTCAGCTGGATTCCCCCGGTGCCGTGGTCGGTGGTGACGATCAGCAGGGTCTCCGGATGGCGTTCGACATAGGCCAGCGCGACCCCGAGGGCGTCGTCGAAGGCTATCTGCTCGTGGATCGTGGCGGCGGCGTCGTTGCCATGGGCGGCATGATCGACGCGCGCACCCTCCACCATCAGGAAGAAGCCGTGCGGCGAATCGTCCAGGTTGCGCAGCGCCGCCGTCGTCATCTCGGACAAAGTGGGGATCCGCGCGGCCAGGACAGGGTCGTGCAGGCGGTCGATCTCGAACGGCAGATGGCTCTGATCGAAAAGGCCCAGCAGCGGCTTCGAGCCCTCGCAGGCCAGCAGTGCCGCGCGATCGCCGGCGAAGCCGTACCCGGCACGGCGGTAGGCGACGAGGAGCTCCTCGTCGAAGAATTGCCTGCCGCCGCCGAGGACGACGTCGACGCCGCAGGCCAGGTACTGCGGGGCGATGAGAGCCTGCTTGGAGCGGGCCGTGACCGTCGCGACGAAGCCGGCGGGCGTGGCGTGGGTCGCGGTGGCGGTGGTGACGAGGCCGGTCCGCTTCCGGGCGGACTTCATCTTGCGGAGCAGCGTCTCGGGCCGGCGGCCGTCGACGGTGACGTTGATGCTGCCGTTGGCGACGCGCTCACCGATGCCCCAGCACGACGCCGCCGCGGCGGAATCGGTGACGAGGCTGCTGGCGGACTCCGTCTCGCAGAGGCTGCGGACGACCGGAAGCTCGCGGTACATCCCCATCCATCGGCTGGACTGCTCCCGCACGCGGCGGAGGTGGGTATGCGCGAGGGAGAGCGCGGAGACGTTCATGCCGTCCGCCACCATGAAGATGACGTTCTTGGCCTTGGCGGAAGCGGCGTTGTCCGCGGACTCGCGGGTGGTCGCGCCGAGGGCGGAAGCCGAGGCCGCGCCGAAGACCACGCCCCCGAGTCCGGCGACCCGCAGGAAATCGCGACGAGTGGCGGCGGATGACGGCTTCATGCGGTGACGAGGATGGCGGACAAGGAACCCGGCGGGCAAACCATCGCCCGGGCCGATGAAAAAGACCCGTTTTTCAGGCGGAAGGGGCCGCCGGGGCGGCGGAAGCCGCGGGGACATGGGCCTTGAGGCGACGTTCGGCGACCTCGGCGGAGACCAAGGCCACGAATTCGGCCAGGGTGCGGTTGCCCTCGAAGGACTTGTCGGCACGGGAGCGGACGTTGACCAGGCCGGCTTCCTTCTCCTTGGCCCCCACGACGAGCATGTGCGGGACCTTGGACATCTCCGCGCGGCGGATCTTGGCGCCGAGCTTGTCGGAGGAGCCGTCGACGCTGCAGCGGATCTTGGCGGCCTTCAGCACCTCGGCCATGGCCTCGCAGTCCGCGTTGAGGTCGTCGTTCAGCGGGATCAGGCGCACCTGCTCGGGCGAGAGCCAGGTCGGGAAATCGCCCGCGAAATGCTCGATCAGGATGCCGACGAAACGCTCCATCGAACCGAAGGGAGCGCGGTGGATCATCACCGGACGGTGCGGCTTGTTATCGGCGCCGTTGTAAGTCAGGTCGAAACGTTCGGGCAGGTTGAAGTCCACCTGCACCGTGCCGAGCTGCCATTCGCGGCCGATGACGTCGCGGACCACGAAGTCGATCTTCGGACCATAGAAGGCGGCTTCGCCCGGTTCTTCCGAGAAAGCGACGCCGAGCGTGGCGGCGGCGGCCCGGCAGGCGGCCTCGGCCTTGTCCCAGTTCTCGGCGGTGCCGGTGTACTTCGCCGAGTCCGGATTACGCAGGCCGACCCGGACGCGATAGTCGTTCAGGCCGAGGGTCTTGAGGACGACCTTGACGAGTTCGAGGCACCCGAGGACCTCCGGCAGCACCTGGTCTTCGGTGCAGAAGAGGTGGGCGTCGTCCTGGGTGAAGCCGCGGACGCGCGTCATGCCGTTGAGCTCGCCCGACTGCTCCCAGCGGTAGACCGTACCGAATTCGGCGAGGCGCACCGGCAGGTCACGGTAGGAATGGGGCTGCGAAGCGTAGATGCGGATGTGGTGCGGGCAGTTCATCGGCTTCAGCAGGAAGCCCTGGACCGTGCCGTCGGCCAGGCGGTTGGTCAGCTCGCCGCAACCGCAGCCTTCCTTGGCGAGCAGCTCCATGGCCTCGCGTTCGACGAGGGGCGGGAACTGGGCGTCCTGGTAGTAAGGGAAATGACCCGAGGTGCGGTACAGGTCGAGGTTGCCGATGTGGGGCGTGAAGACCTGCTTGTAACCCGTCTGGAAGAGACGCTCCGAGATGAAGTTCTGGAGTTCCTGGCGGACGATCGCGCCGTTGGGCGTCCACAGGATGAGGCCCTGCCCCACCTTCTCGTCGATATGGAAGAGCTTCAGCTCCTTGCCGAGCTTGCGATGGTCGCGCTTCTTCGCCTCCTCGGCGCGGGCCAGGGCCTGCTCGAGCTCGTCTTTGGACGCGTAGGCGGTGCCGTAGATGCGCTGCAGCTGCTTGTTCTTCTCATCGCCGCGATGATAGGCGCCGGCGATGTGCAGCAGTTTGAAGGCCTTGACCTGGGAGGTGTAGCGGACGTGGGTGCCCGCGCAGAGATCGGCGAACTCGCCGTTCTTGTAGAAGGAGATGGCCTCGCCGGCGGGGATGTCGCCGAGACGTCCGAGCTTGTAGGCGACCTGGCCGCGTTCGCGGATGAGCTTCTCGGCCTCCTCGCGGGTGCACTCGAAACGCTCGAACTTCTGGTTCTCCTTGGAGATGCGACGCATCTCCTCCTCGATCTTGACGAGATCTTCGGCGGTGAACGCGTGATCGAGGTCGAAGTCGTAGTAGAAGCCGTGGTCGGTGGGCGGCCCGATGTCCAGCTGAGCCTGCGGGAACAGGCGGAGCACGGCGGCTCCCAGCATGTGGGCGGCGGAGTGACGGATCTCCTCGAGGGGAGTCATCTGCGGGCGGGAAGACATGGCGGAATACCCCTCTCGCTAGGGCTTCCCGGGGCCGAGGGCAAGGACGGAGGCGACCGTCCGCCGGACCCGCCCTACTCCTTGACCAGCTCGAACCGCATCGTGACGACCAGACGCATGGTCTTTTCGATGGAAGTCATGTCCACCGAACTGTAATCGCCCTCGTTCGCCCGCCCCTTGGCGCTGATCTGGAATACCCCCTGAGAGGCGTCGACGAGGGTCCCGACCTTGCTGCCGGACCCGGCCACGAGAATATCAGCGCGACGACGGGCGTCCCTCGCGGCGGCCTCGAGCAGCTCCTTCTTGGAGTCGTCGAACTTCAGGAGGCGGAAGGCCGGCATGTTGCGTTGGAGTTCCACCTCCTGTGACAGGACGACCTCCTGCCGAACCAGCTTCGCGACGAGGTCTACCTTGGAGGTCCGGAGCTCAAAGGGACTGATGAGGATGTAATCCGGCACCAGACCGCGGGCCGACTTGTTATAATCAACATTGGTCGCACTGGCCCGCGCAGGCTCCAGACGCGAGACAGAGATCGGCATCATTTCGATTTCGGTTTCGGCGAAACCAACCTGGACAAGCTTTCTGCGGAACACTTCCCGCTGCGCCTCGAGCGCCGCGCGGCCCGCGACGAGGTCCGTGCCGCGCCAGGACAGCACCCCGTTCAGCTCAGCCTCATCGGCGCGCAGGTCCTGCGTCGCGACGCCCTTGACCGTCACTTCCGGCCGGGCGCTACGCACCTGCGCGATGGCCTTGGAGAGCTTGTCCGAGGCGACAATGAAACCCAAAGCGAGGGAGGCGCCAAGGAGGAGGAAGGCCAGACGCTGGGGCGCGACGTAGGAGGACATGCCGCAGACTGACCTCAGTCGGTCCCGCGGTCAACCCCTCCCCTGTGCGGTCAGGACTTCTTGAGGTCGTAGCCGTCCTTACGGTCCAGCATCGTCCAGCCGAGCGCCGCGAGGTCCTTGCGGAGCTGATCGGCGGCCGCGAAATCCTTGGACTGCTTGGCGGCCCAGCGGCGGGCGCCCAGCGCGGCGATCTCGGCCGGGACCGCGACCTCTGCCTTGGCGGCGAAGAGTTCCAGCCCGAGAGCGAAGAGGATCTTGGCGAGACCGGAGACGTCCTGACGGGCCTGTTCGGCCGAGGGTTCGTCCTTCTCGGCCAGCACCGTGAAGACCTGGCCGAGGCAGCCCGGGATGTTGAGGTCGTCCTGCAGCACCTCCCAGGCCTTGGCGAAACGGCCCCACGAGGTCTGGACTTCCTGCGCGACGGGCGCGGCGAATTCGGCGCGGGTGAAACCGGCGGCGGCGAGCAGGCGGTCGGCGCCGCGCTCGAGCTTGGCGAGGGCGGAACGGGAATCCTCGACGCCCTTCATCGTGAAGTTGAGCGAGCCGCGGTAGTGGCCGGAGATGAGCGTGTAGCGGACTTCCATGGGCGCGAAGCCCTTGGCGACCAGTTCGTCGAGGGTGTAGAGGTTGCCCTTGCTCTTGGACATCTTCTCGCCCTCGACCATCAGATGGGCGCTATGGAACCAATGCGCGGCGAAGCCCTTCACGCCGGTGGCGCATTCGGACTGGGCGATCTCGTTCTCGTGGTGGGGGAAGCAGAGGTCGATGCCGCCGCCGTGCAGGTCGAACGTCGCCCCGAGGTGGGCGAGCGACATGGCCGAGCACTCGATGTGCCAGCCGGGGCGGCCTTCGCCCCAGGGCGAAGGCCAGAAATTCGCGCCGTCCTCCGGCTTGCGGGATTTCCAGAGCGCGAAGTCGGAAGCCGACTCCCGCTCGTATTCGTCGGCGTCGTTGGCCTCGCCGGCCGAGTTCTCGGACTGGGTCTCGAGCTTCGAGAAGTCGATGTGGTTCAGCTTTCCGTAATCGGCGCAGGTGCAGACCTTGAAGTAGACGGAGCCGTCCTTGGCGACGTAGGCGTGGCCGCGGTCGACGAGGGCCTTGATCATCGCGACCTGCTGCGGGATGTGTTCCACCGCGCTGGGTTCGACGTGCGGAGGCAGGAGCCCCAGGGCCTTGCAGTCGGCATGGAACTTGTCGGTCCACTTCTTGGTGAAATCACCGAGGGTCTGACCCGCCGCCTGCGCGCCGCGGATGGTCTTGTCGTCGACGTCCGTGATGTTCCTGACATGCTTCACCTTCAGGCCGGCGACCTCGAGGGTCCGGCGCAGGACGTCCTGCACGGCGAAGGTGCGGAAATTACCGATATGGGCCGGGCCATAGACCGTGGGACCGCAGCAGTACATGCCGTAAGTCTCGCGGCCGGGCTTCGGGAGCAACGGCCGCTTCTCGCGGGACATGGTGTCATGCAGGAACACGGGCATAGGGCGAAGACTTAGCGAACCTTGGCCCCGCTGGGCGAGACGGAATTGCTGCGCCGAATCCGGGACGGACCGGACCCTTTCGCGTTCACCGCTTGATTCTTCCACCAGAGACCTTCCGACGCTAAGCAGCGGGCCGTCCGGCCCGCCCTTTTTCATGCCCGGACCTTGGCGCCGTCGAAATCGTGGTATTCGAGGAACTGCCGCGCGCCTTCGTCGCCCATGTAGGCGGCCAGGAGCTTGGGGTCCGTCTGGGTCAGGTCCACCACGATCAGCCCGTCGAGGCAGCCGCCGAAGCCTTCGTCGACGTTGAAGGCGATCAGCCGGCCGTTGAGCTTGAGATAATGCTTGAGGAGCACCGGCACGGCCTTGGCGTCGGGCTCCAGGTCGCTGACGAGGCTCGAGACATGCTCGAGGTCGAAGGCGCAGCGCTGCAGGACGTCGAGGTCGGTGTCGCGCAGGCTCATCGAGCGCGGCGGGTTCTTGGCCCGCACGAGCGGCAGGAGGTCCTCGGCCGAACGGTTGTTCCGCAGGTAAGACAGGATGAGTTCCTTGGAGGCCTGGCCATATTCCGGATTGATGCTCACCGGCCCGAACAAGAGATGATATTTCGGGAAGCGGACCACGTAGCGGCCGATGCCGCGCCACAGGAGCGGCAGGCTGGTCGGCTTCCGCTGATATTCCTGCCGGATGAACGAACGCCCCATCTCGAGGGCCGGATCCATGCGACGGAAGAAGTCGCCCTTGAACTCGAAGAGCGTCGAGGTGTAGAGGCCGCGCTTGCCCTGCAGGGGCAGGATGCGGTCGGTCGGCCCGAGCCGGTAGCCGCCGACGATCGCGGAGGCCTTGTCGTCCCAGAGCACGATCTGGTCGTACCAGGCGTCGAAGGCGTCGAGGTCGCAATCCTGGCCCGTGCCTTCCGAGACCGAGCGGAAGGTCGTCTCCCGCAGACGGCCCACTTCCCGCAAAGTGTGCGGGAGATCCTTCCCGAGGAAACGGTAGACCTTGAAGTCGCCGCTGGTCAGCAGCAGGTCTTCGGACGGCAGGCTTTGCAGCTCGGCCCGGAGCAAGGACGGATTGACCGGCGGGATGATCGCCGCCTGCGGAGCGGATGACTGTGCGGCGGGGACCTTCCCGTCGCCGCTCCGGTTGGAAAGGAGCTCGCAGCGCAGCCGCAGGAAACTGGTCGCCTCCTCGTCGTCCGGGTGGTCCGCCAACTGGGCCGGGGTGACGGGGTTCGCGGTGCGGAGACGGATGACCTTGCCCCGATGCTGCAGGAACTCGCGCAAGAGCAGCATCGTCCGGAGCTTCGGGTGGATGAGTCCCAACGACTGGAAGAGGCCGGAGTTACGCCCCTCGATCCGCAACGGCAGGAGCGAGGCGCCGACCTTGCGGGCCAGCCGCACGACCTGAGACGACCAGAGAGGATCGTCCACGCGACGTGCACGGAGCTTCAGGCTCGAGACCTCGCCGGCGGGGAACGTGAGGACGCACCCGCCCGCGCGGAGGTGGGACAGGATCCGCCGCGTGCCGGCGACATTGGCCGGATCCGCCGCCTCAGGGCTGAAGGGATTGACCTCGATGAGCCAGGGGCGGATCCCCGGGATGCGCGACAACCATCGGTTGCCGACGACCAAGGCGTCGGGGCGCGCGCGCAGCAGGAAATCCATCGCCACCAGACCATCGGCGAGGCCGTGCGGATGGTTCGCGACGACGACCAGCGGCCCGGTCCGCGGGATGCGCGCCAGGCACTGGTCGCCCCAGGTATTATTCAGACCGGCCTGCTCCATCGCCGACGTGAAGAAATCCGGCCGGCCGGCGGCGTGGATCCGGGCGAGGAAGGCGTCGAACGCCCGCACCTTGAAGAAGCGGTCGAGCACGGGCTCCGCCCAGGCCAGCGGGCCGAGCTCGGCCCTGAGTTCGTCGGCGTTACTGGGAGCAGGCGAAGGTGACATCCGTGGCGATGTTGCCACGGACGTGCGGAGGACGGGGGTCAGGCCCGTGACAATGTGGTGTCAGTCGGCGGCGAACCCGAAGAAATCGCGGGCGTTACGCGTCGCGACTTCGGCGACCTCGTCCGCCGGCAGACCCAGCAGCTCGGCGGCCTTGGCGCAGACCTCAGGCAGGTAAGCCGGCGTGTTCTCCTTGCCGCGCACGGACTGGGGGGCGAGGTAAGGCGCGTCGGTCTCCAACATCAGCCGCGCGAGGCCCTGGGCCTTGAGCGCCTGCCGGATCTCCTCGGACTTGGCGTAGGTGATGATGCCGGTGAAGGAGGCGCGCCCGCCGCGCTGGTTCAACTGACGGACCTGCTCGGGGCCTTCGACGAAGCAATGGAAGACGACCTTGCGCCAGTCCACGCCGCTGGCGTCGATGAGCCGGACGCAGTCATCGAAGGCCTGCCGGGAATGGATGACGACCGGACAGCCGAACTGATAGGCCAGCATGAGCTGCCGACGGAAGGCCTCCTGCTGCCAGCCCTTGATACGCTCGGCCTCGGCGGCGTCCGCCGGGAGCCGGAAATAGTCCAGACCGATCTCCCCGAGGGCGGCGGGCGGCGTCTGGTCGGCGAAATACGGCGAGATCGCCGCGACGACGTCCTCCCAGCCTTCCTCGACGTGGCAGGGGTGCAGACCGACGGTATGCCGGAAGAAATCCGGCTGCGAAGAGGCGAGTCCGCGATACTCCGACCAGTCCTTGAGGTCGGTGCCGATGGCGACGACGCCTTCGACGCCGGCGGCGCGGCACTCCCGCACCCATGCGGCCAGACGACCGGCCTTGAGGACGTATTCCGGGTGACAGTGGGAATCCAGCAGGCGCACGGCGTGATTAGGTTAGGCGGAGGCGAAAGCGCAAGACCGCACCCCTGCCTTGAAAAAGCCGCCCCGCCCTGCACGTTGGCCGCATGCGCCACTGGCTGATGAAGTCCGAACCCGACGAGTTCTCCTTCCAGGAACTCGAACGCAAGGGCAAGGAACCGTGGACCGGCGTACGCAATTACCAGGCGCGTAATTTCATGCGGGCGGCGAAGGTCGGCGACCTCGTGCTCTTCTACCATTCCAACTGCGCCGAGCCCGGCATCGTGGGCGTCGCCAAGGTCACCAAGGAGACCTTCCCGGACCCGACGCAGTTCGACGCCAAGTCCGATTACTACGACGCCAAGTCGACGCAGGAAGACCCCCGCTGGAGCTGCCTCGAGGTTTCCTTCCACCAAGCCTTCAAGCGCCTGGTCAGCCTGCCGGACCTACGCGCGTGCGCGGCGCTGAAGGAGATGCTCATCCTGCGACCGGGCAACCGGCTGTCGGTGACGCCGGTGACCGCCGCCGAATTCCAGGCCATCGCCAGGCTCGGCGGACTCAAGAACTAGGTTGCCCGGCGGACGCTTACTGTTTCTTCACCGCAGGCTTGGCCTTAGGCGCGGGCGAAGGAACGTAGGGCTGGTTCGTCATGGCGCCCGGCGCGACCTTCAGGAGGTTCGGGGACATGTCCGCCGCCGGGGCGTCGCCGTTGGCCCACCTGAGGGCGCCGACCAAGATCTGCTGGAACGTGGGATTGGTCCAGACGTCCTCACGATGGCCCATGGCGGTGTAAAAGACCCGCCCCTTGCCTTCGGCCTTCGCCCAGCAGTTAGGGTAAGCGGGGCGCTTGTAGTCGTCGCCCTGGAGCGCAGGGTCGTTGAACGTGGTCAGCACGTGGATCTCGGGGCGGAAGTCCTTGAGCGTGTACCACTCTTCGACGAACGAGAACGAATCGCCGACCTTCTCGAAACCCGGGAAGGTCTTGTCAATCACCTTGTTCACGCCGGCCTGCTGCTTGCCGTGGCGGATGAACTCGGCACCCAGGAAGCAGACGTAGGGGTCGGCCTGGTCACCGTGGTTCTTGAAACGCTCCGGCCCCTTCAAGGCCTCGTTATCGGTATGGAAGGTGTCCGCGGCGGAATGCGTGCCGACGAAGCCCTTCCCTCCCCTCACGAAATCGAAGAGGGCCTGCTTGCCCGCCAAGGTCATCGGGGGCTGCTTGTCGGTGCCCGGGGAGCAGAGGTCCCCGGTGGTGTAGAACATGACCGTGTCGAACTGCGCCAGATACTCGGCCGAGAACTTGGAGCCATCCTTGGAGAAGACGAATTCCATGCCGTTCGCGGCCCCCAGCTGGAGCAGCTGCTTCTCCGCGAAGCTCGGCTGACCCTTGCGGTACGAGATGACGTCATGTTCGTAGCCCGAGGACTTGGTGAAGAACAGCACCTTGCGCCGGGGGGCGTCGGCGGCGGACACGGCGGACACGGCGAGCAGGCCGAGCAGGAGCAGGCGGGTGATCATGGGGTAAAAGTTAAATAAAACCCCGTCCTCGCCGGCCAGGCAAGCCGATTGGAGGGAGGCTCCGACGGAGGGCTAAGTTGGCTGAAATCGCTTGCCCCACGGACACCGTGCGGGAGAATGATCAGGTGTCCACTCCGCACGCCTCCCCCTCGAAATCACGGCCCGGTTTCAGCCTCGTGCTGACGCTCGTCATCCTGGCCATGCTGACCCTCACGGTCCTGCTGTCCGCCGCCTTCATCAACATCGAATCCCGGCTCGCGATGCAGAATCAGCTGGCCACCCGGGCGCGTATGAACGCCGTCGGCTCTCTGCGCCTCGCGATGGCCCACCTCCAGCAGGAGGCCGGACCTGACCGCCGCATGACCGCCCGGGCGGACATCACCGCGGACAAGATGCAATCGCCCTGGACCTGGACGAGAATCCTCAACCCTCTGTGGACCGGAGTCTGGCGCAGCGACCGTCCCCTGCAACCGCCAGCCTGGCTGGTGAGCGGCCGGCATGACCGTCCTGCCGGCGCCCAGTCGGCCTCCTTGTTCGGCGTCAACCTCAGCAACGTGGCCAATTACGACGGATTGGCGCTGGCGCCCTGGGACCGCACCTACGCCCCTCCCGCCCAGAATCTCGTGACGTTGGTCGGCGACGCCAGCGCCTCCGGCCCGATTGATCAATCCGGAGCGAATCCCGGCAAGCCTGACGGACGCATCAGGCTCCCCCGCGTCCCCTTGCCCGACCAAGGCGTGAATGGGAATTATGCCTATTGGGTCGGAGACGAAGGCGTGAAAGCACGCATCAACCTGCGCGACCCGCGCCTCGACCCGGCAACGGCGACCGATCAGTCCAAGCAGCAAGCCCTGCGGGGCGTGGCACGCTCAGGCTTAGAGATCTTAAGCGGCTTCAACGCGAACTCGATTCCCGCCTCCGGCCTCGACCCGAGGGTAAACTCTTTCCAAGCCCTTTCACTCCAGCCGACGGGAATCACTGAAACCACCCCGCCCACCGTCGCCAAGCGTCTCTTCACCGAGACCACCTTCTGGTCGCGCGGCGTGAACTGCGACTCGCAGTTCGGCGGACTCAAGATCGATCTCTCGAATGCCTTCGAGC
>JACCDS010668019.1_pt1 | contig 22987 bp, 23 predicted proteins | sample 7446441 | NCBI WGS metagenome assembly JACCDS01 (sample SAMN15323445, study PRJNA562643) | freshwater metagenome | isolation source: river surface water | place: USA:Blue River Watershed | collected 2017-08-17 | reverse complement strand
CTTTTGTGAATTTAGGTTTTTTATATTTTAGTTCTGATAATTTTGAAGAAATATTTACACATAATTTGAAAATTTTTAATGATCCTTTTTTATATATTAATATTTTAATAGAGGTTTCGGCGGCTACTTGCATGTTATTAAATTATAAACATAACGGTAAAAATTTAACTGCTATTAATTTTTCTTTATTTTTATCAGTTATTATTATTCCTATTTTTATTTTAATTAGTAATTATTTTAATTTTTTCCAAAGCTCTTTAACTTTAAAATACAGTAACATTTATGAAACTTTTATATTTATTGCTACTATATTTATTCTTATTGTTATTTATTTCTATGATAAAATAAAATTTCAAGGATTAGAAAAATTAGGTATATTTTTTCTAAGTCCATTTTTAGCTACATTAGGATTATATTTAGCGATTAACATGTTACAAACTTATTCTCAATTTTTTTATGTTTTTGTTATATTATTTTTTCTTTCTTTAAATTTTTTATTTTTTTCATTCATATTTAAAGAGAAAAATAGAGTTAGCAAAGATAATTTTAAAAAAATTGGAATAATTTCTTTAATTGCTCTTCCTGCTATTCCATTAAATTCATTTGGACTTTCAATGTTACCTGTTGAATTAGCTACTATCTTTAAAAGACTATCACAATTAATTTCTGGAATATTTTTTGATTATTATTTTGAAAACAAAATAAACTTAAAAATTAAAGATATTATAGTTATATTTTTAATTTTTTCTATTAGTATATATTTTAATTATTTCAACCATTAATTAGAAGTTTATTTTTTATTGGATACTTATTGAAATCTATATTATTTAATTCTAACGATTTCCATAAAAATTTTTCATCGAAACCTACGTATTTAGATAATAAATGAACATAAACTCCAACAAATGTTGCACCATGAGCAGAGTCGATTGATTTCATTAAGTATGTAAAATAATGAGCAAGTTCATGACATATCACCATTTTATTTAAACCCCAATGTACACTAAAAGTTAAAAATGGATCACAACTACCAAACACAAAAGAACAAGCACCATATCTATCATCTGCATAAACTTTTAATTTTTCAGCACCTTCTGATTTTAATACTCTCGCTATGAAATCACCGACTTCTATTTCTGTTAAAGAAGATTTATGAAAACCATGTTTTTTAAAAGTTACGTCTTCCCAAGCGTATACAGAATATTGCTGATAATCCTTTTTTTGAGCACTTACAAATATTTGAGCAGTTCTACTTAATTGTTTTTTTTTAGTTTTCTCTTTATATTCTATTTCTTTTTCTTCATCTTCATATTTGTATTCGTAAACACCTTGTTGATCATATATATGTTCAACTTTTAATTGATGATCTTCTGATACAATTATTGCTTTTACTTTATTATTATTTTTTACATAATAATTATAAGCATAAGTCTTTCCAAAATTTGATGCTTCTTCAAAATCTTGAAAAGTGTTATTATTTTTTGTTTTTTTTATATTATTATTAATTTCAAAAGTTAGATAGTATTTCATATTTTTTTCTTTTTTTTCTTTTAACTTAAATATATCATATTTTTATATAAAAAAAAGAGCTTTCGCTCTTTTTTTAGTTACATGCTGCGGGTTTAACCACTTTACTAAAATCTATTTCTGATACACTATAACATTTATCATCCGTTGTTGTATTTGCGTCACCCATATCACAAATTCTTATACCATATGAATTATTTTCATTTTTATCTGACAAACGATAAGTAACTTTTTGTTTACCTTGTTCTATTTTTATAGAATCAATTACGGTTGTATTTAAGGAAGACCATTCATTTTCAGATGAATTTTTAGATACGATTTGATAAGTCATTTCTTTAAATCTTGATTTTTCAGTCAACTCAATATTATATGTTTCACAAACATTATATAATTTTTTCATTTGTTCAATATATTTTGTATCTTCACAAGAGTTTTTGTTATCATATAAATGTGAAGCTATAGAAGAAAAACCTTTAATTTGATCAGCATAACTTACAGCGCTTAATGCATCAACTACACCAGAACCACAATTTCCATTAGAACAATCTTTATTTGCTTGTGGAAAATTAGTTGGATGTTTTGCAGCTGTTGAAACCAATATATCTTTAACTTCTGATTGATTTAAACTTGAATATCTTTGTTTTAATAAACCAGATATACCCGATACGATTGGGGCTGAAAAACTTGTTCCATTAGAAAAATCATAACTTACACCATCTTTATTTGCAGTAATTATATTTTCACCTAATGCACTTAATGTCACATTAGTACCAAAATTAGAAAATGTTGACTTATGACCATTAATATCATTACTTGCAACCGTAATAACACCTTGACAATTTGCAGGTGAAGCTGTTGAAGCATTTACGTTATTATTTCCAGCAGAAACAACTACTATAATACCATTAGAAGTAGCGACATTAATAGCAGACTGTAATGCTGGACTACAAGAAGAAGTAGACCCAAGACTTAAATTTATAACATCTACTTTTTTACTTATTAATGTATCAACATCTTTAACTGCAGAACCTGACGCCCATAATATTGCTTTTACAGTATCGGACTCATACCCAGAAGGCGCTGGAGTTGGTTGTGTACAATCATAAGCTAAAGAACGTAAAGCCACAATATCAGCATCTATAATACCAGCTGTACCTTGCGTATTATTTCTTAATGCTGATATAACGTGAGCTACTGCGCCGCCATGACCACTTGTACATTCAGTAGCACCTATAAATGTTATATCTTTAGCACCTTCTCCTCTATTTAATTCTTCTTTATCCGTTGCGGCTTTTTTGTAAAGTAAAGAAAAGTTTTTAGAATCGCTATTATATATTACATCGTTATGAACAATAGATCCTGTATCTATTACTGCTATTCTTACTTTTTGTGAAGGTTGTTGAGTTAAATCAAATTTTTGATTTAATGCTTCAAGTATTGAACTTGCACCTACATATTCTTTATTTGAATTCATGTAATATTGTTGTGTTAAATACAAGTCATTGAATGTTGGATTGGACATTGCAATATTAGATTGATTTTCAATAACATTTTCTTTTTCTAAAGGATTTAATGTTAATATTCTATCTTCTTGAATTGATTCAATTAAATCTAAATCATTAAAAACATTTAAATCTTGTTTACCCATTAATAAAACTGAGTAATATCCTAATTCAGAAGGTTTTGTTTCTATTGAATTTAAGTTATATTTTTGTAAAAAATCTTCTATAGTTTTTTCACTTTTTAACTTCACTAAAATTTTTGTAAAACCTTCTTGTCTTTCTTGCGCTGACATTTTGTAAAATGACTCTATACTTATTTCTTCTGTCGCATAAAGAGAGCTAACAGAGAATAAAGAACTTATTAATAATGCTAATTTTATTTTTTTCATTTTTAATCCTTATTTTATTATCTACATACAGAACTGATATTATTAACTATATCAAAAACACTATATTCAGAATTAAATATCCAAATATTCTGAGTGTCTGGATCTGCATAATAACCATATTTGTTTTTACCAACATAACGAGAGTAACCGCTATTTTTAGTTTTTTCTATTAATAGCTGATTATCAATAATAGGTAACTTATTACCAGTAGCCATTCTTGATACATCATTTATGTAATCTACCTGATTAGAACCAAAAGAATACACTTTTTCATATAACTCTTTTTCTTTAGCTATTAAATATGTTATTCTTGTTTGTTTTTCTAATTCTGTATTTAATGGTTTAGCTCTTTCAGTATTAATCGAGGTAATTAACTGTTGAACGTCATTTACACTTTCTGTTTTTAATTGTTTTAAATTATCTTGATATGTTTTTTTATCACCTGTTAATTGTGTTGATAAATCTAAATAATCTAAATAGAAATTTAACAATTTAGATTCATTATCTAAATTTTTAATTGTATTAAAAGCAGTTATTGAATCATCAACTTTTTTATTTAAAGTTTCAATTGATTTATCTTTATCTTCTTTTACTTTAACTTCAATGATTTCTTGATCTTCTCTATTTGTTTTATCTTTAACACTTAATAATATTTTAAAAATTCTTTCAGAAGGATTGGTTACAAAGTCAAGATTCATATTACTAATAACAAATTCATTACCAGACACTACTGAATTATACGTAACTTTATCTGTCCCAACATTAGGGGCTATTTCAACATTAGCTGTAACTTTATCTAAATCATTATTTTTATCTGAATATGAAATACTTACTTTTATATCTTCGTAATTATTAAATTCAGTTTTAGAAAGTGGCGTTATTTTTAATACAGGTAAAGCTTCTACCTTTCTAACAACATAAGATACAGTTTCAGAAACTTCTTGAGCATTACCTTCTGAATTATCTTTAACTTTAATAACAAAAGAAGATTCTGCACTTGAAGTATATTGTCTGTTTAATCCAGAAATTACAATTGCATGAGGAATTATTGTACCATTCATATTATAATCTTTAATATAATTAGCAGACGAACTATTACCACTTAAAGAAGTCACATTAACTGTTAACAAATCATCATCTGCATCTATTAAAGATAAAGGAATTACTGCATTTGCATATTGAGTATTAGGAATATCTTCCTCTTCTTCATTAGACATTATTACAAATTTACCATCTTCATAAGTCATTTTATCAGTTAAATCATTACCTTTAACTATTTTACCATCTGCGTTTACTGTTTGTTTTTCTAATCTCGCTTCTGTTGTTAATACCGAAATTTCAGGATTTGAATTAGTACTATTATTTACTAAAACACCATGAGTTAATGAAACTACATGATCGCCACGACCTTTTTGAGTGGCTGTTAATTTTAAATTAATAGGATAATTAGAACTTGTTCCCATAGGAGACACTATTATTTTTTTATTATCTTTATCCAATACAACAGTTGCCTTTTTATTTTCAGGTATATTAGATTCTAAAACAACATCTAATTCGTCGTTTTCAATATCTGTTGCAGTATATGAAATTTCTAATACTTCATTTTCATTCACACTATTTTTAGTTGTATCTATAGTTAATGTAGGTTTACTATTAAAAGAAGCAGTACAAGATTTTGTATTAACATTTGCAACTGTACAACTCCAATTATATTTTGTTTTATCATTACTTAAAGAAACAACACTAGGAATACCTTGAGAACAAAGGTTTTCAGTTGGAGTTGCACTGAAAAAACCACCATTAGAAGTACCACATTCAGCTTGTTGTTTTATATCCAAAGTTATTGTTGAAGATTTTACTTCTGGATTTATTAATTGCGTATTACTTGTTTGTTTTATAACAATAGAGAAAGTAACAACAAAATCAGAATCTTTTAAGTCTTCCATATTTGGTTTTACAATAATCTGATTATTTTGTAAGTCAACAGAATATTCTGCTCTCTTATTATTACTTACTTTAAAATCAACAACTGATACACTATATGTATCTTTTTCTGCATCAACGACACTAAACGGTATAACAAAACTACCATCTGCATTTACTGTTTTTTCATTTGATACTGTTAATACTGGTTTTTTATTTTCTTTTGCATTACAATCAGTTTTATTATATTGATCTACTGTACAACTCCAGCTAAACGTATTTCCTGTTTTTGTTACTGAGCTTGCTACGCCTTTATTAGCTGCACATAAATTATCAACTGGTGTAGTATCAAAAAAACTTCCAGCAGAAATTCCACACTCTGCTTTTCTAGAACCTGATCCTGAATCACCACCATTGCTTCCGCCTGTACTTTCAGAACCGCCGCCGCCGCCACAAGCAGTTAATGTTGTTAACACAAATATGGATAATATACTTAATTTAAAATTTATCATTTGTAATCCTCTTTTATTATTTTACTAAATCTGTTTCTTTCATTAAAGTGTCGGCAATAACAAAGAAATCTTCAAATTTTTTAGCTTTTGAAGCAATAATCTTAAATCTTCCATTCACTATAAACGCTGGAACACCCTCTAATTTTGCATCAACAAAAACTTTTTCTATTCTCATTAGATCTGCTTTTAAATCAGCGCTTTCTATAACTTTTTTAAAATCTTCTCTATTTAACCCTTTTGATTCTATATAAGCGAATATTTGATCTAATTCAGGATATGGTGATACTTTTGCCATTACAGCATTAGCTTTTACTTTATCTTTATTTTTTTCAGAGATTACATAATTATTCATTTGTGTAATATACAAATCAAATAAACCTTCCATTACTTCTTTTGAAGCACCCATTTTTACTAATCCTTGATAAATATGGGCATCTCTAATCCAAGTAGGCGAATTACTAATTCCTGGTAATTTATTGACTGTTACCTCACCTTCTTTTTTAGACTTTAACCATTCTCTGAACACTGGCTCTATTGCTTGACAATGCGGACAACCTAACCAAAAAACCTCGACTATATTATCTTTTCCTTCCATATCAACGTCAATTCTTTTTTCAAGTATTTGATAATCTTCACCATGTTTTAATGATATTGATTTTTCTAAGATTTTTATTTCTTCTTCTGTTATTTCTTTTTTTGCTAATATTTCATTCACAGATAAACTTTTTTCTTCTACTTGTTTTGTTACTTCTTTCACTGTTTCTTGTTTAGGTGTATCTATTGCTTCGACTTTTTTATCTTGTTGACCACATGCTGTTAATATAGATAAAAGTGTAATTGCAATTAATGTTTTTTTCATTTTATTCCCCTTTAAAAAAAAATATTATAAATGTTTTACCATTATTTTTTAAAATTTCAACTAAAATTGTAAATTTATTTTATTTTTTTCTCTATAATTTTAATTAATTTTTCATTTTTTAATTTTTTAGCCTTTTCTAAAATATCTTCTTTAATTAAAAACTCTTTTCTTGATTTACTTATTAAATATTCAACCATTTTATATGACTTATATTTAAAAGAAACATTTATTAAATTTATTCCATTACATTGAACTTCTTCAGTTAAAAACAAAGGATTTAATGTATATTTATCTTCTATTTTTTTTATTCCTTCTACATTGTCTTTAAATGTATAATTACATATATTTGAAAAATCTTGTATGTCTATCATATAATTTGCATATAATTTATTTGTGAATATCAACATAAAAATAAATATAATTTTTTTCATATTTTTTCCTTTTTATTATATATTTACTTATTTTTTTATTTTGTAAACATTTAATAATAAAAAAAAGCCCCTAAAGGCTTTTTTTATTAAACTATTTTTAATTATTCTATTCTAGATTTTATCGCTTCTATAATTTCGGATGAACCAACTGTTTCTGCCTTCTCTAAATATTTACCTTCTGTAATTATTTGTTTTGGCAATTGCTTTATTATCATTATTGCCACATCTGTTGATTTATTACTTAGCGCAAAATGAACCATATCTTCATTATTGCATTTTAAAGATTCAAATATACTTCTAATTCGCAATTTACCAGAATCTAAAGTTTTTCTTAACATATTTCTATCATTATCTTTTATACTAGAACATATTGTTTGAAACAATTCTTCATTAGCAGAAGCAACGTTAGAAAAAGATAACAGACTTAAAATACTTAACATTAACATTGTTTTTTTCATAAGGATTCTCCTATTTATTTTTAACTATACTATTTTAAAAAATATAAGTCAAGTTTTTTTATAATAAAAAAAAGCCATTAAAGGCTTTTTTATTTTTTTATTCTGTTCTAGATTTTACTGCTTCTATTAACTCAGGAGATGCTGTCGCTTGAACTTGTTCTAAATATTTACCTTCCGTAATTACTTGTTTTGGTAATTGTTTTATAATCATAATTGCAACATCATGAGCATTATTAGCTACTGCAAATTGAATCATATCTTGATTATTACATTTTAAACCTTCAAAAACATTTCTAATTTTTAACTTTTGACTATCTAATGTTTTTCTTAACATATTTTTATCATTAACTTTAATGCTTGAACAAATAGTTTGAAATAATTGTTCATCAGCACTTGCTACATTAGAAAAAGATAACATACTTAACACACCTAATACTAACATTGTTTTTTTCATAAGGATTCTCCTGTTTAATTTTTTACATAATACATTGATTAAAAATATATGTCAAGTTTTTTTTTGAATAAATAAAAAAATATTTTTATTTATGATATAATTAAAAATAAAAGAGGTTTTTATGAAGATTTTAGAAGATGAAATTATTAAACAAGAAAAATTAAAAAATGAACACATTTATTTAATTAAATATCAAGGTATTAGCCTTGCTATTTTTAAAGAAGGAGAATTTTATGTTAATCATAGAAATAATTTAAAAAAAATTAATTCAAAAGATGCTCAACCATTTTTTGAATATTCATCTCCTGTAGATAATTTTCTTGATTTAATTCCAGAATTTTTAAAAATAGAACAAATTAAAAAAGATATTATAGGAAGAAGAGTAAATTATTCAGCAGGTTTTTTAGATGAATATAATAAAAATATAATACTAAATAATTTTATTAAAGATAAACCTGAAGATTATCAAATAGTATGTGACCATATGACTATATGCTTAGGAAGTGTTATTGATAAATCAATTTTAGGCTTAAAAGAAAAAGCAACTGTTACACATATTGGTAAAAGCGAAGAATTAGGAATTATGGCATTAAAAATTGAAACTAATATTCCTTCAAAAAATGAAATAAAACATATTACTTTATTTAAAAAAGAAAAAGTAGATCCAGTTCTAAGCAACCTAATAACAGATTGGATTCCAATAAAACCATTTGATATTTACTTAACTGTCGGTGAATTTCTTAACAATAAAGAACTAAAATTATATCAATCAAATACAATTAATACAAAAAAAATCAAGATATAATCTTGATTTTTTCTTTTATTAAACACTCATTAAAATTTAGATCAATTAATTCATTTAAAGTTTTAAATTTTATATTGTTTATTTTTTCTAAATCCTCTATATCTTCTAATATATAAATATACTCATTTACATATTTATAAAAATTTTTATATTTAGAATTTTCTATTTTACTAGAATAATTATTTTCTTCAATAAAAAATATTCTTTTATTAATATCTTTATTTAAATTATATAAATCTAAGTTTATATAATTCAAATATTCTTCATATTCAGAACCATCTTCATGTCTTAATAAAAATTTTTTCTTTTCTATTTTTATAGAACAATCAAAAAAAGAAAAAATTTTATGATTTTCATCTCTAAACTCTATATATAAATGATTTCCTGTTACGCAAGTTACTATATAAAATTTATTCTCTTTTAAATATTTATTTATATTTATTTCTCTTTGTATATTTTTAATATCATGATAATTCTTAACTATACCATTTCTTATTAATGGATTTTCTTTATATTTTGTTTTATACCTAAAAAAATTTAAAAAAACTCTTTTTAAGTCATCACAAAAATTCTCGTGAATAAAGTCTTCGTATTTTTCAGGTATTCTTAATATTTCCTTATAATCTCTTAATTCTTCCATTATTTGTACATATTCTTCTTTTGTAACCATAATGTTTCTCCTAAGATAATTATAATTTATCATTAAAAAACATATATTCAACTATTCTAATTAATATTATTTAATAAAAATGTTAGACAAGCTAACATTTTATTTTATTTATTTTATTCTACTTAAATGATTTTTTTTAACTTTAGGTATTCTTGGTTTTGTATTATATACAAAAAATAAGTAACCTAATATAGCACCAATTAAATGCGATTGCCAAGATATAGGCATTCCTAACGCAATAAATATAACATGAAATAATACTAATTGGATTAAAATAGATTTTTGTGATGATTGGGATAAATATTTAAATACAGCAGCAATAATAAAAAATACAACTCCTGAATAACCGACAACTTGCATCAACGGATTTAATAATAATATATATCCATACATAATAAAAGCGATCAATAAACCTGATATTAAATAACCAAATATTTGTTTTTTCTTATCTCTATATACTTGATCAAATAAATCACCAAATTGGTAAATAACCAACATATTAAAACCTAAGTGAATTAAATTTGCATGTTGAAAATTATTTAATAAAAATGATAAAGGATAACTTATTGATTGTGTTCCTAATATAAAATGAGGTTTTAATATTGGATAACTCAATACTAACATATAAAACAGTATATTTATTCCTATAAATATCTTTGACATACCTAAATTAAAATTAAACATATAACTCCTTAACTATTGAAGATGTATTTTTTTAATATATAATACATTTTAAAAATAAATTGTCAAGGAGAGATATATGCCTGAATTACCTGAAGTCGAAAGCGCAAAAAGAGAACTTATACCTTATATAAAAAATAAAAAAATTAAAGAAGTTATTATAAGAGAGTACAAATTACGAGAACCCGTTTCAAAAGAATTATTTAATATTGTTAATTCTTCAATTGTTGATATTTTAAGAAAAGGTAAATATATTATCTTAAAATTAAGTAATCAACAACAAATAATTATTCATTTAGGAATGAGTGGTTCAATTACTATACAAAAAATCACTAATAATATTAAAAAACATTCTCACATTGATATTATACTTGAAGATGATTTAATTATCAGATTTAATGATCCAAGGAAGTTTGGAATGTTTTTATTAACCAATAATTATGAAGAAAATAAATATATTAAAAAATGTGGTGTAGAACCACTTGAAATTGAAAATTTAGGGAATTTCCTTTACGAAAAATCAAGAAATAAAAAAATACCTATTAAAACATTTTTAATGAAAAATGAAATAGTTGTTGGTATTGGAAATATATATGCGAATGAATCATTATTTAAAACAAATATTAATCCTGAAACTTTAGCTATGAATATTAATTTAAATAGTTATAAATTATTGGCTAATAATGTTATTAATATTCTTAATGATTCTATAAATAATGGCGGAACAACATTGAAAGACCATCAAGTTGGATTAGATAAACAAGGAAACTTTCAAAATAATTTGTTTGTATATAATCAAAAAAAATGTAAAGTATGCCAATCAAATATAGAAAAAATAATACAAAATGGACGAAGTACTTTTTATTGCCCTATATGTCAACAATAAATAAGACGCTTAAGCGTCTTATTTTATTTGATATACAAGACCACTTTGTCTCTTTTCAAATATTTTTCCGTCCTTTTCTTCTATTTCTATAATAGTATTCATTTTTTGTCTTTCTAATTCATTTTTAGGAAAAGGAGAAACAATATATATTTGAGGATTTTTAAAATTCATTATACCTTTTGTTGTTTCTAAACTATTTTTTTCTAAAGCTAAAACTGGAACATCAAATTGTAAACTATTTACAATAATATAATTTCCGACTTCTAAATTAGGGTTATATTGATTCTCTATATAATCAAGATTAAATTCAGGAGGTAAATATGTTTTCCAATGAAAATCGCCATTTCTAAATACTAAACTTACGTCTTGTTGATCATATTTTAAAACAACTTCATAGCCATCATAACTTAATGTATTTTCTATGGTTAATCCTATATAATTTTCTTTTACTTCGGGCATAGGAACCATTTTTACAATAGAAGGTTTTATTGCTTCATAATTATTTATAAAATAATCTTTATCAATATCAGAAAAAATATAAACAACTAAATTATCAGAAGTCGTCATAAACAAACTTCCATCTTTTGCTTGGGCAATGTCGTAAACTTCTTTTATTTCAACCTTTTTCCATACATCATTTTCTTTTTTAAATAAATTAAGATCGTGCGTTAAAACGTAACTATCTTTAGTAAAATCTGCCTTAAATACACCTTCTATATTTTCTTTTTTTAATGGCTCTATTTCATTCTTTATTCTGACTTCATAACCATTTTTTAATATGTAGGATACATTTGTAGTATATAATTCTCCTTCTGTAGTTATTAACGATAAAACTCCACCACTTATTTTAGCTTCAAATAATTTGTCTATTATAGAAGATTCTATTTTAGGTATCTTTATTCTTGTTGAATACAAACTATTATTATCAACAACTAATGTATGATCTTTACCATCGTAAAAATTTATACCTTTAATGTTATCTATATCTTCTTCATTAGTTTGAGCACTCACTATTGTTATTAATAAAGAAAAAATAATTAGAATTGTTTTTAAAAATTTCATGATTTATCCTTTTTTTATATATTTTAATCTTTATTTTATTTTTTTTCAAGCTTTTTATTTATTATTTTTAATCATTATAGTATAATATAATTAAAAAGGATTTATTATGAATTATGAAGAATTAAATACTAAAAATGAAATAAAATCAAAACTACACTGTAAATTTATTGAAGCAGACATTTTTATTAAAATGATTGATAAAGGATTACCTAAAGATTATATTTTTCCTATCTATTTAAAGTCATTTAAAAAATATGAAAAAATATTAAATAATAAAAATATTTATTTTGAAAAATATTTTGAAAAAATAGAAGACAAAAATAAAGAAGATATTACAACAATGTTTGAAAAGTTTTCTGATTTATGTTACGATGAAGTTAATAATAATAAAGTTGAAAAATTCAAAAAACTATTATCAAAAAATATAAATATTAATAATGATACAGAAGATCTTTTAAGAGAATTAGCAACACTTATAGAAGAAGATTTTTTTGAAAAACATATAGCAAAAAAATCAGTTGCTTATGATTTAGAAGCATTACATCAATCTTTAAATCAAAATATATCTATTCTTAAAAAATGGAATTTAGAACAACAAATTGATTTTATCAATAGCTTTAATACTACAATAATTTTTTCTGATAATAATTCTGTTCTGTTTGAAGTGAATGATTCAGAAGCATCATTAAATTTAGGAGTTAAAAATTGGTGTATTTCAAGAGATGAATATACTTTTGATGATTATAGATCAAATTTCGAAAGGATTTACTTTCATTACGATTTTAACGAAAATACTCCTAGTACATTAAAAATAACAGCCTATGTTATTGATACAGAAGGGAATGAATGTGAATTCCAAGACAAGTTAAACAGAAAAATTCAGAATTACCATTTATTAGATAAAATTAAAACATATTTTAAACCTCTTACTTTAGAAGAAAAAAAATTAAAATTAGATACACTTCCTGTTAATGAACAATATATTAAAATTCTTCAAGAAGGACTTAATGAAAAAGATTTTTCATATCTAAGAGATGAAATAGATATTGATTATATTTTTTCACAACATCATGATTTACCAAGATACGTGATAAAACACAATAATCATTTATTAAAAGAGCAAAATATTTTTAATTATGCTTTCAATTATATTATTGAACAAGCTGATATATTTAAAAATGTTAACAATATTTTATTATGTAAAGAAACAACTAAATTTTATAAAGAAATAAATCATGATTTTAAAAATAATATATTAAGTTATCTTAATTATAATTATGAAAAGGAAGATTTTGATATTTGTTTAAAATTACTTAAATTGTCAAATACAAATTTTAAAGATCAACTTGAAAAAGAATTATTAGATAAAAACAATACTTGTTCTTCATATCATAATGTTATCAATTATCTTAATGACCAAGAAAAAAAAGAATTATTTAATGCTGTTTTTTTTAATAAATTATTTGAAAATAGAAAAAATCACAATTTAACTAATATATTAAATAATATTCCTAAAGAATATTTTGATAACATAGATAAAGTATATATAAAACAATTAATGAAAGTTCAAAAAGATAACTTTGATATTAACACTCAAAAAACAATTTGTAATCTAATTGGCATATTTGATGAATCAAAAAAAGAAGAAATGATTCAATCATTCTTAAAAAGACCAAGAGAAGCTTGGTCTAGTAAGTCAATTATTAAGAGCCTTAATATCGAATTAAATAATGAACAAACAGAAACTTTTTTGTATCAATTATTTTTTGAACTACCTAAAAATGAAGTGTTAAAATTAAGTATTGAAGAGCAAAAAGAAGAAGCTAACTATGTAGCATTACCTAAATCTTTTATTCCATTAATAATTTCAAGTATTCCTATAGATAAAAATACTTTAATATCTTTTTATAATGATAACAAAGAAATTCTTTGTAAAGATAGATCTCTATTAGCAAAAGAAGGTCTAGAAGATTATATGAATAGAAATAATATTTCTATAAAAAATAAAATTAAAATTTAATTTCTTTTTTTTATTAAATATATTATAATTATTAAAAAAGATGTTAAGGAAAATTAAAATGAGAAATGAAGAACAAATTAAAAATAAAATAATAGAAACATTATATTCTGCGGGATGTGATGAAGCAGGGGCTGGTTGTGGAGCAAGTGATTTATTAGTGGCGGCTGTAATTTTAGACCCAAACAAACCTATTATTGGATTAAATGACAGTAAAAAATTAACAGATAAAAAAAGAGAAGCATTATATCCTGAAATTATAGAAAAAGCTTTAGATTATTGTATTATTCATGTAAGTCCTCAAGAAATTGATAAAATTAATATTCTTCAATCAAGAATGGAAGGCTTTAAAAGAGCTATTGAAGGACTTAAAAAAGTAGATTATGCAATTATTGATGGTAATAAAATTCCACAAGGTTTAACTGTTGATACCGATTATTTGGTAAAAGGTGATGAAAAATTAGCTTGTATTTCAGCCGCTTCAATTTTAGCTAAAGTAACAAGAGATAGATTAATGATTGAACAAGCTACATTATATCCTAATTATGGTTTTGAAAAGCATAAAGGTTATCTTACAAAAGACCATTTAGAAGCGCTAAAAAAATACGGACCTTGTGAAATACATAGATTAACTTATAAACCTGTTAAAGATAGTATTAAATAAAAAAGTCAACAACGTTGACTTTTTATTTTTATATTAAATTCATTTAATTTAAAACTTTAAAATAACCTAAATTAAAATAACCTCCTGTTATTATTGCTTCTATAGCAAATTCTTTAGCAACTATTGGTGTTGATAATGTATATGACATTATTTTTAATGATTTAGGGTGTCCATTTTGCATTAAATCTATTGCTGTTTGCCATTGACCATTTTGATCCTTATATTTTATATTCATTTTTGTTTGATATCCACTATGATTATAAGCAAAACCAGAAAATTCAAATCTACTTATTGAAACATTTTCATTATATGTTAAATAGAATGTTGGATTAGTAGATTCTGTTATAAAGTTACCTACATATTTACCACCTACATAATGTTGACAAAAACCAGAACTATAATAAGGAGCACATTCACTTGTAAATTTAGAATATGTTCCTGCGGTTCCATATCGAGCATTAGCTGATTGTGTTACAACATAAGGTGTATTTAATGCAGATATTGGTTTTAATGCTGAACAACTTGTTTCTATACCATTTGCAACCGTTTGTGTACCTTCAATTCCTGAACAGATCCAATTGTAATTTGTTGAGGTTTCAGTTATAAAAGATGCTGTTCCTGTATCACATAAATTTGTGGTGGGTATTGTTGATAATGTTGCATTATTTGAAGATCCACACACACCTTCAATCCCTAAATCCGCTTCCTTCGAACAACTTACTGATAATGTATTTACAGTACAATTCCATGTAACGATATCAGCACCTATTACAGAAGTATATTGTGATTGACCTTCTATACAAGCACCAAATATTTGGTTATTGCATGAAGGATTTATTATTTCTTCTTCATTATCAATATTATTATTAATTACTTTTAATCCTTCAACTTTGTTAATTTTCATTATAGTTTCTTGAGATTCTGCATAATTAAAAAATGATAATAAAAAAATAGTTAATACTATATATTTTTTCATTTTATTTCTCCATTTATATAATAATATAATATAATACGTTTTTTTATTGTCAAATAAATTTACAATTTTAAAATCTTATTTTTATTTCAAAAAAAACTTGACAATTTATTTATATTTTATTATAATTAACAAAATTTTAAATATTGGAGTTTATATGGCACGTCCTTTTATTATACTTAAAATAGAAGAGTTTCAAAAAGATAAAAAAATAATTAATATGGAGGAATTAGCAAAACATCTTAAATATAAAATTAATTTTAAGAAATTTGATAAATCATATTTAGCCGCTCGTGTATATAATACTTCAAAAGAAGAAAGAGAAAACTCAACAGAAGAAAAATATAAAGCTATTATAGAACTATCTGAAAAATTAGACGTATCAACAAAAAATACAATTATTGCACTATTAATATCAGAACATATATTAAATGAAAATAAATTTAATGCACCTAATTATATATTAGACTACGATGTATTTCAATTAAAAGAAATACGCAGAAACAAATTTTCAAAAACCGTTCAATTAGCTATTCGATTAGCTGTACCTTCTGAAATCATTAATAGTTTTGATGAATTAAGTTTTCACAGAGATAAATATGCCAAAGAATCAGGTTTAAATCAAGATTTTATTGGTTGCGTTGTAAAAGATCACTCACTTGACTTCCTTATGAGTAATGAACTTATCTGGAATACATTAGAACTTAAAAAACAAGTAGCAGAAGAAATAAAAAAGAACGCTTAAAGTTCTTTTTTATTTTATTTTTAATTTTACTTTTTTATTTAAATTATTTATATCAATATTTTCTATAAATTCACTTTCTTCTTTTTTAAATATAATTTGTTTTTCACCTTCGATAACATAATTTTCAGGAATCTTATATTTTTTTATTATAAGATTAGACATATCGATATCTTTTATCCATTCTTTTAATTGATTTAAATCTTTAAAACCAAAAATATACTCTTTTTGATAAGGATTATTATCAGTCATAGAACCATTAAATATTAATGAAATATCTCCATCTTGATATGGTGAAGGTCTATTTTTATTATTTTCTATTTTTATATTTTGTTGATAAAGACCATTACCATCATTACCTTCTACTCTATATACTTCTACGTAATTTGTTTTGTATTCATTCTTATATGCATCATATAATTCATTTACATTTAATGTTACATTAAATACAACTTGATCATAATCTTCTAATTCATAATAATCTAATTCTATTTTAGGTAATACTGAATTACTGATTTCTTTTATCTTATTTTCAATAAAAAAACTTTCATAATCTTTATTATACTTAATTTTTATAAATAATTCGTTTAATTTTTTTTCATTAAATAAATTAAAATCTTCTTCTGTTCCTTCTATTTGCAATGTTACATATGGTTCTAAATTACTTATTCTATTCAAAAAATCTTTTCTTGATTCTTTATTTTCTTCTTTATTTGATTGTATATTTTTAAAATATTTTCCTAAATAATATTTTTCTGATAAAAGTATTTCACTATTTTCTATCTCTATTAACATACTATCATATTTATTACGAAGTTTTTTTATATCAAATATAACATTTTTATCATTTAATAAATGTGATAATGATTCATTAATGTGTTTTATTAAAAAATCTTTATTATTTTTTTGTTCTTTATACCCTTTATCATATCCACAATTTATATGTAACACATTTGGATATTTTTCTTTCATTTTTTTTCTTAAATAGGGTAATTTTTTTACTCCTGTATCACTATATTCTCCTGTAATTACAACTTTATTTTCTTTTTCAGCTATTTGATATAAATTATCATACATAGATTGAACTAATTGTTGTCCTCTATAATTTTCAGCGACACAAACAGAAGTAATTGTTAGCATATTTTTTTTTGACGTAGCTTGAAGTATACCGACTAATTCTAATCCATTATGAAAACCAATATATAACTTTGAATACAATGAACCAGCATTATAAGAACTTTCTTTACCATAAGATAAACCTCTATAAATAGAATTTTTTGAATTATTATAAAATAGATTTAACTGATTATCATATAATTTAAAATCTTCTTTTTGATCCATTAATTTTATATTTTTTAAATATATTTCATTATCTTCTGAATAAGTTTGAAAAATAAATAATTCTGGATTTTTCTTATTAGTTAATATTTGTTTTATTTTTTCTAGATGATTAGAATAATTTTCATCTTTATTGTAAAAATTAGATATTCTTTTTATTTTAAATTGATTTATTTTCTCCACAACTTCATTTTTTATTAATTCAAAATTTTCATAATCTTCATTCTTATGATAATTTCTAATATATATTTCTTGAGATTCTTTATAATAATTTTCTAATTCTGATTTTTTATCAGCTGATAAATATGACAATAATTTATTTAATGAATTTGTTCCATAAAATTTTATATATGGAATTAATAGATCTTTATTTTTTTTGAATTCAGTCCAGAATAATTCTTCAAAATTATCTTTATTGCTTGATTTTTTTATTATATATTGAATTTTATTTAATTGATAAAAATCATTTTCATTTAAATATATATGTTTAGATTTTTTTTCAGCGTTATAAATCTCTTCTCTAAAACTTAAATCAAATTTAAAGTTATAATTTATTAAAAAATTTTCAAAACCGCCACTGTTTTCACCTTCTATTTTTTGTATTTTTTCATTTAATATACTTGGATACTTATTAATTGTTAAAATAGATAAATTTTTATAAATACCTTTAAAATAATCATCTTGAAAAAAATCATATAATAATTGAATTCTTAAATTAATTTTTTCTTCTTTATCTAAATCAAGATTATTTACATAATTATATATTATATCTTTAATCATTTTTTATTCCTTTAATATTATATAATTATTATACCATAAAAATAAAAAAGAACCTATCAGATAGGTTCTTTATATTGTTTTTTTCTTTTAGATTGTTCTTTCCAACATTTTGATTGATTACTTCTGTAAAATTCATCTTCATAAAGATAAACATGTTTTAATTTCACTTCATGAAATCTTTTAGCTCTAACTTTTACATTGTATTCTATTGCATAAAATGAATCTTCAAATTCTTTTCTACAATTAGTTTTTATATGTCTATATGTATATCTTGGTTTATTTTCTTTTTTACTTCCATTATTTAATCTATGATGACGATGGATTTCATTTTTAACATTTCTACTTTGACAATATTCTTCAATAAACTTATCTAAATCTATAACATATCCGTTTTCGTAAATTTTCCATATTGCATTTACATATAGTCTTTTTTAAACTTTCCAACCTGCTTCATCTCTATAATCTAATTCTTCTTCTTTTATTAAAAAAGAACCACTTTTGGAAGAAAATTCAAAATTTTCTGTAAAATATAATTTAATTACTTTTTCAACTGAATTATATCTTATTTTATTTTTCATAAGATTATCAATTTGTAAAAATAATTCTTTTTTATTTACAAAATAATAATCTTGATTGTAACGCTCTAATTTGTACATATCTTGTATCTCCTTTTAAGTTAATACATCGATATGTAGCTTTTGATTTAAAAATATTTTTAATCATCTTAATTCCTCTTTTAATTTATCTAAAAATTCTTCTAAATTTGTATAAAAATTACTATTATAACGTTTTGTTGTTATTTCTACATTTCCAATCCTATAAAAATTAGGGTGACAGAATACAAATGTCTTTTCTGGTTTATTTGCCAAACATAATCCAAGTTCAAGTAATGTGATTGGCGCTTTTGAGTTCTCTGGAAAATAAAAAACATTAATATCAGATAATTCAATATGTTTAAGCTCCCAGTTAACTTGTTCTGCAAACTCTTCATTTTCAGCTACAGGAGACCAATTTGAGTTCCAATCAGAACGTCTTGGATTAAACAATATTATATCTTTTCTATCTAAAATGGCAACAAGTTTTTTTTGCCAATCTTCTGCAGAACCATTATCAATAGCACCGCCTAAAAATATTTTATGTTTAATATTTTCTAAATTATAATTAACATTTACTGCTTTTATTTCCATAATTTTTCTCTCTTTTATTTTTTCTTATTATATATTAATTCTCTTCATATTGCAATAGGTTATATTGAATTTATATTTTTTTTTGATATGATAATAAAAAAAAGGATTCATATGATTGAAGAATTAAAAAAAATACAATTTTTAAAAAATTATGATTCATTATTTTTTGTTATAAATCCTATTGAACATTTTAATATTAGACTTAATTTAATTAAGAATAAAATTAAAAATAATTTTGATGATATTGATTTAATTGATAGTTTATATAATGACGATTATTTTAATAGTGAAGTTGAAAATATTTCATATATATATAATGAAATATGCACAAACTCAGATTTTTATAATAAATTAAATACTGATTTAAAAGAATTAAATATACATAAAAATATTAGTATTAATTTACGTTTTAATTTTAATTCAAAGCAAATATATGGTTATCAGCAAATTAAACATGATTATTTAGTTTTTGAATATATGAATGGTTTTTATATATTAAATATTAATGCTTCTTTTGAAAAAATAAACTTTAAAAAACAACTTTTAAACTTTTAGACGACTTATTATCTATAATAAGAAGTTTTCTTTCCTCTCTTAATTTGATCTTTATGATCAAGCTCAAAATCTGTCATAGCACTTAATTTTTCATGCATAATTGTAAATTTTTCTTCGAATGGATCAACTCTTTTTCTATATTGTAAATTATATTGATGCATAAAATCTAAATTTTCCATATATTTTTTTTCTAAAGTTACTTGCATCATTCCATTATCAATCATTGAATGACTTATATTACCTTTAGATTTTTCACTTAAATAAGGTAAATCTTCTGCAAATATTCTAATAGGTTCTTGATATGACATATGTAATGCTAAATCTATCATAAATGATTTTACTTTATCATTAATACCGTGTAACCTAAATAATTTAGGAACAGAGTCAGAGTGATAAACTCCTCCTATATAAACATAACCTAATAAACCTTGTTCTATGAAGAAATCTTTTTCTTGATTTGTATTCAAAAGTTCAAAGGCTTTCTTATTATATAAAATAGCAAAACATCCTTCGTCTATATGTAAAGCAAAATCTCTTGGATCTGTAAAATCATAACTTGTATTTTTTGATAATTCTTTTTTTTCTTGTTTTTGTGAATGAAAACTTTTATATTCTAAATTATATTTTTTAAATTCTTCTTCTAACTTTTCTATTACATTTTTACTTAATTGAGCTGATTTAACTATCTCTTTAATTCTGGGCATTTCTATTAAATTTTCTTTTAAATCTTTTGTGTAGTTTCCAGATGCTAAATACTTAGAAATTTTTTCTTGATAACTTCTAAAAAAAGCTTTTTGACCAGTTTCTGTATGCCCCCCTGAATATCGATAAGGATACATAGTTCTATGATAATTTAATAAATGTTGACCAACATTCATTCCTCTATATTCATTTGCCACCGTTATAAGCAAACAACCATATTCATCTTGTGTTTCTGCGACAATTTTATTTTTTTTCACATCTAATATAGCATGTTCATATACATATCTTTTATCTTCTGGAAATTTTTTCTCTTTTTCTTCCATTGTTAAAAAAATGATTTCTCCATGTTCATCTCTCATTGGATTTTTGTTTTCATCTAATTTATAGTAATTTTTTTCTCTTAAATCTATTTGTTGTTCTCTGATTTCAAATTTTAGTCCATAAGAAATGAATCTATTTACTGTTTTTGGAAATTCTTCTGGATTAGAATAATTTTCCAATTTATTGTTTTTGTAAGCATTATAATGAAACTCTTCACGAGGATTTATAATTTGATAATATTCTTCATAAGTTAAATGTTCTACCTTACTATTCATTTTTTTAACCTTATGCTTTTTTTTATTTTTGGATTTAAAGCTTCTTTTAAATCTTCTGCAAATTCAGAAGGGTAACACATTAAATTACCAGAACTTGTATTAAGTAATGAAATAAAATCAGAAGATTCATAAAAATTATCTAAACTAAATCCTTCTCTTTGATTCTCGTATTTATCAGATATCAATAAAGCGATATCGCAATCTTCTAAAGACTCTTCGAGTAAACTTTTTCCAATTCCTTTACCTTGACATTCTTCTTCTACATTTAAATTTTTAACAATAAGAATATTTTCTATATTTTTTTCTTTAATAAAATTAATAATTATTTGTAATTTATTTTGATCTTCTAAATTATCTTTTAAAAAATTTTGATAATTTTCTTCTAAACAATTTACAATATAACCTTCTATATTACCTTCATTATTTTCTGAATCTATACTTATATGACGCATTATTAATTCCTATGTTTTTAATTTTGTATTTATTTTTTGTGATTCGTCTTTAATAAAGGGATTCATTCTTTCAGCAACATAATTCGCTATAAAATTATAAGGTGTATTTGAATTTTTAGAATATTCTTTATAATCTTGTTTTAATTTTGCATAATCTTCTTCAGAAGGGATGATTTTTTTATAACGTTCCCAGTTAAATAAATCTGGTGAAAAATGTGATGTACTTTTAGTTTTATCATAGAATCTTTCTCTTTTTTTTCTATTATCTTCAAGCATTTCTCTTACTTCGTCATACGGTAAATCTTTGTTGATTCCAACAGTTAATATAGCACCATAATCAGCAAAAAATTCTCTAACATTACTTTCTTTCTTCCATATAAATTCAGGAGAATGAAACAATTCATGTAATATAACAAAATCTTCAAAATGGTTTTCTAATGATTCATAATAAGAAAAACTATCTTTAAATTTTTCATAATTTTCAAAAATTTCTTCTTCTCTTTCATTTCCATGCTCATTACCTTCATCATACTTAATAATTTTTATATATTGACCTTCACCATAAGGTATTCGCATAAAATGTATTTCAGGCTGTTTTTTATCAGAACGTGGGGCAATTGCCATTTGAACAATCGAAGTATCATTAATTCCATAAGTTGATTTCAAATTATCTAAAAGCATTTGCTGATTTTGTAAACTAAATACAAATGCAACTTCACCAAATCCAGTATTATGAATTCCATTTTGTTTTTCTTTTACGAATGATTTATAATCTTGTATAAAATTATTTTCTTTTTTAACTTCTTGAACTATAGTTGCATT
>JACCDS010371085.1_pt1 | contig 22987 bp, 17 predicted proteins | sample 7446441 | NCBI WGS metagenome assembly JACCDS01 (sample SAMN15323445, study PRJNA562643) | freshwater metagenome | isolation source: river surface water | place: USA:Blue River Watershed | collected 2017-08-17 | reverse complement strand
TCACCGCCGATCCGCAGCGCAAACTGGCGGCGGATTCGATGCGGGTCGGCGCGGTGGACTTCGTGGAAAAGCCGGTGCGCGTGCCGGAACTGCTCCAAGCCGTCGAGCGGGCGGTCGGCAGCACCCGGCGGCGGCGCGACCTGCGGCTCGCGAAATCGGCGATGCGCGAGATCGCGGTCGTGCAACACGCGCTGCTCAAGCTGCAGGTGGGCGCTTTTCCGGACCGGCTGGATGTGGTCTTCCATCCGAAGCAGGACGCGGGAGGGGATCTCGCCGCCGTGTTTCCGCTGGGGCCGGACCGCCTGATTCTGCTGGTGTCGGACGTGTCGGGGCACGACGTGAAAGCGGCGTTTGTCGCGTCCTACTTCCAGGGCGTGGCCCGCGGCATGATCGAGCGGGCGGCCGGGATCGACGACGTGTTTGCGGTGTTCAACCGGTTCCTGCTGGAGGAGTGGAACCGGCCGGGCAACTGGCACGACGGCAGCACGGTCGAGACCTCCGTCGCGGCCTGCGCCCTCGAGGTCGATTTTGCGCGGAAGGAACTGCGGATCCTCAACTGCGGGTCGCCGGCGCCGCGGCTCGTGCGGTCCGCGGGGCCGGCCGGTGCTCCGGTGGCCGCCGTGCAGTCGCCGTTGGGGTGGTTCCCCGACCTGACGATGCGATCGGCTCCGGAAGACTGGCCCGGCGACCGGGTGATCCTGTGGACGGACGGACTCGAGGATCTGGCGACGGAGCGGGGCGTGGATCCGATGGCCCTGGCGGTGAGCCTGCGCCGCGCGCGCCACGCGGGCGTGGTGCCGGACTATCTGGGCGACGCGAAGGACGACGTGCTGGCGATCGTGCTCGACCTGTCCGACAGTCCGGGCGCCGCCGCCCCGGCGCGGGAGATCCTGATCCACCAGGCGCTGGCCGGAGACAGCGGCGCGCTCGTGGATGAGCTCCAGGAGACGTGGTCGCGCAGCCTGGCGCTGGTTTTGCCCGAGTTGGGCGAGATGCGGCACTTCGACATCCTGCTCGCCACGCGGGAAACGGTCCTCAACGCCCTGTTGCACGGGTGCATGGCGCGGCCCGACCGACAGGCGATCCTGCAGGTCGAATGGTGGCCGGCCGCGGGCAAGGTCGTGGTCCGAGTGACCGATCCCGGGGCGGGGATCGCGTCGACGTCGCCGGCGGCGGATCTCGCCAACGTCGAGCCGCACCGCGGCCTCGCGTTGATCGCCGGGCTGGCGGACGAGATCAGGAAAGAGCGCGGCGGTGCCGACGTGACTTTGACCTTCAATCTCAACGATACTGACCACGCATGAGCCCGAACCCCTCCGTCCATCGTCTCGAGCTGCCCGGTGATGTCCTGAGCACCAATGTCCGCGACCTGCGTCCCCTGATTTTCGCCGAGATCGACCGCATGCCCGCCGCGGGTGCGGGGATCCTCGAGTTGGCGCTGGAACATGCCCGCATGGTGGACTCCGCCGGGCTCAACCTGATCGTGTCGGCGATGCGGGCGGTGGGAGGCAAGGGAGGACGGATGCGGGTGATCGTGGCCAACGGCAACGTGCACCGCACCTTTGTGTTCACCCGGCTCGACCAGCATCTGGAGCTCGTCAAAACCGGACCTGCCGGGGTGTGAGCCGCGGGCCCGGAGGGCCCGCGGGATCAAAGCTGGTAGAAGGTGGTGGCGCCGACCGGAACCGGTCGGAACGACGGGTCGACCGTGACCGTGGTTTCGGCGCCGCCGAGGACGAGATAGCCGCCCGGACGCAGCACGTTCTTCACCTGCTGGAGGATCTGGCGGCGCGTCGGGAGATCGAAATAGATCATCACATTGCGCACGAAGACGAGGTGCGATTGCGGCAGCACGTCCCAGGGTTTCACCAGATTCATTTCGCGGAATTCCACCCGCTGGCGGATCGAGTCGGCGATCTGCCAATCGCCCTGGACCTGCCGGAAATACTTCAGGAGCAGCTTGGCCGGCAGACCGCGGTTGACCTCGATCTGCTGGAAAAGGCCGGCGCGGGCGCGGGCGACCACCGACGGGGAGAGGTCGGTGCCGAGGATGCGGGCGGGCAGGGCGGGGAAGTGCTCGGCCAGCAGCATCGCGATGCTGTAGGCCTCCTGACCGGTGGAGCTCGCGGCGGACCAGACCTGCAGCGGGACGCCGGGGTTTTCCGCGATGAAGCGGGGGATCACGACTTCGCGCAGCGCGTCGAACGGTTTCAGGTCGCGGAAGAAGAGCGTTTCGTTGGTGGTGAGCGCGTCGATCGCGTGCAGGTGGAGGGTGTCGAGGTTCCCGGCGCCGAGGCGCATGCGGTCGACGAGGGCGTTGACGCTGCCGATCCGGTGGCGCGTGGCGACGGAGGCGAGGCGGGTCTCGACGAGGTATTCCTTGCCGGGCTCGATGATGATCGCCGCTTCCCGCCGCAGCAGGTCGCAGACGTAGCGAAAATTGTCCGATGAGAGCGGGGCGATCTGCAGTTCGGCGATCATGCGAGAGCGGGAGCAAAAGCGCCGAGTCGCCGCAGGATTTCTCCGGCGATCTGGGGCAAAGGTAAAATGGAACGGGCGAGGCCGGCGTGGACGACGGCGCCGGGCATGCCCCACACGACGGAGGTGGCCTGGTCCTGGGCAATGATCTCGCCGCCGCGCTCGGTGATGCATTCGGCACCGCGCATGCCGTCCTGGCCCATGCCGGTGAGGACGACGCCGAGCAGGTGGGCGCCGGTGGCGGCGGCCGAGCGGAAGAGCACATCGGCCGCCGGGCGGCAGGAGTTCTCCGGCGGCGTCTCCAGGAGGCGCCCGACGAAGTGGCCGCGGGCGTCGCGGGAGACGGACAGGTGTTTGCCGCCGGGAGCGAGATAGGCGTGGCCGGGCAGGAGGATGTCGCCGTCCTCGGCTTCATGGCAGCGCAGGGGCACGCCGAGGGCATCCAGGCGGGCCGCGAGCAGCTTGGTGAACATCGGCGGCATGTGCTGGACGATGGCGACCGGCACGGGGACCGGGGCGGTGATGCCCTGGAACAGATCGGCGAGGGCGTTGGGGCCGCCGGTGGAGGTGGCGATCACCAGCAGATCGATCGGCCGGCCCCGGCCTGCGGCGGGGGCGGGGCGGACGGGCGGCGACACCAGCGGCGGCAGTCCGGGCGGCGGAAAATCGCCGGGACACAGCGAGTGGATCTTGCGCTGGAGTTCGATCGCCAGGGACGTGACCGAGGCGGCGAAACTTTCGCTCTGCGAGGGCTTGGTGACGTAGTCGTTGGCACCGGCCGCGAGGGCATCGAGGGTCGCATGGCCGCCGCGCTGGGTGAGGGCGGAGAGCATGATGACCGGCAGTCGGGGCCGGGCGCGGCGCAGTTCCCGCAGGGTGGTGATCCCGTCCATCTCCGGCATCTCCACGTCGAGCGTGACGAGGTCGGGATTGATCTGGTCGAGTTTCTGCAGCGCGACGCGGCCGTGCGGCGCGGTGCCGACCACCTCGATCGTGGGGTCCCGTTGGATCGCTTCGGTGACGAGCCGGCGCATGACCACGGCGTCATCGACCACCAGGACGCGGATCTTGCTCATGGGGGCGGAGGGTCAGACGGGGAGGCCGAGGAGCCGCAGTTTTTCGGCGAGCATCGCCTCGTCGAGCGGCTTCATCAGATAGTCATCCGCGCCGTGGGCGATGGCCTCCGAGACGTAGCTGTAGGAGGTCTGCGCCGTGACCATCATGGTCTTCATGCAATCGTATTCGGAACGGGCGCGGATGGCCTTGAGCAGTTCGATGCCGGTCATGCCCGGCATGTCCCAGTCGATCAGCGCGGCATCGAACTGGAAGTCCGAGTCGAGCCGTTCGAGGGCGGCCCGGCCGTCCGGGACGTCGACCGTCTCGGCGCCGAGCCGGCCGGCGTAATTGGACAGGATCGTCCGCATGGCCTTGGAGTCGTCGACGATCAGGATGCGCATGGCGGTAATGGGGAGACGGACGGGGAAGCGACGGGGGACAACCGGCTCAGCGCGTCGTCGCGGCGTCGACGATCCGCTTGAGGGCGGCGGCGAGCTTGGCGAGTTCGGAGGCGGCGGTGAGGGTATTGGCGGCGCCCTCGGAGGTGCTGCGGGCGGCCTGGGAGACACTCGAGATGTTGCGGGTGATCTCGGTGGAGCCGCGGGCGGCCTCGTTGGCGTTGCGGGCGATTTCGTTGGTCGTGGCGGACTGTTCCTCCACGGCGCTGGCGATGGTGTTCTGGATCTCGTTGATGCGGGAGATGATCTTGGAGATCTCGCCGATGGCGGACACGGCGCCCTTGGTGTCGGTCTGGATGGCCTCGATCTTGGCGGAGATGTCCTCGGTGGCGGCGGCGGTCTGCTTGGCGAGTTCCTTGACCTCGTTGGCGACGACCGCGAAGCCCTTGCCGGCTTCGCCGGCGCGGGCGGCCTCGATGGTGGCGTTGAGCGCGAGGAGGTTGGTCTGCTGGGCGATCGAGGTGATGACCTTGATGACCTTGCCGATCTCGGTGCTGCTTTCGCCGAGCTTGGCGACGGTGGCGTTGGTGTCGTTGGCGACCTTGACGGCGGCGGTGCCGACGCGGGCGGCCTCGGCGGCATTCTTCGCGATCTCGCGCACCGAAGCGCTCATCTCCTCGGCGCTGGTGGCGACGGTGGCGACGTTTTTGCTGACCTGTTCCGCGGCGGCGGCGGCCACGGAGGACTGGGTGGCGGTTTCCTCGGAGTTGCCCGACATGGTCGTGGCGGTGGCGGAGAGTTCCTCGGAGGCGGCGGCGAGGGTCTCGGAGTTTTCGGAGACGGCGCCGATGGTGCGCTTGAGGCTGGCTTCCGCCTGTTTGCGGGCGGTGATGTCGGTGGCGAACTTGACGACCTTGCAGACCTTGCCGGTGACGTCGAAGACGGGGTTGTAGGTGGCCTGGATCCAGACCTCGCGGCCGCCCTTGCCGATGCGTTTGAATTCACCGGTCTGGAAGCGGCCCTGGTTCAGCTCCTGCCAGAAGCGCCGGTAGTCGGGCGAGTCTTTGACGGCGGGCTCGATGAAGGTGGAGTGGTGCCGGCCGCGGATCTCGTCGAGCGCATAGCCGACGGCGCCGAGGAAGTTGGGATTGGCGGTGAGGATGGTGCCGTCCGCGTCGAACTCGATGACGGCCTGGGTGCGGTTGATCTCGTCGATCTGCCGGGTGTTGTTGAACGCGGCGACGCGGGCGGCGGTGATATCGGTGGCGATCTTGATCACCTTGGTGACGCGGCCCTTCTCGTCGAGGACGGGGGCGTAGACGGCCTGGATCCAGATTTCGCGGCCGGACTTGGTGATGCGCTTGAACTCGCCCTGCTGGCTGCGGCCGGCGTTGAGGTTCTGCCAGAACTGGGCGTAGTCGGCGGACTTCGCGTAGTCGGGCTCGACGAACAGGCGGTGGTGCTGGCCGACGATTTCCTCGGCGCGGTAGCCGAGGGCCTGGAGGAAGTGCTGGTTGGCGGTGCGGACGGTTCCGTCGGTGGAGAATTCGATGAACGCGTAGGAGGAATCGATCGCGGCCAAAATGCCGCGGGCGTTCTGGCGCTCGAGTTCCAGCTCGGTGATGTCGTAGCGGACGCCGATGTATTTGCGCGGCTTCCCGTTTTCGCCGAGGACGGGCGCGATGACGGCGTCGACGTAGTAGGGGGTGCCGTCCTTCTTCCGGTTCTTGACGACGCCGCGGAAGGTCTTGCCCCGGCCGATGGTGGCCCAGAGCTCCTTGAAGACCTCCTTGGGCATGTCGGGGTGGCGGGTGGTGTTGTGGCCCTTGCCGATGAGTTCGTCGCGGGAATACTGGGAGACCTCGCAGAACTTTTCGTTGATGGAGAGGATGTCGCCCTTCAGGTCGGCGGTGGAGACGATGCTGGTGAGATTGGTCATCTCGGCGCGGACGCGCAGTTCCACCAGTTCCTCCTGCTGGGCGCGGGCGGCGGTGACATCGGTGACGAATTCGGCGACGCGGACGACTTTGCCGGCGGCGTCGCGCACGGGCTGCGCGTTGACGGCGAGCCAGACGGCCTGGCCGTCGCGGCGGAGGCGGCGGCGGTCGCCGGCCTGAGGCTGGCCGTCGGCGAGGTTCTGCCAGAATTGGCGGTAGGCGGCGGAGTCGCGCTCGGCGGTCTCGACGAGCAGGCTGTGGTTTTTGCCCTCGAGGTCGGCGCGGGCGTAACCGAACAGGGAAAGGTAGAGGTCGTTGGCGGCGAGCACGGTGCCGTCGAGGCCGAACTCGGCGGAGGCCTGGACGCGGGCGCTCGCCTCGACGAGCTGGCGCAGGCGGAGCAATTCGGGGGAGGCGGCGGGGGCGGCGGCCTTGCGGGCGGGACGACGGGCGGAGGAGGCGGACTTGGCGCGGGAACCGATGGAGGTGGACGGAGTGAACATGACGGACGGACGATTGAGGGTTGGGTGGGTGGGCTTCAGGCGGCGAGCGCGGTCGCCTGTTCGGAATCGAGGACGTGGAGCAAGTGCTGCGGCAGTTTGTGCACGCCGGTGACAAGTTGGCGGACCTGGACTGGGACGGTGTCGGGGGGGAGTTCGAAAGTGTCCGGCGCGACGTCGAGGACGTCGCCGACGGTGTCGACGATCAGGGCGACCTGGCCGTCGGTGGTGCGCACGATCATGAACATCGAGTCGCTGCCGGAGTCGCGGGCGGGAAAGCCGAGGCGCCGGCGCAGGTCGATCGCGGTGACGATCTGGCCACGCAGGTTGAGGAGGCCCTCGATCGTGTCGGGCGCGAGGGGCACGCGGGCGAGCTCGCGGGCACGCAGCACTTCCTGGACGGAGAGGACATCGACGCCGAGGTAGAGACCGGCGACGTGAAAGGTGCAGAGTTGGCGGGGAGCGGACATGGGTCAGGCGGCTTGGCGGTCGATGAAGCCGGCGGAGCGGAGCAGGCCCGGCGCGTCGACAAAGTCGGTGACGCGGCCCTGGACGATGGCCGAGCCGAGCAGGCCGGGGGCGGCGGAACCGGGCTGCAGCTCGTAGGCCTCGTCGACGATGTCGCAGATCCGGCCGACAACGAGTCCGACCGATTCGCCGGCGCGTTGGTAGACGATGACCTGGAGGGGCGCCGCGGCGTCGGCGGCGGAAACGCCGCCGGCCAGCTGGCGATCGAGCCGGACGAGCGGCATGATCCGCCCGCGGTATTGGACGACCTCGCGCCCGCCGGAACGCTCGACCCGGGCCGGCGGGATTTCCTCGAGGCGCGACGCCTGGTCGAGGGGCAGGGCGAGCCGGTCGCGGCCGGGGAGGGAAAAGAGCAGGAGCTGGCGGCGATTGGCGGCGGTCTCCGAGTTGTCCGCGGCGGAGGCGGCGGCGCGGCCGCGGTCGTTGTTTTCGACCAGCACGCGGGCGTGCTGGGCGAGGCCGAAGATGTCCAGAATGAGGGCGATGCGGCCGTCGCCCATGATGGTCGCGCCGGCGAACATCGGCAGGCTCTTGAGGTGTTTGCCGAGCGGCTTGACGACGATCTCCTCGGTATCGAGCACGTCGTCGACGACGAGGCCGAAGGAGCGCTGGTCGGCCTGGAGGACGATGATGTTGAGGTCCGAGCGGTTGGCCTCGCCCTGGGCGCGGAGGCGCAGCTGCTCGTCGAGAAAGACGAGCGGGAGCAGTTGGCCGCGGAGCCGGAAGACCGGCGCGCCGTAGACATATTCGCAGGCGCTGCGCTGGCCGTCGCCCTCGTGCCGGACGAGTTCCAGCAGGCTCACCTGCGGGATCGCGAAGCGCTCGCCGCCGACGCGCACGATGAGCGCGGGGACGATGGCGAGGGTGAGGGGAATCTTGATCTTGAGCGTGGCGCCGTGGCCGAGGGTGCTGTGCACGTCGACGGAGCCGCCGATCTTTTCGATGTTGGTTTTGACGACGTCCATGCCGACGCCGCGACCGGAGACATTGGTGATCTTTTCGGCGGTCGAGAACCCCGGCAGGAAAATAAGCTGCGTGGCCTCGCGGTCGGAGAGGGCCGCGGCCTGCTCGGCGGTGATCAGGCGGCGCTCGACCGCCTTCTGGCGCACGCGGGCGAGATTGATGCCGGCGCCGTCGTCGCCGATCTCGAGATTGACCTGGCCGCCCTCGTGGTAGGCCCGCATGACGATGCGGCCGGAGGCGGCTTTGCCGGCGGCGGTGCGGACGGCGGGCAACTCGATGCCGTGGTCGATGGAGTTGCGGACGATATGGGTGAGGGGATCGCGGATCGCCTCGATGATCGTGCGGTCGAGCTCGGTGGTGGAGCCGATGGTCTCGAGTTCCACCTGCTTGCCGAGTTCGCGCGCGATGTCGCGGACGATGCGGGGAAACTTGGACCAGACGTTCTCGATCGGCTGCATCCGGGTCTTCATCACGCCCTCCTGCAGCTCGGTGGTCACGAGGTTGAGTCGCTGGGAGACATCCTGGACGGCCTGGGGCCGGATCTGCCGGCCCTGGGCGAGCTGCATGAGCTGATTGCGCGAGAGGACGAGCTCGCCGACCAGGTTCATGAGTTTGTCGAGGAGCGCGACATCGACGCGCACGGTGGCCGACGCGATTGCCGGGGCGGCGGCCGGGGCGGCGGCGGCGACCGGCGCGGTTTTCCCGGCATCGACCGGGACCGCGGGGAGGGCGGCCGCGGGCGGGGCGGACGGAGCCGGCGCGGCGGCGACGGGCTCGGGATCGAAAAGTCCCCAGCCGGAGTTCGGGTCGACGGCGGGCGGGGAGGCAGGAAGAGGCGTGGGCGCGGCGACGATCGGTTCTTCGGCTGCGGCGACGGGCTCGGCCGCGCCCGCGGCGGCGGGCGGCTCGGCTGCGGGGGCGGGATCGCGGAGGCGCTGCAAGTCCGCGACGAGGGCGGAGTGGTCGGGGCCCGAACGATCATGGCCCGATTTCTCGACCAGCTGGAGCAGGACGCGGAGTCCGTCGGAGAGGCGGAGGAGGACGGCGGCGATGGCCGGGTCCGGCGTGAGTTTGCCGGCGCGGATGGGGTCGAGCAGGTTCTCCCCGGCGTGGGCCAGTTTCTCGATATGATGAAACGCGAGGCAGCCGGCGGTGCCCTTGAGCGTGTGGACGACGCGGAAGATGTCGTTGAGCGTTTCCTGGTCCGCCTTGTTCTGCTCCAGCGCGAGAATCGCGCGGTCGTAGCGATCGAGTCCTTCGAAACTCTCCGCGAGCATGTCGCTCACGAACTGTTGCTGGAGGTCGGAGCTCACGCGGCGTTGGAGACGTTTGAGGGCAACACACGGGCGACCACGGCGAGGAGCTGCGGCGGCTGGAAAGGTTTCACGATCCAGCCGGTGGCGCCGGCGGCGCGCGCGCGGTTCTTGGCCTCGGGATCGGATTCGGTCGTGAGCAGCAGAATCGGCGTGGTCCGGTAGTTCACCATCGTGCGGATCCGGCCGACGAGATCGATGCCGTTGATGCCGGGCATGTTCACATCGGTGATCACAAGATCGACGGTGCGCACGCGGAGTTGGGCGAGGGCGTCGTTGCCGTCCACGGCTTCAAGCACGTCGTAGCCGGCGCCGCGCAACGTGAACGCGACCATCTTGCGCATGGTCGCGGCATCATCGACCGTCATCACAGTCTTGCTCATGGGTTGTATAAGTCGGAACAAAACTAGCTGGGCTTGAACGCTTTCTTGGGCAGGAGATTACCTAGTGGTTTTCCCGAAGAGCTCGTTTCAAAACAGCTCGATGGCGCCGGCAGCCGCCGCGGGCGCGGGCGCGCCGGAGGGGGCGGGGGCTCCGGGAGCCGGTGCCTTTTCGTCGGCAGGCTCGGCGGCGGGGGGCGGTTCGGCGGCGGGCTCGGTGCCGGCGGCGATCGCCTCGTGGATGGCGCGCTCCGAGGCCATGGTGTAGCGCCGGGCGTGGGTAGCGTCGGCGGCCGCGTCGGCGTGGTCGGCCGCGTAGGCGAAGGGTGCGGTCGCGGCGGCGACGCGGTCGAGTTCGAGGCGCACACGCTCGAGCTCCGCCTCGACGGCCTGGTGCACGCGAAACGCGTTGATGATGCGCTGGGAGAGTTTGGCGATCTGCTCCGATTCGGAGCCGATCGACTGCATGGCGTTCAGCGTGTGATCGCGCATGGCGTGGAGCTGGGATTCGCGCTCCTTCCAGTCGACGGACATGGTCTCGGCATGCCGGTCGCCTTCGGCCCGCAGCTGGGCGAACTCTTCGATGGTGCCGCGGACACGGCCGGCCAGATCGTCGAGGGAGGCGAGCGCGCGGGTGCTGACTTCGCTGATACCGCGGGAAATCTCCGCCATGCGGGCGGCGAGCACCTCCAGGCCGGTGCCGGTGCCGTGCTGGATGGCCTGGATCTGGGCGTTGAGCGCGATCAGGTGCATCGAAACCGACAGCTCCGACATGGCGGCGGTGAGGGAGTTGGTCATCGCGCCCAGCGGGCTCAGCCGGTTGTAGCCTTCGCGGGCCTCGTTGACGGTGGCCTGCACGAGGGACTCGGCCTCGGTGAGGGCATCGAGCAGCACCTGCACCATCCCGTCGCCGGCGATGGTGACCTTCTTGAGGTCGTGCAGCGCGAGGCAGTTTTTGTCGAGCTGGGCGACGTCGGTCAGGATCCGGTTGAAGCCGTCGGTGACGGTGGTCTCGGCGGCCTGGAGATCGGCGCCGATGGCGGCGACATGCGCGGACTGGATGCGGGCGAGGCGGTGAAGATTGCCGAGGCGGGAGTGGTCGGTGAGGACGGTGGGGTTCGCGGCGGCGGCGCGGAGTTCGTCGAGGGCCTCGATGACGTGGGCGGATTTCTGCGCGACGATATCGTCGCACTGGAGGCTGACCACGATCTGGGTGACCGTCTCCGACACCGAGCGGGTGGCGACGGCGAGGGAGAAGTCGCGTTTGCTGTTGTGCGACAGCTGCTCCTCGATTTCGCGCAGGGTGGTGCTGATCTGGGTGCGTTTCGCGAGGGATTTCGCGCGATTCTCGGGCAGGACGATATCGAGGTGCCGGGCGAGCTTCCGGATGGTGGCCAGCATGCTGTCGAGCAGCGCGAACCGCTCGGCGAACATGGCGCCGACCTTGCCCTCCAGTTGCTCGATGTCGGTGGTGAGCGCGAGAAACATGGCGCCCATCTCGGGCGGGAGCACCGCGGCCTCGATGCGGCAAAGCGTGCGGATGTGTTTGAGCGGCGCCACGACCCCGGACCACTCGGATTCGAGCCGGAGAATCTCGGCGATCTGGCGTTCGCAATGATGGAGGTGGTCGACGACGGCCTCGAACTTGGCGTTGCAGGTGTCGACGTAGGAGAGGGTCGATTCCACCATCACGACGGTGCGCTGCAGCGCGGTGCCCTCCTCGCCGGCCCCGCTGGCCGATTGCAGCAGTCGCTCGGTGTCACCGACCAGCGCGTGGCAGAGGTCGGAGACCTGCGAGATCTTGTCCCCGACGTCGGTGAACCGCTGCGCGAGGTTCGAGCGGACCTCCTCCATGGTCCGGGCCACCCTGGGAATTTCCTCCATCGCGGCGCGGACGCGGCCGGCGGTGCGTTTGTCCCGCAGCGCCGAGTCGCCCACGTGACGCAGGCGTTCCAGCAGGCGGCCCGCCTTTTGCACGAGGTATTGGCAAGTCGGATTCACGCGGGCGGAGAGGGGAAGAACGGTCGGGAGAAAGGTGACGGCGAAAAGGGCGGACGCCCGGGCAATGGATTTCGGGCAAGCCGAACCGGAATGCAGCGAGCAGCTTTTGCGGTATCGACACTTGCGGAACCGCACTTGAGGCCCCCGGAGCCCGGGTGAGGAATTCCCTGAGGCGACTGGGGAATGGACCCCGGCCCAGTCGGGCCGGGCGCCGGCGTGCGCCGGGGAATTTTGTGGCGTCCGCGGAGCGGTTTCGCAGCGTCGGTGCGTCGAGTTGCCCGGGTGGTGGAATGGCAGACACGAAGGTCTTAGAAGCCTTTGCCGAAAGGTGTGCAGGTTCGAGTCCTGTCCCGGGCACCACGGTGAACGGCGGGAGACTGCCGGCCTTCCGGCGATGGGCGGTTCGGTCGCGGACCGGGGCAGAAAGCCCGATCAGGCCGCGGTTGGCCCCCGATGACCGGGACCGCGGCGACCGGGCGCGAGCACCGGCGTTGCCGACCACGCGGCGCGACGGTATCCACAATCCAACCGATCCCCGGGGGCGGGACGGTCAGGCGGCGAGACCGGCGGTGAGGGCGAGGGCGCCTTTGGCGCGATTCAGGACGTAGAGGTGGTAGCCGGGCGCGCCCTGGGCGAGCAAGTCGCGGATCTGCGTCAGCGCCCAATCGATGCCGATGGTCTCGACCACGTCGGTGTTTTCGGCGGCGACCTCGAGCCGGGTGATCAGCCGCGCGGGCAGCGACGTGCCGCACATGGCGGTGAAGCGCTGGATCTGCTTCAGCGAAAGCACGGGCATGATACCGGGCACAATCGGGACGGTGATACCGGCGGCGCGGCATTTTTCGACGAAGCGGAAGTAGATCGCGTTGTCGAAGAAGAGCTGGGTGGTGACGAACGCGGCGCCGGCGTCGACCTTGCGCTTGAGGTGGTCGAGGTCGACGGCGGGCGAGGGGGCCTCGGGGTGTTTCTCCGGATAGCCGCCGACGCCGAGGCAGAAATCAGGATGACGGGACTTGAGCAGGGCGACGAGGTCGCTGGCGTAGCGCAGACCGTCTTGGTAGGGCGTGAAGGTGGTCTCGCCCTTGGGCGGATCGCCTCGCAGCGTCATGATGTTGCGGAAACCGCCGGCGTAAATGCGGTCGGCGACATCGCTCAACTCCGCGCGGGTGTGGCCCACGCAGGTCAGATGGGGCATGACGGTGAAGCCGAAATCCTGCTTGAGGAACGCGCAGACCTGGGCGGTGCGGTCGCGGGTGGTCCCGCCGGCGCCATAGGTGACCGAAACGAAGTCGGGGTTCATGCGCTTCAAGGCGGTGGCGGTGGCGCGCAAGGCTTCAACGCCGACATCGTCCTTGGGCGGGAAGAATTCGAGCGAGCGGAGCGGGCGGTTTTGCGCGAACAGGTCGGAGATGGGCCGATCGGGTGTCATGAACGAATCAACGCATATGGAAGTGTTGATACGTGTAAAGCGGGGATTAGCCGCGGGCGGAGATCGTGGCCGGCGGCGGGAACTGCGCTCGCTTAGGCGCGCGAGGCCAGCCACGCGCGCCAACCGCCGAAGGCGGTGATGTCGGTGGCGTCGGCGAAGCCCTCGGGTTCGCAGACGAAGCCCTTGACGACGGCGCCGTCGGCGAGGGTGAGGTTGCCGATGGCCAGCGGCGCGGGGACTTCCGCGGTGAAGGCGCCGAAAGCGGCCGGCGAAAGCGACCAGACCTCGACCTCGATGGGGGCGCCGGTGCCGGACGTCACCCGGCGCAGACCGGGTTTGGGCGGAACGGTGTTTGCCAAAGCGAAGAGCCGATACGCGTCGGACGTCGTGGCGGTGCGGACGAAACGGGCGCCGCGACGCGTGAGTTGGTGGTTCAGCGGCTGGCCGCGGAGGTGCGCGCCGACGACCGCGAGCGGAATGTCGGCCGAGGCGATGGCAGAAGGCGGCGGAGAGGCCGGGGAGCCGCCGGGCCCGGCGGCGGTGAAGGCGGCGCCCAACGCCGCGAGGCGGGCGTCGGACCACGCGGGGCCGAAGAGGGTGATGCCGAAGGGCAGGCCGTCCGGCCGAAAGCCGGCGGGCACGGCGAGGGCGGCGGTGTCGAGCAGGTTGGCGAAGTTGGTGTAGTGACCGAGGCGGGAGTTGAGGAGCACCGGTTCGGCGGCGAGCTGGTCGCGTGTATAGATCGTCGCGGCGGTCGGCAGGATGAGGGTGTCGATCCGGTCCCAGGTGGTGTCGGCGGCGCGTTTCAGGGTCGCAAGCCGGTAGGAGGCTTCGAAGGCGTCGACGGCGAGCGGCGTGGCGCCGCCCTCGATGATGCGGCGGGTCACCGGGAAGAGGGCGTCGGGCTTACGGGCGTGGAAGGCGCGGACCGCGGCCCAGCGCTCGGCGACCCACGGGCCTTCGTAGAGGAGGCGGGCGGCGTCGCGGAAGGGCGCGAAGTCGATCGGGACCGGCGTGCCGCCGATCGACTCCATCGTCCGGAGGGCCGCGGCGAAGAGCGGCGGATTGAGGGTGTCGCCGAACCAGTCGAGCTGGTCCGGCGGCGGCACCCCGAAGCGAAACGGCCGGCCGCCGCCCCAGCCGGTGCCCGACTCGTGGGCCGGAAGGCGGGAAAACGGATCGGCCGGATCGTAGGCCCCGGCGAGGCCGGCCACCGTGGCGGCGTCGTCGACCGTGAGGGCAAACACCGAGGGACAATCGAGCGAGCGGCAGGCCGGCACGAGACCGCGCGTGCTGAACCAGCCGCGGGTGGGTTTGAGACCGACGAGGTTGTTGAACGAGGCCGGGACGCGGCCGGAGCCGGCGGTATCGGTGCCGAGCGCGAACGAGCAGAGGCCGGCGGCGACGGCGACCGCGGAGCCGCTGCTGGAGCCGCCGGGAATCATCTCCGGATGATACGGATTGCGCGGCACGCCGTAGGGCGAGCGGACGCCGACGAGGCCGGTGGCGAACTGGTCGAGGTTGGTTTTGCCCAGGGGAATCGCGCCCGCGTCGATCAGCCGCCGGACGACGGGCGCCGACGCCCCGGGAATGTAACCGAATTCCGGACACGCCGCGGTGGTCGGGACGCCGGCGAGGTCGAGGTTGTCTTTGATCGCGAAAGGGACGCCGTAGAGCGGGAGCGAGGCGGGCGGGACTTGGGCCAGGCGTTCGGCAAAGGCGAGGAGGTCGGCCCGCGGCAGGACGTGGATGAAGACGGCGGGATCGGCGAGTGCGTCGATCCGGCGGAGCAATTCGTCGACGAGCGCGGCGGGAGTGAGCGTGCCGGCGGCGTAGGCGGCGCGGAGGGCGGGGAGCGCGAGGGAGAAAGCGGCGGGCATGGCGGCGCGTTCAGGCGTGCGCGGGGGCGACGGGATCCGGCTCGCGGGGCGTGACGCCGGAGAATTTCGCGCAGGCGGCGAGGAACAGGGCCATGAACACGTAGCCGAGGGCGACGCCCGGACTCTGGTTGAGCCCGATGCGTTCGCCGTGCATCAGGCCGAAGAAGGTGAGCACGGCGCCGGCGCCGGCGAAGGCGGAAGCGGCCCAGAGTTTGCGATCGATCACGTAGACGGCCATCGCGCCGAGCACCAGGCCGCCGAGGGCGGCGCCGCCGCCGAGGATTTCGAGGCCGTGGAAGAGCACGCCTTCGCCGGCCATTTTGGCGACCAGGTCGGCGGACACGGCGGTGATGCCGGCGGCGCCGAGCGCGCCCTTGATGAGCCCGAGCGACCAGGCGGCCAGGTGCGGCACGAGGGCGACGACGACGGCGGGCGCGTGGCGATGGGGCGATTCGCTGAAGGCCTGCGAACCCATCAGCATGCCGATGTAGAGAAGAATCGGAAGAATGGATACGACGGGCACGAGGGCGAGCATGACGGAGACGGTGCCCAGCCAGCAGAGCACGATCACCATCGCGCCGGTGGCGACGGAGTAGCCGATGCGGCCGCCCATGGACTTCCAGCCCGGGTGGCCGATGTAGACGGCAAGCACGAACGGGCAGCCCATCAGGCAGCCGATGGCGCTGACGATGCCGTCGGCGGCGAGGACCTTGGTCGTGGGGAAACTGTCGCCGCCGGCGGCGGCGCTCTCGACGTTGTCGATCGCCTCGACGAGATCGTAGATGCCGAACGGAATGGCGGTCACGAGGAGGACGCCGAGGTATTCGAACCCGGAAAAGACATGGCCGAACGCCGGCAGCGGGATGCTGAAACCGAAGTGCGTGAACGACTGGAGCAGGCCGGCGACGGAAAGACCGCCGTAGTTGAGCCCGAAAAGGTTGGAGCCCCACGCGACGACGGTGCCGACGGCCATGGCGACAAGGCCGGCGGGCAGGCCGCGGAAGTAGCGGACGCCGCCGAACCAGTTCACGAGCAGAATCGCGAAGCAAACGAGACCGATGGCAGGGGTGAGAAACATCTGCAGGGCCGGCCGCATGGAAATGAAGGTGATCGAAACGCCGGCCAGGGTGCCGAGGAGGGCGGCGCGCGGGGTGACCTTGCGCACCCAGCGGCCGAGGAAGCCGCCGATCACGAGGACGACGCTCTGGATGAAGACCCAGGTGAGGCCGGCCTCCCAGGCCTTGATGGGATTGTTGGTCGCGAGCTTGATCGGCAGCATCACGACGAAAACGCAGATGAACATGTGGCCGACCCCGGGACCGGAGGGGAGGGCGCAGACGTCGGTGCGGCCGGTGGTGCGGGCGAGGTCGTAGGCGAGCCACGCGTAATAGCACGTGGACAGGCAAAGCATCAGGCCGACGGCGGGCAAAATGCGGCCGAAGACGAGGTCGTCGGGCATCTGCAGCACGAACCGAAGCAGGCCCGTGAGCGTGAGGACGTTGACGAGGATGTTGGTGCCGAAGCCGAAGAAGGCGTTCCAGTCGCCGGGAACCCAGAGGCGCGGGCGAAAGGGAGCGGATGCGGAGGTCATGGAAAAGAGAGGGCGGGGGCGCCTCACGCCGGGCCGAGCACGGGGAGGAGCTGCGCGGACGCGGTGACCCAGCCGAAGATGCCGCCCTGGGCGGAGATCATGCGGAGGGCGGCGGCATGGAAGTCCGGAAAGTAGGAGCCGGTGCAGTCCGAGAGAACGAGGCAGTCGAAGCCGCGGTCGTTGGCTTCGCGGACCGTGGTGTGCACGCAGACTTCGGTGGTGACGCCGGCGACGACGAGCTGCCGCGTGCCGAGGGAAAGCAGGAGTTCGTGCAGCGGCGTGGCGTAGAACGCGCCCTTGCCGGGTTTGTCGATGACGACCTCGCCGGCGTCGGGGGCGAGTTCGGCGATGAGATCATGGCCCGGCTCGCCGCGCACGAGGATGCGACCCATCGGCCCCGGTTCACCGATCCGCGGACCGTCGGCGGCGCGGGCCCGTTTCGCCGGCGGGAGGTCGTGCAGATCGGGAGCATGCCCCTCCCGCGTGTGAATGACGGGCAAGCCGGCGGCGCGCCAGGCGCGGAGCAGCGCGACGCACGGGGCGATGGTGCGGCGAAGTTGGGTCACGTCGTTGCCGAGCGCGGCACCGAAGCCGCCGGGTTCCAGGAAATCGCGCTGCATGTCGATCAGCAGCAATGCGCACGCGGCGGGCTGGAAGGGAAACGCGCGCGGCTCGGCGGGCACGAGGGCGGGTTGCGGACGGACACGGGGCGGCGGAGTCACGGAGGCGGACGCGAGGTTCATGCGGCGAGGCGGGCGGCGGGCGCGGCACAGACGCCGGCGCGCTCAAGGTGGCGCGCGACGCGGAGGAGAGCGGCCTCTTGCCACGGCGCGGCGATCAGCTGGACGCCGATGGGCTGGGGGCCGGCGCCGTGCACCGGGGCGGCGACGACCGGCAGTCCGGCAAAGCTGATCGGCTGGGTGTAGAGCCCGATATTGGCCCGCAGCGGGAGCGTTTGGCCGCCGAGGAGAAATGTTTCCTCGGTGAATTGCGGCGCGGGCATCGGGGTTGCCGGAGCGAGGAGGACGTCGACGTCGCGGAACAGGGCGGCGACCTGCGCGCGGAACCAGGCGCGGAAGCGCTGGGCCTGCAGATACCAGCCGGCCGGTGTGAGTGCGCCGGCGAGAAAGCGGTCGCGGAGCTTGGGGTCGAAGTCGGCGGCCCGGGTGCGGAGCCGGTCGAGGTGAAGTTGGCCGGCCTCGCTCGCCGTGATGAGAAAGGCGGCGGCGCGCGCCTCGGCAATGTGCGGCAACGTGACGCGGCGGCCGGTGCCGAGGGCGGCGGCGACGGCGGCGACGGCGGCGCGCGGTTGTTCGGGGCAGGTGTCGAAAAAGTAGCCGTCGAGCACGGCGACGCGGAGGCCGCCCGCGCCGGACTCCAACGATGGCGCGGCGAGGTCGGGGGCGCGGCGGGTGCACGCGGCGTCGCGCGGGTCGGGGCCCTGGAGCACGTCGTAGGCGGTCGCGAGGTCGGCGACGTGGCGCGCGAAGGGACCGATGTGATCGAGGCTGTCGACGAACGGAAAACTGCCGGCGCGCGAGAGGCGGCCGTAGGTGGGCTTAAGGCCCCAGATGCCGCAGAACGAGGACGGCACGCGGATGGAGCCGTTGGTGTCGGTGCCGATGGAGAGCGGCACGACCCCGGCGGCAACCGCGGCGCCGCAGCCGCCGGACGAGCCGCCGGCGGAGCGGGACGTGTCGTGCGGGTTGCGGGTGAAACCGTCGTGCGCGTTGTCGGTGAGGAAGTCGTAGGCGTATTCGCCCATGTTGAGGGCGCCGACGCAGACGGCGCCGGCGGCGCGGAACCGGGCCACGCAGGTCGCGTCGGCCGGCGCGGGCGGATGGTCGCGGTTGATCCTGGAGCCCGCGACGGTGACGACGCCGGCGAGGTCGAAGAGGTTTTTCACCGCGTAGGGCACGCCGGCGAGCGGGCCGGGATCGCGGCCGGCGGCGATGGCGGCGTCGACCGCGGCGGCCTCGGCGCGCGCGCGGTCGGCCGTGACGGCGGTGAAGGCATTGATGGCGCCGTGGGTGGCGGCGATCTGGGCGAGGGAAATCTCGGTGAACGCGGCGGCGGTGACGCGGCGGGTGCGGATGGCGGCGGCGATGTCGAGGGCGCCGGCCGCGAGGAGCGGCGAACTCATGGGGTGAAAACCGGCGCAAGTTCGGCGTCGGCGGGCAGCGGGAAGGCGAGGAGCGGCGCGGCGATGGCCGCGGTGCGCTGGAGCGTCGCGATCACGCCGGGGCGGTGGGCGGGATCGAGCGGCAGGCGGAGTGCGGCCGCGGTGGTGTCGACGAACCGGGGCCAGTCGGGCGCGCCGGAGGGCGGCAGCTGCGGGGCGGAGACATGGGCGGCGACGATTTTCCAGCCGTGGTCGGCGAAGCGGGTCCAGACCTGGGATTGGCGGCTCGGCCGGAGGTGGCCGTCGATGCGCTGCTCGATCTCGCACATGACGGAGACGACATCGGGTCCGAGCGCGAGGATTTCGCGGCGGACGACGCGGCGGGCGGTGAAGGCGGGCGTGTGGGACTGCCGGTAGGCGGCGACGGCGGCGGTGCCGTAGAGATGCTCGGCGACGCCGTAGCGGACGACGTTCGGCGAGTCCCAGAAAAAGGCGTTGAGGGCGGGCACGTCGTTGGCGGCGAGGGCGCGCTCGTAGGCGTCGTGCAGCGTGCCGATCTCGGCGACGACGGCGGGCGCGTTCAGTTCAGGCATGGGGCGAAACAAGCAGAGGTCCGGGGTCCACCGGGATCGGGCTCGCGGAGCGGGCGAGGCGCCGGCGGCCCGAGAAGAGGGGCCGGAGGGGCGGGTGAGCTGCCGGGGGCAAGGGAGTCATCGCGGGCGCGGGGATACGGGCGGTTAGCACGGGGCGGACCAAGTGCGGCGTGGTGACGGGGAGGGCCGGCTTGCGAGCCGACCCGCCTGCCCTGCCCCCGGGGACACCGGGTCGTTCGGAGGGCGAAGCGGGTCGGCCCGGCCGGGAGCCACTACCACTTGTAGCTCACGGTAAGGTCGGCGGTCGGCCCGATGCTCGGGCTGATGAAGACGTCCCAAAAGAGGAACTGCGGCGTGTAGTAACGCTCGTCGAGGAGGTTGTTGGCGTTGAGCCGGAAGGACCAGCGGCCCGTGTTGTAGAAGAGCGCGCCGCGGGTGACGAAATACTCCGGCAGGCGGATCTGCTGCAGGTATCCGGAATAGAACGACGAGACGTAGGTGCCGCCGAGGGAGGCGCCCCAGCCCTGTTTCGCGGTGTAGGTGGCGTTGACGGAGAAGACGCGCTGCGGGGTGGGGGCCTCGAGGGGCGACTTCACGCCGATGAGGGCGCCGACGGCCACGAAACGGCCGGCGTAGGTGAGCTTGGGATCGAGGCCGAGGGCGGAGGGCGGCACGCCGAGGAAGAAGGGCGGGTTCTGCAGGTCGGTGCGCTGCCAGGTGGCGGCCCCGGTGAAACTGAGGGAGCGCGTGGGCGCGTAGCGCGCCTCGATCTCGAGACCCTTGGATTTGTAGCGGTCGAAGGTGCCGGCCGTGGGATTGAACGCGGTCTTCTCCTGGCGGTAGTAGGCGAGCGAGGTGAAGAGCTTGCCCTTGAAGAGGGTGCCCTTGAAGCCGGCCTCGGTGATCTCGGAATCCTGGAGCCAGGTGGAGCCGCCGAGGTTGAGGCGGTCGATCATGCCGCCCTGGCCGAGCTCGAGGTAGCGGGACGTCGCGTGGGTGAGGTAGGGGCTGAGGCCGTCGAGTTTGTAGGTGAGGCTGGCGTTGTAGGTGAGGGCGTTGTCGGAGTCGTTGGCGTAGCCGTAGACGGCGCCGAGGTCGGTGCCGTAGGTGTGGGCGTTGTAGCGGTCCCAGCGGGCGCTCGCGATCAGGCCGAGTTTCTTGGCGAACGTGGTGTCGACGAGGGCGAAGGCGCCGAGGTCGGAGAACGCGCCGATCTGGCGCCAGTTGTAGGGGACGTTGCCCGTGCCGGTATGGGCGCCCTCGAAGCGGGTGTTGGCGGTGGCGGGGACGGAAATGTCGCGGCGGTCAAGGACCTGGTAGCCGCGGCCGCGGGATTCGCGCTCGTCGCCGGACGAGTAGCGCCACGAGACGCCGAGCACGCTGTCGACGGAGGTTTCGGCGGACGGTTTGTGGCTCAGGGTGAGCGTGGTCTTGTTCTCGAAAGCCATCGCGAGGTAGTCGGCGGTGAAGCCGTAGCTCGAATACTTCGTGTGGTTCATGTAGTCGTAGAACGACTGGTTCTTGAGCGACGAGCCGTCGCCAAACGACTTGGTGAGATCGAAGTAGCCGGTGAGGGAGTCGGTCTTGGAGAAGTCGATCGGCTCCACCTGGACGGTGTGGTGGCTCAGTTTCACGGTGCGCACGGTGGCGGGATCGAGCGCGAACGCGGCCTTCTGCTGCGCGGTGAGCGCGTCGTAGGGGAAGGGATTGGCGAACGCGAACTGCTCGAGGCTGTAAGCGCCGATCTCGGAGGGGGAGAGGAAGCCGTTGCCGTTGGTGTCGAGGTTGAACGCCGGGGCGCCGGCGAGGTATTCGCCGTCGGTGTCGATCATGCGCTGCGTGACGCGGTTCCAGCCGAGGCTCTGGTTGAGGTCGGCCCACTGGGCCATGAACCCGTATTCGAGCAGGACGTCGCTCGTGAGCTGCGTGTCGATGGCGACCTGCACGAGGGAGCTCTTGTTGTAGATGTTGTCGTAGTAGGAGTCGGAGTCCTCGGCCTGGACGAAGACGTAGGCGCCGGACTTTTTGCCGAAGAGGGAGAACGGCGCGCCGTATTCGATGCTGCCGGTTTTCTTGCCGTAGGTGCCGACGGTGAGGCTGGCGACGCCGACGGGTTTCTCGATGAACTTGGCGGTTTTGCTCTTGGCGGTCTTGGGGATGAAATTGAGCACGCCGCCGACTTTGCCGCCGCCGTAAATGGGAGGCGGGGGACCTTTCACGATCTCCGTGTAGTCGGTGCTGGCGATGGGCGTCGGGAAATTGCCGCGGTTCTCGATGCGGCGGAATCCGCGGAAGAAGTTGTCGGCGCGTTCACCGCGCACATCGAGGGCGCCGGGGACGCCGAAATAGTTGCCGGTGAAAGAGCCGGCGGTGACGGCGACGAAGTCGTTGACCGTGCGGATCGAGAAGAGGTCGGTGAGCGAGCTTTCGATCACGGTGATGGACCGGGGCGTGTCGACGAGCGGGCGGGGGACGCCGAAGAGACTCGCGCTCTCGCGGGCCGGCAGCACGTCGTAGAGGTCGTCGGCCTTGGCGAACGCGACGAATTTCTCGAGCGTCACAATGTCTTCCTTGGCGGCGGGCGTCGCTTGGGCGGAGAGGGAGGAGGTCGTGAAGCCGAGGGCGGCGGCGGCGACCAGAGCGCGAGCGGCCGTCGGGAGGGCGGCCGGGAGCGGCGAAACGGCGCGCGTGGCGCCGGAGGGAAGCGGAAGGTGCATGGGCGATGGTGTGGGCGGGCTGAGCGGCGAGGTGGGCGGTGCCGACGGCGGCACCCGCCCGGGCTTGAGCAACTGCGGTGCCAGATCGTATGCATAATTGTATACGATAAAGTATCCGCTCGGGTATGCGGTTCGGCGTTGCGTCGAAAACAGCCTGGGGTTTTCTCCCCGGGCATGGCCCGCCGTCGCTCCGCTTCCGCCCCGCCCTTGGGCAAAAAAGCGGCGTCGGCGACCGGTTCGTCCGGGGGCGCGGCCGCTCCGAAGCAACTGGCGCCGCAGATCTTGCGCACGCTGCGGGAGCGCATTCTCGGCTGGCAGTATCCGCCGGGACGTCACCTCGGAGAGCAGTCGCTCTGCGAGGAATTCGCGGCGAGCCGGATTCCGGTGCGGGAAGCGCTGCGGGCGCTGGCGGAGCAGGGCCTCGTCGACCAGGTGCCGAATCAGGGATGCTATGTGAAGCAGCCGGACGTGGAGGGCATCCACGAGCTCTACGACCTGCGTTTGGCGCTGGAACTTTTCGTGGTGGAACGGCTGGCCTCGATCGGGCTGCGCCCGGAGTTTGTCGCCGCGACCCGTGCGCAATGGGAACCGCTGCTCGCGATCCGCGCGGACGCGCCCGTGGATGGCGCGGAGCTCGTGCGGGCGGACGAGGGCTTCCATCTCGGGTTTGCGCGCGAGCTGGGCAACGCCTGCATCATCGAGGCGCTGGAGGACGTGAACGAGCGGCTGCGATTTGTGCGGCAGGTCGTGATCACGACCCCGCACCGGGTGCAGGCCACGGCCGGTGAGCATCTCGCCGTGCTGGATGCGCTGGTGAAAAAGAACGGCGAGGCCGCGCGGAAAGCGATGCGGCTGAATATCAGCGCGGCGCGCAACAAGGTGGAGATCGCCCTGGCGCAGGCGCTGACGAACGCGCATCGGCGCCGTTAGGTGCGGCGCGCCGGGTATAAGTGGGACGGCGAGTGTGGCAGCGAAGCCGACACCTCGCTCACGCTACAGGCGTGCGCATGTGACGCGGGAACAAAAAAGGCGCGCCGGATAGGCGCGCCTCAAGTTTTGGAGCGATGCGGCGAGCAGGTGCCGGCCGCATCGTGGCGTCAT
>JACCDS010188948.1_pt1 | contig 22991 bp, 16 predicted proteins | sample 7446441 | NCBI WGS metagenome assembly JACCDS01 (sample SAMN15323445, study PRJNA562643) | freshwater metagenome | isolation source: river surface water | place: USA:Blue River Watershed | collected 2017-08-17 | reverse complement strand
GCGTTGACCGGGTCGCCAGCATATTTGGCACTGATGGTATGGATGCCAACCCCCGCCAGTACCGTACTGAAATCCGCTTTGCCTGCCGAAAGGGGGGCCGTCCCCAACAACGCCGTGCCATCAAAAAAGCTCACTTGGCCGGTCGGATTCTTCCCGCTTACGGTGGCAGTGAAGGCCGATTGTTTGCCCAGGGCCAATTGGGTGTCGCTGCTGCCAAGGGTGGTCGTGCTTTGGGCCAGGGCAACGTCCACCGCAAGCGTTGCCGACACGCTGGCGTTAAACAATGGGTCGCCCGCATGTTCCGCCCGCAATGCGTGCTGCCCGAGCGTGGCCAAGCCGGGAACTAACAAGACGGCCTGGTTGCCGTTCACCGGAACCGTACCGAGCAAAACAGCACCATCATAAAACGATACCAAACCAATGCGGGTCGGCCCCAGCCCGCTCAGTTGCGCAGTCAGTCGGGCCGGCTCGGTCGGTGTGAGCGGGCCATTTGGAGACAGCGACAGCGTGGTAACGGTGTCGCCCCGAACCACGGTGACGCGCTGTTGGGTCGCCCTGCTGGACAAAAAATGTTGGGCGGAAGGGGTAAAAGAAAAATCGAACAGATAATCGCCGGGCAAAAAATTGACCGGCAGATCCAGCGATTGTTGCCAACTGTCAAAAGACCCGGTTTCGGTGTTGGTAGCCAACAGTATCGGCCCACCCGATGGGGGAGTGATTATAAAGTCATTTCTGCCCGGAGAACCGAAGGCATTGGTATTAAAAGTGAAGCCAAGCGACTCGCCGACTTTGACCGTGGTTTTATTGATCGCCATTCCCACGACTGTCTGCTGATCCGTCACCGTCACCGGAGCCAATTGCACGAGGGAAAAAAAACCCACGGCCTGAATATAGTTATCACCGTGTCGTAACAAGGGCGCGCTCGAATTCGGACTCAAAAAAGTGACCACACGCCCGTTTCGATCAGCCGTAAACTTGGCCGTACTCCCGGTCGCCGTTCTAAAGAAAATCGAATCTCCTGAGATTGGACAAAAGCGGCTTGGACCACACTGACTTTCAGACAATACCTCCAATCTTATAAACTCACCGAAGCCAACCCTCTCTTTATCGATCGCCAGGCATATTCTAACCTGCTTGTCCAAAACAAGGGAGTAGCTATTGGTACAATCTTGGGCAGCAGCAGCCAGATTAAACACACCCGTTATGCAAAACAGCGCTGCCACTTTGAGCAGAAACGACAAAACGCAAGAGGTAGGCAGCAGACGGATCAATTTCATACTTTCCCTTATTCAATGAATGTGGCAAAAAACCGGGCGGCACCTGGTGCTGTGCAATATTTTACAAAGGCATCATTTTACCTTGGAGAAACACTTACTGCAATCGGTATGGCGTCGCGCCGCGATGCGTCAAGGGCCGCCGTGCCACCTCAGATTGCCCGCTTATCCCAAGGCAACCGCATCCCACGCCGCGCCATCGCTGCCGGGCGGCATGGATGGCCGTGCCCACCGGGCAGGCGTGTTTGAAAACACGGCACTATGGCGCAGCGCACGCAGTTCGCCCCAGCCGGACGGATAGCTTTCCACCATCGCCGCAAAATCGGGCATGGCGCACTCTGGCCCGCCCGCCACGCGGCCAAGGCTTCTTAACCAGTTCGCGGTTTGCGCCAAGGACAGCGTGACATGCCAACTGCCGCCTTCGCGCTGTTGCCGCAGCAGTGCGCTTGATACCGCATAGGCAATAAAAAAGCCGGTGGCGAAATCGAGAATTTGCACCGGCATGGCTTTCGGTTTGTCACTGCCAAACGCCTGCGCTTCGGCATGGTTAAAACCGGTGGCCGTTTGCACCAGCGAATCAAAGCCACGCCGATTGGCCCACGGCCCGCGTTGGCCATAGGCCGACAGTGACACGGCCACGATGCCGGGCCGATACTGCGCCAGTTGTTGTGCGCCAAAGCCCAAATCGGTCAAGCCACCGGGCCGGTAGCCCTGAATGAAGACGTGGCTACCCGCCACCAATTGCCGCATGGTCCGATGATCGGCGGCAGCGCGCAAATCGAGCTGTACCGATAATTTGCCGCGCGACGATTCCATAATCGAATCAATATTTGGCAAATGCGGTGAATTGACCAGCATCACATCCGCCCCATAAGCGGCCAGCGTGCGGCCACCAACCGGCCCAGCGATGATGCGGGTTAAATCGAGCATGCGCAAGCCGGACAGCGGCAACTGGCCAGTGGCCAAATCGGACCACACCAGCGGGTCGGCCTCGCCGATCCGTTCAAACTGCATCAGCGGCTGGGGTGCCAGTGCCTGCGCCTGCGGATGTGCGTCCCACTCGGCAAAACTGCGCACGGCAGAAACCACCATGCCCTTGTCGCTGGCGGCCTGCTCAACATCGCGCGCGTCCCATTGCTGCAGGGCGCGCCGCACATCATTCGGTTCTGCGCTGCGACTGGTCAAACCGAGCAGTGCCAGTACGCCATCGCGGTGATGAGTGAAATTGGTGTGAATTCTGACCCAGCCGTCACGACACGGATACAAGCCGGAAAATTTGTCCCACGCCTTTGGGGTGTGGCCGTTGATGCTGAACCAGCCGGTACACTCGCTCGCCGCTTCCTGCATCGACACCGCGACCGACTGGCGCGCGCCCTGCCCGCCTGCGCGCACGAAGCCAATCTCTGCCGCCGCCAGTGCCGCTGCCGCCACGCTGATCTGCGCAGCACTGCCCACGGCAAATGAAGACGGCATGACCGGGTCTTGCCCGCTCAGTTGCAAATTGGCCAGTGCAACAGGCGGCAGGCCCGCCAGTGCCCAAACCGCTGCCACCTGTTGCAGATTATTGTTTTCCATGCCCGACCGCTCCTTTTCAAATTAGCAACCATTATCAGATCGGGGGATAACGGCCATAAGCATCTCATCTGCCCCCCTCAAACCAGATTCCAATGATATTTAGGCGCGAGCAATTGCATGCCACCTGCTGCTTTGTCGGTTGCTGGGTGTATTTGCTGGCCGCATGGTTCCGGCCAAAACAATCGCTGGCACTGGCGGCAGGGCCGGCGACCTCGTTCCTGATGCAGATTCTGGCGGTGCGCTACAAGCTAATCTTGCCGGACCCGGAGAATCGTTGATGGGCCGTGCGCCGCACTGGCTGATCGGGCTTATCCCTTGCTAATTTGCACCGGGCTGAAACACCGTTTCCAAATCCGGGGCACTCAGTGCCCGGCTAACCCAAGTACGCAAATCAGCCTCACCGGCCTGTTTGATTTTTTCACTGATCTGACCGGGCACCGTGCCAAAGCGCTGTTCCAGAATGTCTACCAGGGTATTGGCCCGCCCTTCCTGTCGGCCTTTTTGCTCACCTTGCATCAGTGCCGCCTTTTTCTGCCGCTCCATGCGGATACGGATAATCGAATCGACGTATTCCACTTTTTTCTCCGCTTCAAAGTTTTCGATCATGTTGTCCAAACGCTGTTCCAGTTCTTCGGGCAGGGTCATCATCCAATCCATTACCCGCAAGAAATCATGCCGTTCCGGCGTATCGCCGAATTGGCGAAACAAAGCCCGGATCAGGCCAAATTTTACCCCAAGTCGCCGCCCCATGTCACCCCGCGTGGCCCGGGTTTGCAGCCACGCCAGCGTCAGCCAGGCAAACGGGTTGTCGGACTGATCCAGCGCGGATTCTTGCCCGGCAAAAGTGGTCATTTTTATTGCTTTAAATGCAAACCCGATCCGGGTATGGATCACCTGATAGGCGAAGCTGTCCGGTTGCCAGTTCGGGTCGTCGTCGCACAGCAAGGCGAGGCTCTCTGCCGGGCGGCGGTAGTAGTCATAGATTCTGTAGTGGTAAGTAAATATCCGTTCGGCAAATTCGGGATCTTTTTCGGTTTGCACTTCAAGATGCAGGTAGAGCCAGTCTTCCGTGCCATCCTGTCGCACCACCTTGACCAATTTGTCCACCTGCCGCTTGCCGGTTTTGGCCTTGCGCGCGATGCGCTTGAGTTCGCCATCCAAAAACGTGTAACCCCGGCTCCAGTCGATCAGGGCGGCGATGTCGGCGAAGTAAAACAGCATGAACGGGCGGAAATAGCGCTCGACGGCGATTTTCCACGGCGTATCGTAATCAGCACGGGTGGGCGGTACGCTGGTATCCGTGCGCGGATGAAGGGGCGGCATCATTGGCTCCGATTTGGCTGGGATGATGGGATCAATAAAAATACTGTATATGTATTCATTTTTTTTGGCAAGCGTTGTGTCGTTTTTGCTGGTGTCCGAATTCTCCGCACGCACGCTGCCGGTCGATACCGCCGTGGCACAACGCTACGCCCGCTTGCCTGTGCTTGAGGGCCGTAGCGCGCGCAATAGCAAATGCCCGCCTTGCCAAGCGTCCCGGTAATCAGTACACTGAAAGCGCGTTGCCCCCCTTGCCCAACCAACCTGGAGTAAAACACGCAAGCCATCAATAGCGACCCGACGATTTTAAAAGGCACGCCTGCATTTGCCGGTACGCGGGTACAGATCCGGATTTTGTTTGAATATCTGGCAGCCGGTGATAGTTTGGCCCAATTTTTGGATGAGTTTCCATCGGTTGGTCTGCCCTTGGCGCAGGCGGTGTTGAACCAAGCGTTGGTAGCGGCAAGCCGCGATGCGCATCCTGCTTGATGAATCGCTGCCGCGCAAGCTCGGTTTGCTCGGTCGGGGCATTTTGTACGCACCGTCGTGCAAATGGGGTGGCGTGGCTTGAGCAACGGCAATTTGCTGAAATGCCTAATTCAGCCATTCGGATACGCATACACTCACATCACCGCTATCTGGTTAGAAAATTCTTTTTGGATTGCCGAATACATCAAGTCTCTTATGATCTTTCCTTTTGAACAAAGAACTCAAGTATCTGCCGGTGAAAAAATTTAATACGCAATCCTGAATTACGCCGCCGACCCACCGGAATTAGTAATGACGTAGCCATTAATTGTGCAGTGCTGCATCCATCTAACTCAGGGTAGCTGGATAAGATTTTTGCAAGTTCCTTTTCATCAAGCGTCCCATCTTCGTGTTGCGCCATACGTAATGCGGCCTCCTGCATAATCTGCATCATGGTGTCCACATAAGCTAGCACATCCATCTCGCTGCCAATGGTGAGTCGAGGGCTACGCAAATCACGTAAAATTTTCTGTCGAATCCACATATCGATGATGTCATCTGCATTCCTCGTTTCCCATAGCTGGCCATCGACAATTAAATCCAGAACCATTTGCATAAAAAGTGGATGAGCAAGTAGCGCACTGGCAAGGTAAGTATTACTGTCTTGCAAACTATGAGCCAATGCATCGATCTGCACGGATAAATGTGGGCGGCAACCTTTTGCTAAATCAAGTAACTGCAATGCCTGCTTTACATCCCATGCACCCAATTCCCATAATTCAATCACTCTGGATGCGCCACCTTTCCGGCTCAAATTATCAAGTGCCAAGCCATAGTTACCAAACAAAGTAAAGAAATGCTCTCTACGAGTTGTCAGGATAATCGGGCAACGCAGTTCTGCCAATTGATTAGAAAGCCACTGCAAACCCTGACTGGTGCCATAGAAACTATGTTCGTCCAACCCATCTACAACGAGAACAAAAGGATTCTCTGCCTGTTGCTTCAAAGCATTGGCTAGAGCAGCACCACAGACATTCCTTAATATTTCTGACGTATCAGGTGAAAAATCATCAAGCAAATCAAGGCTTGCTGCTATGTGCGTCATCAAATGGTTGGTACCACCACTGCCATGGCTGATCTCGATTTGGTGCGCTGCCACATGGATGATTTGAGCGTCCTGCCTACGTGCCGCCTGTAATACAGCGCTGGTTTTGCCAATGCCAAATGTACCCGTCAACAGCGTATACCGGACTTGGCGATGAGATGCAATTAGTGATGAAATATCCTGTACATGAAAGGGCACGGCGGAATGGTCATTTTGGATGGCACTGCCCGGTTGCCAATGCGATTGCGCAAGTGGCACTTGATCCACGTACAGGTGTCCGAAATGAAACAAATTTTGGTGCTCTTTAGAAACTTCAGTTGCTCTCTCGTGCAATTTCACACGAATAATGTCGTGCAACCGGATACGAACCACCTTGATAAATGCAGACCTATCCCAAAGCAGAACACGTTTGGCCTTGTGGTTGCGCACCAATCCTTGTAATGCGCTATTAATTTGTTTTCGCAATGATTCATCCGAGCCATTACGGTTATGCAGAAGAACATAAGTGTCACACTGCAAACCGGAATCTGCAAATTTATTAATGGATGGCAATATTTACTGATCAACCTGTTTCTGCAAAAGCTCTTCGGCTACTTTGAAGCCTTTAGCCTGCACCACAACTTGAAAAAAATCAGAACGATTATCATCAAGAACGCACAAATCGATGCCGCTACGATCAAGCTGCTGAAGCCTTGGTGCTTGTAGCATTGTCGGCCAGAGTACTCGCAAGTAATGGAGAACAACTCTTTCAAATTCATCACCACTGCATATTGTCAATTGCCCACGAATGTTTTTCCATGCAATTTCCATTAGCCGTGCTCCTGATAATAGGTACTTTGCTGTCCAATAGCCTAAATGCGGCATTGTGTAAAAGGGGGCAACTATTAGCCCCCCCCACGGCAAGGAGAGAATTAAAAGTCTTGCCGCCGTAATTCCCCCCTTTTCGCACACGTAAGCAACAGACGGTTAGTTTTCAAAAACTCTCCCTATCGTTTCCCCCCTGCACCGGGCCATACCCCCCGCCCCCCGGCGTCTCCACCACAAACACATCCCCCGCAGCCATCGCCGTCTTGCCCACATGCGGCAATGCCTCCACCCGCCCATCCGCACGAATCACATAATTTTTACCCTTCTCCCCCGGCTCCCCGCCCGCCATGCCAAACGGCGCATAAATCCGGTTATTGGACAAAATCGAGGCCGTCATCGGTTCCAGAAAGCGTACCTTTCGCACCCCGCCATTGCCGCCGTGCCACTGCCCGGCCCCGCCCGAACCGGGCCGAATTGCGTAGCTCTCCAGCCGCACCGGAAAGCGAAATTCCAGCACTTCCGGGTCAGTCAGGCGCGAATTGGTCATATTGGTTTGCACCAGATCGGTTCCATTAAACCCCGGCCCGGCCCCGCTGCCACCGGAAATGGTTTCATAGTATTGATATTTATCGTTGCCAAACGTGAAATTATTCATGGTGCCCTGCCCGGCTGCCATCACACCCAGCGCGCCATACAGGGCATTGGTGATGCAAGTCGAGGTTTCGACGTTGCCCGACACCACCGAAGCGGGCCAGGCCGGATTGAGCATCGAACCCTTGGGAATAATCACCTGTATCGGTTTCAGACACCCGGCATTGAGCGGAATATCGTCATCGACCAAGGTGCGAAATACATACAGCACGGCCGCCATGCACACCGCTGACGGCGCATTGAAATTGTTCGGCAACTGGTTCGATGTGCCGGTAAAATCGACCGTGGCGTTGCGGGTTGCCGGATCGACGGTGATGGCGACCTGAATTTGCGCGCCGTTATCGAGCGGATAGGTATAACTGCCGTTTTTCAGCACGCCAATCACGCGCCGCACCGCTTCTTCGGCATTGTCTTGCACATGACCCATGTAGGCCTGAACCACATTCAACCCAAAATGCGCAACCATCTTGCCCAGTTCTTCCACGCCCTTTTGATTGGCGGCAATTTGGGCGCGTAAATCGGCCAGGTTTTGCTGCGGGTTGCGCGCCGGATAGCGAACATTGAACGGCGGCGCACCCGACAGCAGGGCCAGTGTTTCAGCTTCGCGCAGGCGTCCGGTTGCACCATCGACCAGTTTAAAATTGGTGATCAACACGCCTTCGTGCTCAACGTGGGTCGAATCGGGTGGCATCGAACCGGGTGTGGTGCCGCCGATGTCGGCATGGTGGCCGCGCGAGCCGACGTAAAACAAAATCGTCTGGCCATCATCGGCAAACACCGGGGTAATCACGGTCACATCCGGCAGATGGGTGCCGCCGTGGTACGGGTCGTTGAGCATGAACACATCGCCCGGCTGCATCTGCCCGGCGTTTTCGCGCATCACGGTTTTGATGCTCTCGCTCATCGAACCCAGGTGTACCGGCATGTGCGGCGCATTGGCGATCAAACTACCGCTGGCATCGAACAGCGCACAGCTAAAATCGAGCCGCTCCTTGATGTTGACCGAATACGCGGTATTTTGCAGGCGTGCGCCCATTTGTTCGGCAATCGACATGAACAAGTTGTTGAAAATTTCCAACATCACCGGATCAACCTGGGTGCCCATGGCGCGCCGCTCGGGCCGCGCTGTCACGCGGGTCAGCAGCAGGTGGTTATATGGCGTTACCGTCAGTTGCCAGCCCGGCTCAACAATCGTGGTGGCGTTGGCTTCGGCAATAATCGCCGGGCCATCGATACAATCACCGGGGCGCATCAACTCGCGCCGATACAGTCCGGCGTCATGCCATTGCTCGCCGCTAAACATTGGCACCTGACACCCGGCTTGCAAGCTGCCGGTGCGCGGCGGTAAATTCGGCAATTGTTCGGGCGGGGCATCTGAACGGCCAATCGCTTCAACCGACAGGGCTTCAACCACCAACGCCTTGCCCGCCATTAAAAACGAAAAACGCTGTAAATAAATCGCATCAAACTGGGCCGCCATCGCGGCTACGCTGTCAAAATTGACCCAAATCCCGGAATCGGTGCCTTCATAACGCAGCACCGCGCGCGCCACGGTATCGATCCGCGCCGCTGGCACGCCCTGCTGCCCGAGTTCGGCGCGGGCCGCCTGCTCCAGCCGCACCACCTCGGCTTGCAATTGCGGCAGAATATCCGGTGCCAGCCGAGCTTCGATGGCGGCCTGTTGCATCACGCTCTGGTCGGCCAGCCCCATGCCATAGGCTGACAATACGCCCGCCAGCGAATGGGCAAAGACCCGGGTCATGCCCAGCGCGTCGGCCACCAGACAGGCATGCTGGCCACCGGCCCCGCCAAACGTGGCCAGTGCATAATCGCTGACATCGTAGCCACGCTGCACCGAAATTTGCTTGATCGCATTGGCCATGTTCAACACCGCGATATCAAGAAAACCCTGTGCCACCTGTTCCGGGCTGGGAGTGGTGCCGGTGGCAAGCCCGATTTGCTGCGCCATGGCGCTAAATTTTTCGCGCACCACCGCCGCATCGAGCGGCAAATCGGCGCTTTTGCCAAACAATTTCGGGAAATAATCGGGCTGCAATTTGCCGAGCATGACGTTGCAATCGGTAATCGCCAATGGCCCGCCACGGCGATAGCTGGCCGGGCCGGGATTGGCCCCGGCACTGTCCGGCCCGACCCGGTAGCGCGTGCCATCAAAATGCAAAATCGAACCGCCCCCGGCGGCCACGGTGTGAATGCTCATCATCGGCGCCCGCATCCGCACTCCGGCCACTTGCGTTTCAAACACCCGTTCCAGTTCCCCGGCATAGTGCGAAACGTCGGTCGAGGTGCCGCCCATGTCAAACCCGATCACCTTGGGCAATCCGGCCAGTTCGCTGGTACGTACCATGCCGACGATGCCACCGGCCGGGCCGCTTAAAATACTGTCCTTGCCATGAAACCGGTCGGCGGCGGTCAAGCCGCCATTGGACTGCATGAACTGCAAATTGACTTGTGGCAAGTGTTCAGCCACCTGATTGACGTAACGGCGCAAAATCGGCGACAGATAGGCATCAACTACGGTGGTATCGCCCCGCGCCACCAGTTTCATCAGCGGGCTGGCTTGGTGCGACACCGAAATTTGGCTAAAGCCAATCTCGCGCGCCAGTTCGGCCAATTGCTGCTCGTGCCGGGTGTAACGGTAGCCGTGCAACAACACAATCGCCAGCGAACGCAAGCCGCTGTCATACAGCGTCGTCAAGCCGGTGCGGGCGGCGGCCAGATCGAGCGGGCAAATCAGGTCGCCGTGGGCGCTGATGCGCTCGTCGATTTCCAGCACCTGTTGATACAACAATTCGGGCAACACAATATGCCGGTCAAACAGCCGGGGCCGGTTTTGGTAGGCAATGCGCAACGCATCGCGAAAACCCCGGGTAATCGCCAGCGCGGTCGGCTCGCCCTTGCGTTCCAGCAAGGCATTGGTGGCAACCGTGGTGCCCATTTTTACCGCTTCGATTTGTTCCACCGGAATCGGCTGACCACTGGCCACACCCAGCAAATGCCGGATACCGGCCACGGCGGCGTCGCGGTATTGGTCGGGGTTTTCTGACAATAGTTTATGGGTAATCAATTGCCCATCGGGCTGTTTGGCCACGATATCGGTAAAGGTACCGCCCCGGTCGATCCAGAATTGCCACTTTTGCATGATGCCACCTTGTAAAAGATTTGCCCGTTTTGGGTTTTGCAGGTAGTTTACGCCAGTGGCGGGTGTTTCGGGGCCAAGCACTCCAAACAGCGCGTGTTTTTGTGCCAAAACACGGCGTTTATGGCCCACGCTTTATAATCAATCCGGCGCGGCAGCACTCATTTGGGGGCAGGTTCATGAATCGTACTTTTGGCTTAATCGCACTGGCTGGCTTTTCGCTGGCACTGGCGGTGCATGTTGCAGCCCTGTTTGGGATCGATGTACAAACCAAAGTCCCGGCAATTTGGCTGTTGCATGTCGGAATCTTTGTGGTGTTCATCCCGATGGTGTTGCAATTGCGCGCCAGCGGTACAGACCGGCGTGCCCTGCTGCGTGGCCTGCCGCGCACTGTATTGCTGATCGGTGGCTGCCTGATGCTGTATGCGCTTTTCAACTTCCTGTTTGCGGGCAGCACATTTGGCCAGGGCACCGCAGAATTCGAAAATGGCCAGTATATTTTGCAATACCGGGGCAAGTTGATTCGACACCTTACCGAAGCGCAATACCATGCCCATCAAGCCGAACTGTTGCGCGGCTTTTCCGGCCACTGGCTGATTTTTTACTTCGCCGCGCTCTCGCACTTTCTGTGGCGCAAGACATAAATACTGCGAAATGAACACTGGCAAACCAAACGAGCGACGTTGCGGCTTTCCCGCCAGCATCAAAGCCCCACTTTATCTGTATGAACACGACCACAGCCTGAAAGCTCACCCGGCTTACGTCGCAGCCAAGGCTGGCGAGCAAACCGCAGCGCTGAAATTGATTATGGATTTGGCGCAGGACTTTTTGCTAGAAATAAAACAGCGCCTGCCCAGTAAGCTGATCTACGTCGCCCCCTTTGCGCGCGAGGCATCTGGCGACAATGCAATTCCCCAAGTGTTGGCTGATGCCTGTGCTATACTTACTGGAGGTGCGGCAGAGCAACATATTGTGCAAACCTCCCGTGTGTATCATACCGGTGCCGACCCGATGGAACGGCTGATATTACGGGCGCAATTTGAAGGCGAAGTTCATTCCGGTAGCAACTATGTACTGGTTGATGACGTACTCAATATGGGCGGCACCCTGGCAGAATTGGCCAATTACATCCAAAATCATGGCGGCATCATCGTACATGTGATAGTGTTGGTTAATGCCGGTAGAGACAAACAGCTTCACCCCAGTACTACGATACTGACCAACCTACGACGGAGATATGAACATGAAATCAGATCCATCTTCGGCATCGACTGCGCCGCCCTCACCGCCAACGAAGCAGGATACCTTATTGGTTTCAGATCAGTTGACGAGATCAGAAATCGAGTCATTAAGGCAAAAAAAGAGACAGATCTCCGCTTACGCGCAAAAGGAATTACGCGAACGGTTTGAACAATTGGGAATGTTGGCTTGATACAATACAGCCAACCTCAAAACTAAACCCACTGAACCAAAACCAGCGCGTTAAGTCAGATTATTTCATGATGACAACATAATTGTTGCGGCTTAATCGTTGCCAGTTCAGCCAATCGACATTTTTTTGACCTATTTCAACCCCGAATCCGATCAGAGCCCGTTTCACGCCACGCAACCGCGCATAATGCGCAGTTGCTTGACCAAACGGAGAATTCGCAATGAAAGCAAAATTTTGTACCGGATCAACACTGGCCGTGTTTGCCCTGACCGCCCTGGCTGCCACGCCAGAGAGCCGGGCACAAGATGAGCAGCGCAGTACGCTGCAAGACCAAAAAGAAGTGGCGGTGACGATTTACAACAATGATTTGGCCCTGATCAAGGATGTGCGGCGCATTCGCCTCTCGCGTGGACAAGTACCGCTGGCGTTTCGTGATGTAAGTGCCCAAATCCGCCCGGAAACGGCGCTTCTGCGCAGCCTGTCAGCCCCGACCCAATTGTCGGTGCTGGAACAAAACTTTGAATTTTCACTGCTGACCCCGGAATCCCTGCTCGCGGCCAATATCGGCAAGGATGTTACGCTGGTACGCAGCCACCCGACCACCGGGGTCGACAGCAACGAAACGGCGCGGGTACTGGCGGCCAAAAATGGCGTGGTGTTGCAAGTTGGCGCGCGGATTGAAACCGGGGTGCCGGGCCGCCTGATTTTCCCCGGCGTACCGAGCAACCTGCGCGAACGGCCAACCCTGGTCATGACGCTCAATAACCAAAACGAGGCCGAGCAGGATGTGGAATTGTCTTACCTGTCGCGCGGTCTGGGCTGGCGCGCCGATTATGTGGTCAAACTCGCCGCCAGTGACGACAAGCTTGATTTGTCGGGCTGGGTTACGCTGACCAATACCAGCGGCGCCACCTACCAACAAGCCAAGCTGCAACTGGTGGCAGGTGATATCAATCAGGTGCGCCATGCCGCGCCCGCCGGACAGCAGGCCAAGTTTGACCTGCGCACGACGGCAGCCGCACCGACAGCGGAAATACAGCAGGAATCGCTGTTTGAATATCATCTGTACACCCTGCCGCGCCCAACCACGATTGCCGAAAACCAAACCAAGCAAGTTGCCCTGTTGCAGGCCACCGATGTTCCGGCCAAGAAGCAATTGCTGCTAACCGGTGAACCGTATTTTTATCAGGGCCAGATTGGCGAAGAAGAGCAAAAGCGCAAGATTGCGGTGTTTGTCGAGTTTGACAACCGCGAATCAAGCCGTCTCGGCCTGCCCCTGCCCAAGGGTGTGTATCGGGTGTATAGCAAAGATGCACGCGGCAATGGGCAATTCATTGGTGAAGACCAGGCCGACCATACCCCGAAAAATGAAAAGGTACGCTTAAAACTGGGCGATGCGTTTGATGTGACGGCCAAGCGCAAGCAAACCGACTTCAAGCAACTGAGCGCCAAGGTAAAAGACAAGCCGCGCGAAATTTTTGAAACCGCGTTTGAGATCGAACTGAAAAACGCCAAATCGGTGCCGGTGGTAGTGACGGTGCAAGAACCGATTCCGGGTGACTGGAAAATGCTGTCGGAAAACCATCCGCATCGCAAAATCAACAGCAATCTGGCGCAATGGCAAATCAGCATACCGGCAGAAGGCAGTACCACGCTCAGCTATCGGGCGCAGGTTCGCTAGAACGAATAGGCCGAGCACAGCGCGTCCTTGGCCGTTCCCTCCTTGGCCGAGCCAAATCCCGGCTATAACGCGCTGTCGCCCAATGCCAGTGCTTGGGCACACCAAAAACCCGGATTACCACACCCAATCGCCCCCCTGCCGGACATGCACCTCGACAGCAGCAGCCCGGCTGTGCTATCGTTTCCAACTTGCCCACCCATACCGGAATAAACCATGATTCGTGGCCAGAAAATCGTCTTGCGCCCCTTGCGCGAAGCGGATATCGATCCCCTGTTTGAATTGATGTGCATCGCATCAGGTCAGCATGAATTTCAGCCAAGCGCTATGCCATCCTTACCCAGATTGCGGCAAGAGTTTGCCCTGCATGGTATGCAAGATCCAGCCAAGACCCAGTAAATGTTTTCCTTGTTGCGGGCAGAGTTTTTTGCGCGGCAATTGCGAAATTAGGTAACCGGCCTGAATGGGCAGGGTACGTGGCATTTTTCCCGCACTTTGCCGCGCCATACGTGCATTTTTCGCGTTGCAGCGCAGTGCATGGCGTAAAATAGTCGCCTGTCGGAATTTATTTTATTATCAAAAGATAACCAATCCCGATATTTTCAATCCAATTTCTGCCCGCCATTCAACCTTCATACCTGCCCATGACTGCCCAAGCCAGCGCCGCCCCGCTCGAAAAACACACGCCAATGATGCAGCAATACCTTGGCATCAAGGCCAATTATCCGCACACGCTGGTGTTTTACCGGATGGGTGATTTTTATGAAGTGTTTTTTGATGATGCGGAAAAAGCCGCACGCCTGCTCGGCATTACCCTGACCCAGCGCGGAGCCAGCAATGGCACGCCGATCAAGATGGCAGGGATACCGTTCCATTCACTCGATCCGTATCTGGCCAAGCTGGTCAAGCTCGGTGAATCGGTGGCCATTTGCGAACAAATCGGCGACCCGGCCACCAGCAAGGGGCCGGTTGAGCGCAAGGTGGTGCGGGTGGTGACGCCGGGCACCCTGACCGATGCCGATTTGCTGCCGGAAAAGGCAGAACGGCCGCTGTTGGCAGTCCATATTGTCCATCAGCGCAAGCAGGTGGTGCTGGGTCTGGCTTGGTTGTCGTTAGCCAGTGGCAGGCTGCGTTTGACTGAACTGGTATGTGATGCGAAAAGCTGCCCGGCCCGGCTGCAACAAGAGCTGGAGCGGATTGCCCCGGCAGAAATTTTGCGCGCTGACACTAGCCACACGGCAGAATCGACCCTGGCCTGGCCGGCCAGCGTGCAAGGCGTGCCAGACTGGCATTTTGATATTGAAGCGGCCAACAAGGCACTGCTGGAACAGTTTGCCGTCTCGACGCTGGCCGGGTTTGGGATTGAGCAGCCCGGTGCCGCAGTCGGTGCAGCCGGGGCGCTGTTGCTGTATGCGCGCGCCACCCAGGGCAAGGGTTTGCAACATGTGACCAGTTTGACCTGGGAGCAGGAAGACCAGTTTATCGGGATTGATGCCGCCAGTCGGCGCAACCTGGAATTGACCGAAACCTTGCGCGGGCAAGAATCGCCGACCCTGTTTTCACTGCTGGACCATTGCAAAACCGCGATGGGGTCGCGCCTGTTGCGCCACTGGCTGCATCATGCACCGCGCGCGCAGTCAGTAGCGCGTGAACGGCATCACGCAATCGATGCCTTGCTGGCTGCCGAACTGATTGAGCCATTGCAAACCAGCCTGACCGGGATACCCGATCTGGAACGGATTACCACCCGGATTGCGCTGTTGTCGGTGCGCCCGCGCGAGCTGGCCAGCCTGCGGCTCGCGTTGGAGCAATTGCCGACGCTGCGCAGTCATTTGGCGTATCAGGTCAATCATCCGTCTGATTCGGCGTTGCTGCGCCAGTTGCATCACGATCTGGCCCCGCCCGATGCGTGCGCTCTCCTACTGCAACAGGCAGTTGCAACCGAGCCAGCCACCTTGGTGCGGGATGGCGGGGTGATTGCCGAAGGGTTTGATGCCGAACTCGATGAATTGCGCGGGCTGTCGCAAAATGCCGGGCAGTTTTTGCTCGATTTGGAAACCCGCGAGCGAGCGCGCACCGGGATTGGCAATTTACGGGTCGAATATAACAAGGTGCACGGCTTTTATATTGAAGTGACGCACGGCCAAACCGACAAGGTACCGGAGGATTACCGGCGGCGACAAACCCTGAAAAATGCCGAGCGCTATATTACGCCCGAATTGAAGGCGTTTGAAGACAAGGCGCTCTCGGCCCAAGACCGGGCACTGGCGCGGGAAAAACTGCTGTACGATCAATTATTGCAGCAACTGGCCCCCTTTATTCCGGTTTTGCAGGGGATTGGCGCGGCTCTGGCCCAGATCGATACGCTGGTCGCCTTGGCGTTTCACGCACAGCGCCACGACTGGCGCTTGCCGCAACTGGTGGCGCAGCCGGAATTATTGATTGAACAGGGACGCCATCCGGTAGTGGAAAACCAGATCGAGCGCTTCATTGCCAATGACTGCCAATTGTCGCAAGAGCGGCGGCTGTTGTTGATTACCGGGCCAAACATGGGCGGTAAATCGACGTTTATGCGGCAGGTGGCCTTAATTACGCTCTTGGCCAATGTCGGCAGCTTTGTCCCGGCGGCACGCGCCAGAATTGGCCCAATTGACCGGATTTTTACCCGGATTGGGGCCGCCGATGATTTGGCTGGAGGCCGTTCGACGTTTATGGTCGAAATGACTGAATCAGCCGCGATTTTGCATGCCGCCACCCCCAATTCGCTGGTGCTGATGGATGAAGTCGGGCGCGGCACATCGACCTTTGATGGTCTGGCACTGGCTTTTGCGATTGCACGCCATCTGATCGAAAACAACCAAAGCCTGACCCTGTTTGCCACCCACTATTTTGAGCTGACCCAGTTGCCGGAAAACCACCCGGCTGCGGCCAATGTCCACCTGTCGGCGGTCGAGCACAAGGATAGCATTGTGTTTTTGCATGCGGTCGAACACGGCCCGGCGTCACAAAGCTATGGCTTGCAGGTAGCACAACTGGCCGGGGTGCCGGGCAGTGTGATTCGCGCTGCGCGCCGCCATTTGGCCACGCTCGAAGCACAGGCCGTGCAATCTTCCACGCAACTCGATTTGTTTGGCGGCGGCAGCCGCTTCGGTGAACCGGTTGAGACGCCCGCCAACGAACCCGAGCCGCGCCTGCTGGCACTGCTTGATGCCTTAAACGGCACCGATCCGGACAGCCTGACGCCACGCGCCGCACTGGAACAGTTGTACCATCTCAAACAGTTGGCACAAACACTGCCATGAATCCGCTTGCCACTTCGCTGCTGCTGGTGTCGGTGCTGGGGTCGGTGTTGACCACTGGCGGGGTCGATGCGGCACCGCTCAGGTTTGCCGTATTGTCCCATCCAAAACAATTGCTGCAGGAACTGGAAATTCGCCCGGCACAGGCCAACCGGTTTGTGGTGGTCAATGGCATACGAGCGATACCCGCAGCGGGCAAGGGAGAGAGTGACGGCGACAGTGACACCTGTAGCGATGATTCGATTGCCCGGCAAAAGGCCGAACTCGATAGCAGTTCGCATACCGTCATTATTTCGCTGGCAGCGCATGACTGGCTGGCCTGCCCGACACGCAATCCGCTGCCGCAATTGCGCGAATCGTGGTTTGATGGCGATCTGGCGCTGGGAGAAGGCAAACTGGCACTAACCCGGCTGTCAGTCAACCGCAAATTTAAGCGCTACCCGGAAAATGCGCGTTGGGAAATCGCAGGCATGCTGTTTGCCACCATCAACTTACCAGCAGACAATAATCATTACCGACTGGAAGCCGGGCGCAACGGGGAATTTGAAGACCGGCAAGTCGCCAACCGGCTATGGTTGCAACGGCTGTTTGCACTGGTGCGACAGAAAAAATTGCGCGGCATGGTGCTTTTTAGCGACGGTAATCCGTTGCAAACACGCGGCAAGCCGCGTCCCGATGGCTTTGCCGAGGTGCGCAGCCAAATCACCCAATTAGCCGGACAAATGGTCAGTGGCAGTAAATTTTTGTTGATTGATCACCAGCCGGAACCGGGGGCGAGGGCTGCAAGCGGCATTGCCTGGCGCGGCAATATCGGCCATATCAGCCTGCAACCCGGATGGCACGAATTTATCGTGCATACCGGGCCACATTCAAGCGCAGGGTCAAGTCAGCCCTTGGTCAGGAAAACCAGCAACCCGGGGCAGACTGACAGCAATTAATGCAGGGGATGGGTACGGAAGTGGTCGCCCGGTTCGATGTCGTCATCGTCGTCATCGTCAAAATCATGGTCATGGCCATCCTCACCATGCACATGTTCATGTTCGATTTCTTCCTGGGTGGCAGCACGCACATCCGCCACGTTCAGGGCAAAGCATAACGCGATGCCCGCCAGCGGATGGTTACCATCCAACACCACCTTGTCATCGGCGATATCGGTTACGGTAAAGATCATGGCATCGTCTTCATCGTCGCTACCGTCTGGCATGCCTTCAAATTGCATGCCTACTTCGAGCGGATTCGGTAAGCGGTTACGCGGCTCCACCTTGATCAGGGTCGGGTCATACTCGCCAAACGCATCTTCCGGCTCTACCTGAATTTCGGTTGCGTACCCGATTTCATGGCCTTCAAGCGCTTCTTCGATTTTTGGCAGGGTATTTTCATAGCCGCCGTGCAAATACACCATGGGTTGACGCCCATCTTCGATCAGATTACCTTGGGCATCTGAGAGCTTGTAGTGCACTGTCACTACCGTATTTTTGGCAATCTTCATCTTGTTTCCTTTCATTGAATACGCCTGCCATTATACCTGCCACGCCCAATCGTCACAGAAACCGATTAGAAATTTTATCAAGCCAGCTTGCCCCGGCCATGATCGACAGTGAATTTTCCCAGACAAAACATGCATCAACAACGGCCAATTGGCTATAATGCGGACATGAAAAAATCTTCCCTTCCCCCACTCGGCACGCCGAAACTACCTGTCCAATCTGGCTTATCAGGCCTCTCAGGCCTATTGGGCCAACTGAGCCCAGCCCGGTTTTTAAGCCAGTATTGGCACAAACAACCACTGCTGATCCGCAATGCCGTGCCTGCCGCCGAACTGGCCAACCTGCCCGGACGCACTGAACTATTCAAACTGGCGGCACAAGACGAGGTAGAGAGCCGCCTGGTCAGCCAAACCGGTTCAGGTAACACTGCGTGGCAGTTTGACAACGGGCCATTTGCCAAACTACCGCCATTAAAGCAAAAGCAATGGACATTGCTGGTGCAAGGCGTGAATTTATACCACGCCGCAGCCGATGCACTGTTGCAACGCTTTCGTTTTTTGCCGGATGCCCGGCTCGACGATTTGATGGTCAGTTTTGCCACCGATGGTGGCGGGGTTGGCCCCCATTTTGATTCGTATGACGTGTTTTTGCTACAGGCACAGGGCCAGCGGCGCTGGCGCATCAGCGCCCAGTCCCAGCTTGACCTGGTGCCCGGCTTGCCCTTGAAAATTCTGGCCGACTTCCGGGCCGAACAAGAATTTGTGCTCGAACCGGGCGACATGCTGTATTTGCCACCGCATTATGCCCATGACGGGGTGGCGCTGGGCCAGAGCATTACCTGTTCCATCGGGTTTCGCGCGCCGTCGTATCAAGAGCTGGGCGAAGCATTTTTGCAATTCATGGCTGAATCGATCGATTTACCGGGGCGTTACGCCGATCCTGATTTACAACCGTGCAAGCACCCGGCAGAAATCGGCCGCCCAATGCTGGCCACGATTGCCGCTGAACTGGCCAAAGTACAGTTTGATGAGGAAGACATTTTGGTGTTTCTCGGGCAGTATTTATCTGAGCCCAAGGCCCATGTGTTTTTTGATGGCCCGAAAAAAGTGCTCAGCCCAGCCAAGTTTGCCGATTCTGCCAGCCAGAACGGGGTGCGCCTGTCGGCCAAAACCCGGATGCTGTATCACCAAAGCAGCCTGTTCATCAATGGTGAATCGTTTGATCTGAGGCGTGCCGACCAAGCCACACTGCGCAATTTGGCCAACTTGCGCAGCCTTGCCGGTGACGAAGTCAAAGCGGCTTCGATTGATGCCGCCGAAGCGCTTTATACCTGGTATCAGGATGGCTGGCTACTGCTTGGCCAGAACCATCCGGCAGCGCCCCCACCGCAACCCGAGGCATAAGCGCAACGATGCGGCCTACCCCCAAACCGAAGAGGACATTATGAATCTCCCGCCCGCCCCCAGTGAACCGGTAAGCCAAACCGTTCGCTTTAGCTTGCCGAGCGAGTTTCATGCGCAACTGGAGCAGTGCCTTGGGCTGGCCGATTCCTTGTTGTGCATGTTCGATCCGAATTTTTCCAGTTGGGGCTGGAACCAGACCGAACCGTTTCAGTTGATGCGCCGTTTTTTGTTGGCTCGCCGTGGCAACCGAATCCAGATTGCCTATCACAATGACGATTATCTGGAACGCGAATGCGCGCGCTTTATGCCATTTTTGAGTGATTTCAGCCATGCCGTCGAATGTCGCCAGACTCCGCGCAATTTGCGCCAGTTGACCGACTCCTTCTGCCTGGCCGATGAGCACCATGTGGTACGACGCTTTCACTGCGACCATTTTCGCGGCGAAGCAGCGTTCGATGCCCCGGAGGCCTGCCAGATCCCGGCCAAGCGGTTTAACGATATCTGGGCCGAGTCCGATTTGGGTTTGCAAGCTGGCCGGGCCGGATTATAGTCAGCACGCAATTTGTTCTGATTTAGAGGAAAATTTCCAAATTCCATCGGGAATTGTGCTATGATACGGCCTCTCAAGTCCGGAATCGGCTGAATGCAGTACATTCGTTAGCAAATTAACTTGCTTACCCAAGTTTTTATTCGTAGCTTGATGGCGAAACATCCTTGAAAACGATGTTACGCTATCAAATAAATTCTCGAAGTAACGAAAACTGATGTTGCAGGATTACAAATTAATTGCCGGAGTGCCTGACAGGCTTTTGCAATGCACAAATTTTTTGTTATAATTATCGGTTAGGAAGTTTCCGATGTCTGGCAGGCACCATTTGGTACAAAAGCCTTCGAAGACGCCCTAAGAGCGATAATTACCGGTAATTATTCATCGCAATGTTTTGAATTTTTTTTTTGAATTATTTAAGGAAATCCCCATGAAAAAATCCCTGTTGATCATTTCCCTGTTGGCTGCTTTGGTTGCATGTGGCAAGAAAGAAGAAGCTTCGGCTCCTGCTGCTTCGGCTTCGATGGAAGCCTCGATGGCTGCTCCTGCCGCTCCAGAAGCTACTCCAGCTCCTGCAGCTCCTGCTCCAGAAGCTGCTGCTCCAGCCGCTTCTGCTTCGATGGAAGCCTCAATGGCTGCCCCTGCAGCTTCGGCCTCGATGGAAGCCCCTGCTGCTGCTTCGGCATCTGCTTCGAAGTAATTCAGGCTTGCTCCGAAAAAAGCCGACCGCATGGTCGGCTTTTTTTATACCCGAGTTGCCCCACCCGAGTTGCTCCGCCTAAGTTGCCCCCATCCGCTCAATCCCCCATTGTCACAATACCCCATCATTCCAATCAACCGTATTCCTCATGCCCAAATTGTCCGAACTGTCATTGCTGCGCCACATGACCTCGCTGCTCTCCAGCTTGAGCTTGTTCCACCGCTTATTCCACCGCTTATTCCACCGCTTATTCCAGCACTTGGCACAAAGCACGTCTGCTTCTATGCTGACCCTGGGTCTGGCTATTGCCAGCCCTGCCCTGTTTAGCCCTGCGGCCCTTGCCGCCGCAAAAGCACCCGCCTTCACCCTGCCCGCGCACGCCAAACAGACGCAGCACAGCCTGCCACTAGCAGATGGCAAAAAACTTAACTACGAACTGGTTGCACCGAGTAGCTGGACACCCGCCAAAGCGGCCCCGGTATTGCTGTTGTTACCGCCCGGCGGGCAAAATGCTGCCATGGTCAGTGCCGCCCTTCATTTTGTCGCCGGTGCCGCCACGCGCCACGGCTGGGTCGTAATCTGCCCGCAAGCGCCGACCGGCGAATCATTCAACGGCCCCGGCAATCAATATTTATTGTCACTGTTGGCTGCATTGCGCAGCGGCCTGAAAATTGAGGGCAACCGGCTGCATTTGCTCGGCATCAGTAACGGCGGCCGTTCGGCCCTGACGCTGGCCATCAATGCACCGACGGAACTGGCTTCGGTGTATGTCTTCCCCGGTGCGTTTGGCACACCCATGCCAGACGAAGCAGCATTAAAAAACCTGCGCGGATTGCCGGTACGAATGTTTGTTGGGGAACAAGATGATGCCAGTTGGCACAAAGCCAGCGAGGCGAGCGTGGCCGCTTTGCAAAAGGCGGGCGTGGATGCCCGGCTTGAGGTGAGGAAGGGTGAAGGGCATATTTTGAATCTTGGCGATGAAACCATCATGCAAACCCTGGAGGGTTTTCGTTCGCTGGCACCGACCAAATAAGACACGTCACGAACACGCAACGAACACGCAACGAACACGCCACCAATGGCCGACTAACCCGCCATGAACACACCAAAACCTGCCATGCCGCAGATTCAACCACGGCACGGCAGGTTGTCAAGCATGGCTCAGAACTGATCTTCCGCCAATGCCAATACCCCGGCACTACCATCAACAATTGCCGTGCGCAGGCTGCCCGCCTGAGCCAGATGATGGTCGGCAAAGAAACGCGCCGTGCCGATTTTGGCTTGATAAAATTTGATGTCGCCATCGTTGGCGGCAATTTTTTGCTCCGCAATCAGCGCAGCACGCGCCATTTGCCAGCCACCCAACACCAAACCGGCCAGTTTTAGATACAGCACGCTACCGGCAAACACCGCCTTGACCTGGGTTTTGGCATGGGCCAGCACAAATTCCACCACTTGTTCCATATCGTCTGCGGCCACTGCCAATTGCTTGCCAATCGCCTGCAAATCGGCGTTGGCATGGCCCTGCAGCACCGTTGCAGTGGCACGGACATTGCCAATCAAGCCCTTGGCCACCGCTCCGCCATCACGCACGGTTTTGCGCCCAACCAGATCATTGGCCTGAATTGCGGTGGTGCCTTCGTAAATGGTAAGGATTTTGGCGTCACGATAGTGTTGCGCGGCACCGGTTTCTTCGATAAAGCCCATGCCACCATGCACCTGCACCCCCAGCAACGTCACTTCCTGCGACGCTTCGGTACTCCAGCCCTTAACCACCGGCACCAGGTATTCATACACCGCCTGATTTTCGCGGCGGGTATTGGCATCTGGATGGTGATGTGCACAATCGGACATGGCGGCTGCCACATAGGCCAGCGCACGCGCCGCTTCGGTTTGGCTGCGCATTGACATCAGCATGCGGCGCACGTCGGGATGGTGGATGATGGCTACCGGGCCAGACGAGCCAGCCACATCGCGCGACTGAACCCGGTCACGGGCGAACGTCACCGCTTGCTGATAGGCCCGGTCAGCCAGACCAATGCCCTGCAAGCCAACCCCAAACCGCGCTGCATTCATCATGATGAACAT
>JACCDS012320869.1_pt1 | contig 22997 bp, 14 predicted proteins | sample 7446441 | NCBI WGS metagenome assembly JACCDS01 (sample SAMN15323445, study PRJNA562643) | freshwater metagenome | isolation source: river surface water | place: USA:Blue River Watershed | collected 2017-08-17 | reverse complement strand
GGTTTCTGGGGTTTCTTGCGCCTTGGCATTGAGAGTGCCAAAGAACAAAAAGGCCAGTGATCCTAAAAATAGGAACAACTTAGCCCTCGACGTGATGCCATTCCTTGAATAGCCTCTTACGTGCTGAGTGATTTGGTTTTTGTTAGGTTTCATAAATTTAATTGTTCATTAATAATATATATACAATAGCAATAGCTATCGGATGTATCATTCTACCAACGCACAAATTATTTCTACAATAAAAAATTAAAAAAAAAGAAATTGGGTTTCCTTTTGGGTATTATTTAGCTTATTAAAAAGAATTAATTACTAAAATTAGTATTACTTCTTTAAGTAAATATGAATAAAATATTCAGAAAACAAAAATTTATTTTCTGATAAATAGTTAAAAAGCAAGTTTTTAAATTGTTATAACTTATAATTTAAGAATATTTAATATTTAAATAAAAAAAGCCCCGAATTTTAAAATTCAGGGCTTTTTCATTAAATGTTTACTTGGATTATTGTGTTTTTACAACTCTCAATACCTTTCGCTCGGCACCTTGTATTGCCTCCATCATGTAAACCCCTGCAGGTAATAATTCACCTGTTTGGTAGTTTTCATTAGAAGATACATGTTGTAACTCGTACACTAATCGACCTGTTACATCGTATAATCTGAAAGTAACACTTTCTGAAATTGACGATTCTAATTTGAAATTAAAATTAGAGGTAGTAGGGTTTGGATATAATACTAAGTTCAACAAATCATGATCAGAATGTTCTGTCAAATTAATTTCTTTAGCATTTGTATTACAACTTAAACCACATGTTCCTAATTGGTCACCATGTGCCAAATGTGAAGCTACTGCAGAACTAGCAATGCTTAATGTATTGGTTACTGATGATCCTGTAACGTGACAAATTAATACTTTACCATCGTATGCTCCCTTAGTGTTTTTACTTCTAACATCTAAAACACAAATTGTAATAGTGCTAGTTGTTGTACAACCACCCGCACTTGTTGCAGTAACAGTATAAGTTGTTGTAGTAGTTGGACTAGCAACTGGGTTTGCAATATTTGCATTACTTAATCCTGTTGATGGACTCCAAGAATATGTATACGTAGAAGCTCCTGATGCTTGAGCATTTAAAGTAATACTTTGTGCTCCGTAACCTTTGTATATTGTATTGGCTGCTTGTCCTGCGACAGTAGTACCTCCCGTAACAGTTAAGCTAGGTGTACCTCCAGTTACAAAAACATTAGCTGTTGCTGTAGCATAATTACCACTTGCATCTTCAATTACAAATGTTACTACATGGTTACCTTCATCAGAACAATTGAATGTATTAGGATAAACATTCATTACAGTAATTCCACAATTATCATATGAACCATTATTCACATCTGAAGGTGATAGAACTCCCGATCCATTTGATAGATTTAATGTAATGTCTTTTGTAATTGCAACTGGTGAAATATTATCTAATACAGTAACAATTGCTATTGCATTTCCAATATTTCCTGAACCATCAGTTACCGATAATACTACTGTATTTGCTCCTAAGTTCGAGCAATTAAAAGTTGATTTATCTATACTGATGTTTGCAATTGAACAATTATCTGTTGATTCATTATTCACCTCTGCGGCTGTAATGTTCGCATTACCTGTTGCATCTAATTGAATGCTTAAGTTTTGTGCAATTGTAATTGGTGCTGTATTATCTATGATTGTTATAATAGCAGTTGCAGTACTTGTATTACCTGAACCATCTGTTACCGATAATACTACTGTATTTGCTCCTAAGTTCGAGCAATTAAAGGTTGTTTTATCTATACTGATGTTTGCAATTGAACAATTATCTGCTGATCCATTATTTACCTCAGCTGCTGTAATGTTTGCATTACCTGTAGCATCTAACTGAATGCTTAAGTTTTGTGCCAAAGCTGTTGGAGCTATGTTATCTGTTACAGTAACTGTTGCAGTTGCACTACTTGTATTACCTGAACCATCTGTTACTGATAATACTACAGTATTAGCTCCTAAGTTCGAGCAATTAAAGGTTGTTTTATCTATACTGATGTTTGCAATTGAACAATTATCTGCTGAACCATTATTCACCTCAGCTGCTGTAATGTTAGCATTACCTGTTGCATCTAATTGGATGCTTAAGTTTTGTGCCATAGCTGTTGGAGCTATGTTATCTATTACAGTAACTGTTGCTGTTGCACTACTTGAATTACCTGCAGCATCTGTAGCTGATAATGTAACCGTGTTTGCTCCTAAATTTGAGCAATTGAAGTTTGTATTATCTAAATTTATTGAAACAATACCAACATTATCCGAAGACCCGTTATCAATATCTCCAACCGAAATTGAAGCATTTCCATTTACATCCAAGAATACTGTTGCATTTTTTGTAATAACTGTTGGATTAGTTGCATCAATTACTGTAATGCTTGCATTACATGTACTAAATAATCCAGCTGGATCGGATACAGTAAGTACGACATTTGTTGTACCTAAAGCATAAGGACCTGCAGGGCTAACACTAAAGCTCATTACATCATTCTCTGCATCTGTAGATCCATTATTAAAGTCGATTGCTGCCGCATTTCCAGTTGTAGAATTTGCATCAGTTGGAACCGTAATAGATTTACAAATTGCAACTGGTGCTGTATTACATGCATTCGTAATACTTACAGTTGCATTACTAAGTGAAATATTACCACTAGCATCAATCACTTCTAATGTAAGTGCATAAACTCCTGTTACAGTATTACAATCGAATACATTATTTCCAATAATATTCATACTAGCAATTCCGCAATTATCATAACTTCCATTATCAATATCTGCAGCTGTTATTACTAAAGATCCGGTTGAACTTGTAATTGTTCTCGCTATGTTTTGAGTTTGAGCTGTTGGTAAAACTAAATCTTGTACGTTTACAATAACTGGTAATGTATTTACAATACAATTAGTTGAATTAATAATTTGTACTGTATACGAACCACTCATTGTTGCGAAATGTGCTGATGTTGTTGCATTCGCAATCATCGATCCATTAAGATACCACTGATAAGTAAATTCAGGATTTTCGTCGGCTTGTAATTTAACCGAGTTACCAGGACAAATATTCGTAGAACCTACTGCTGTTACAACATTACTTGCAGTTGGAGCTACAATAATTGTTTTACTTACAGATGATGAACCTCCTTGGCTATTTGTTGCAGTTACAGTATACGTTGTCGTTACATTTGGATTAGCTACAACTTGGTTTCCAGTGCTTGTATTTAAACCAGCTGATGGACTCCAAGTATAAGTATGGGTAGGTGCAGGCGGTGCATTATTAATAACCGAATTTTTATTCGACATAATTTGCGCTTGCGAACGAACTGTGTTCCAAATTCTTAATTCATCAATGCTACCATCCATGAAATTACATTGGCAACCATTTGGTTCTTGTCTTCCAATATTTAATGGACCACTATTAAAATATAATGATGATACATAATGTGTAGAGGCTAAATTACCATTAACATAAAACGATAATTGAGAAGTAGATACACTGTATGTTATAGCAACATGTGTCCATTGATATGTTGGAATTGTTGTATAATCATAAATCCATCCTGTATTATAATTATAGAATCCTAAGCCTTGAATTCCATTTGCATGAGCTTGGAATAAGAAGTTATAGTTTGCTCTATCAACAATAGTGTTATTATAATTATCAGTTGGATAAATCCAAGCTTCAATAGTGAAGTTATTTTGAAGTGTATTAAATTTCGCATTATCCGGAACATTAACAAAACTTCCGTAACCTCCATTATTTAGTGCATTATTTGATCCTGAAAAAGCATTTGAACTTGTCCAGAACGAATTTCCATAACCAGAAAATGTACCATCTAAATTATTATTAGTTTCATCACTAACTGTTGTACCACTCGTAGCATCAAACTTATAATATGCAACTAACGACTGATCAGTAATTTCATTAGATATTAATTGATTAGGTATTGTTGTTGTTGCATTTGCAGTAAGTGTTACAGCATTTGAATTACAAATTACACTATCTGTTGCTTGTATCGACACTACTGGTAAAATTGGTGCACATGTACCTACTACTACAGTATCAACAACTGAACAACCTTGTCCTCCAGTAATAGTTACTGTATATATACCAGCAGTTAAATTACTAGCTTTTGGTCCTGTTTGTCCATTGCTCCATGCATACGATAAACCACCTGAAGCAGTTGTAGCACCAGCAATATTTACAATTGTGTTTGCTTGGAAAGTCGCTACACCTGTAGTTTTATTAACTCTGTATATTTGGCTATTTCCTCCACCACCTTGTATCGCATACAATGTACCTTGTGGATCAAATACTAAATCAGAGAATGCTCCTGTTCCTGTGTAACCAATACTAGTTACTGAATAAGTATTGATATCTACTTTATAAATATAATTTCTATCTGTTGCCCAAAGTGAACCATCTGTTGGATCAAATTGTATACCACTTGCTCCTATTCCTGTATAAGCTAAATAAGATTGAACACCAGTAGATAAATCAATCGTATATAAATAACCACATCTATCAATAATGTAAAGTAAATTATTTTTAAATGTCATGGCTGCAACATTACTACAATATCCGATGTATCTAATGTATGTTGCAAACCCTGTATTTTTATCTAATCTATATAAATCATATCCTGTAGTTGCATAAATTTCTCCTGCAGAATTAACTGCTACTGCTGGCATTCCACTTGTACCTGTATAACCAATGTCTGTAGCAGCTCCAGTAATAGGGTTAAAGCTCACTAAACGTGTACCACCCGAAACATTACCTGTAGTTCCATAATATAAACTTCCTCCAACATTTGATGCACTTGCAACAATTTCTGCAGTACCTTCATTACCATATACACAAGTGTAATTCTGAGATATGGTATATTGTGGATCGAATATTACGGTAACTTGAGCGGTAGCACTATCCTTTTGTCCGTAGTAATCTTCAACCACTAACATTACTGTATGTACTCCGATATCGTTACAAGTAAATTTATCTTTTGAAATACTTCTACTTTTTAATCCATTTAAATCAAATGATCCATTATCAATATCCGATAATATTAAAGTGCCATTAGAATTTAATGCTAAATTAATTGTGAAATTTTTAGTTATTGCTGTAGGTGCTGTTGTATCATACGCACCAACATATACTGTTCTATTTAATATGTTCGATAAATTACCTCCCGCATCTTTCATTTGATACGATAATTGGTAAATACCTTTATTATTAACATCTACTTCACCAGTAATTTTTGCTGGTTTCGGACAATTATCAATACCTGTTACATTTGGATCATTCCATGGTCCTCCTAATGGTGCAACTTCAATGCTATTTCCATTTAATGTAATACTAGGTGTGATCGTGTCTTTTATTTGTACATTATAATCTTTAAATGCAGTATTACCTAAATTATCGGTAACTGTTAATCTTACAATTGATGAACCAAAACCATTATTCAAATATGTATTTCCTTCAGAAATTTTATAACCATATATAAGATTATTATTATCCGAAATCCACATAGTCTCACCATCGTAAGCTGTACTTGCTGGGAATATAGCGATAGGTGTTGAACTCTTATAATTTCCGTTCATATCAAACACATGAATTACACTCCAGTTGTTTGGATTTGTACTGAAATTATCTGCAACTCCTGCAATGTAAAAATGACCATTAGCAACAACTAAACTACCATAATGGTATATTAAACCTGGTAAATTAATTGTTCTTAATTGTATTCCTGTATTTATATCTAAAACTCGGATGAAATTTGAATAATAATCTTTTGCATAAACATTTACTCCATCCGATGTTATACCTCCTGCGGTATTTCCTGCATTGAATGTCCATACAGTGTTACCACCTGAACGTCTTGTATAGCTATTGTAACTCCAATTGGAAGTAAAATAATCATTGCTTCCTAAATTCATCCAAACTTGCATCATTTGAGGTTGATTCGAGTTAAATGAATTTACAAACGAACCATTGTTATTGTATACATAAATAGTTGGATTTGCCCATTCAGGATAATAGAACTGATTAGAGTTAGGATTGTATCCACCTCCGTATGATCTTGTATCTTGCGTTCTTGTTCCTGTTAAATTAATTGGAATTACATTACCTCCACCTACGTTTGAACAATCAAAGCTGGTTTTGTTTATACTGATTGATGCAATCCCATCTGGATCTACAGAGGCACTATCAATCATTGATGCTGTAATATTCGATGTTCCATTGTTATCAAGATATCTAACAATGTTTCTTCCGATTACTGTAGGAGATGAATAATTTAACGTGATTTTATAAACTTCGATTTCAGTAATAAATCCAGAACTATATGAATTTCCATTTGTTCCGGGACCCATAAAAGCCTGCGCTTCTTGTGTAGTACCAATACCAAAATTGGTAAATAGATTGTATGAATAACCTACATAGGTATAACCAGAGTTCATGTCAGACGACATGTAAAAATCATGTCCTCCACCAAACGTTGGCCCGTAACTATAATTAGAATACAATCCATATGAATTGTTAGGTCCATTGTATCCACCTTTTGTAACGCGTTGATCTGTTGTTAAGTTAAATAAGAATGAATTGTTTGCTTGAATGTATCCATAATTCGTTAACCACGAATCACCTGCATAACCTCCGAATACCGTTCCATAAGCAGTTTTAAATAATACTACTGTTGGACCTTGATTGTCGCACAAATTATGAAAGACCGTTGAATTCGCTCCATCTCTAGAACGTCTATACAGTAATGTACCGCCTGGATTATTTCCAATCCAATTCGACATTACTGCATTATCGCTCGGGTCAGCTATTGTTGTTCCTGGGAACACCTGTGCCTCCGAACTTAGCGATTGCAATAACATTGTTATTAACAACCCAAAGCTGTAAAGTAATTTTTTCATTTTATGAAATTTGTAGTTTAGTTAGTTGAAATGTTAATGCTGAGTAAATTCAGCGCATCTTTTGTAGATATCGGATTGGTACCATTCGAACCCGCTCTTAATTCAAATGTTGATGAATTCTCACATGTAGTTTCAACACTACTTGTAGCCATCAAATTTGTACTCAATAAAGCTGTATTCTCTGTGTTAAGTTCACTCTTCCAAGAAATAGTTTTTGCTTCTGCCTCTTGATTTTCAAACTTTAAAAATACGGTCATCTTTTTTGATCCATTTACAATGTCCATTGGATCGGTTGAGCTAACAGCAGAACATTTCGAAACCTTATAATATACCTTCACTCCGTTTTGCTCCGAATGAAAAGTCCAAGGTTCTGAATTACTGTCTTGTGCTTGTGTACTACTCATGAAAAGTAGCATTGCTAAAACAACAAAAAATGCCGCTTTAGCATTAGATTTTAATCTAATTCTGTACATAGTTTAGTTTTTTTTAATATTTGGGTATTGGGTGTGGGTAATTATAGCTCAACCGAAAGGAATTATATACTACTTTAAGTATTACTATTTAAAGTAAATATGACTATAATATTCTTTATAAAGAAATTATATTCTAAATGTGGAAAAATAACTTACTAAAACTAGTAGTTAAATTTTATTTCCATTAATAAAATATGGTGAGAAATTTTCCTTAAAATGGGCTTTTATAGGTCTTTTTAGTAAGAAAACTAGTATCTGAAAGGGTCTTCAGAAATGCAACTAAAGCTTGTTTCTCTCTTGTACTGAGTCCTAAGCCACCAAACTGTTCAATTCTATCAGAATTTTTTAGGAAAATCGGATCAATATTGGAGTTTTCATTTATTCCTGAACTGTAAAACTCTACCACCTCCTCTAAAGTAGTAAAGCGCCCATCGTGCATGTATGGACCCGAAAATTCAATATTACGTAAAATAGGCACTTTAAACTTACCCGCATCGCTGCTTAATCCACTAACTTCTGCTAATCCTTTGCCCATTTGTTCCGCATCTGTCATCATACCATTGTTTCTAAATACATCTAACTGTGCATTCGTTAACAATGTTCTTACGCCTCCATGACAATGAAAACATTCCCCTCGTTCGGTCATAAAAATATTAAATCCTTCGAACTCTAAGGGATCTGTAAAAAATGATGAAGGCTCGGCATTTAACTTTACTAATTCATCGAGTTTAGAATTTTCTGAAATGAGAGTTCTTTCAAACTGTGCTAATGCCCTTCCTACTAATTCCATCGTAATTTCATCGGTTCCAAAGGCTGATCGGAAATATAAAGGATATTTAGCGTGTGATTTTAATTTTGCAATTACACTCTGTGGTGTTTCATGCATTTCTATTGGATTTAATATCGGTTGAGTCGCTTGGTTTTCCAAACTCCCCGATCTCCCATTCCAAAAGAATTTCGATTGCCAAGCTAAGTTTACCAATGCCATCGCTTGAATATTTCCTACTGCCCCATTCACTCCAACACTGTACCTTCTTTGATCACTAAATGAGTATTGTGGATTATGACAGCTTGCACATGATATACTACTATCACTCGATAATATTGGGTCGTAAAATAACATTCGGCCCAACTCTACCCCTCGTTTCGTTAATTTGTTATCGTCGGGTTGTACAAACGCAGAAAAATGAGAGGGACCGATATTGGTAATCAAGGTATCCGGAATGCTTTCCTTTTTCGCTATAGGCTTATCATCATCGCCACAGGCAACTAATACCCCTATCCCTAAACTTAATAATAATATGATCTTAAATTTATTACCCATCTTACTTCTGAACTATAGAAAAGACACTCGACTCGGCATTTTGTTTAAATAACAATTGTTTTGCATCACTTTCCATGATATAACCATATCCATCGTTCAAATTTACTTTATTCAATCCATCAAACCATTGGTCTACATTCATTTGTATGCTGATGGTAGCACTGCTGCCCTTTTGTGCTGTAATGTCGATGGGGTATTCCAAAGTAACCTGATTTCCTGGTTTTCCTAAATGAATACCATAACCACTTAATTGATTCTGATTATTTCGGTAAACTCCGTCCATCATCATTATATGATAGCCACCACCCAAAGTACTTGGCCATTCCATTGAATTATTTTCAATGGTATTATCTAATCCGAACGATACATTCCTAGCCGAATCAATGCCAAATACAAAACTCATTTTCACATACCTACCATCTGGAATATCTTTTAAAATATAGTTCGATACCACTGCCGAAGGCTCCGACAAATTGATAAACTTATACATATTTACATCGTAGCTCGTTTGGTCGGCTTTATAAATTATAATTTTTGAAATGTAATACTTCAAACTTTTAACATTCCAATTGTTCTGGTTTGTATTAGTATAATTTAATGTATTATCGGCCATAATCTGTAATGGTTCCGACTGGAAAAAATGCTGGAACTCAAAGCTTATTTGAGCGTTTTCAGGGGTTTTAGTTTCCTCCTCTTCACAAGAAAGAAATAAAATACTAAGTAAGAACAACACTAGATAATTTCTCATAGCCAAATTTAAGCTAAAATCGTACCAATCGAGCTTTATTTCTATCTTTTTATACCTTTGCCTTTGTTTACAGATACAGGATACCGGATATCGGATACAGGACAAAGGATACAGGGCCCTGGACATAAAAAACTTTTTCAAAAAAGAATAGTTATCAAATAATGGCAAGAGGAAGAGCACAATTAAACAGTGGGAATACACAAGAGGCAGAATTACCCAAGGCAAAAATCAATAAAGAAACTCTTAAAAAGGCAGCGAAATTACTTAGCTATCTTAAACCTTATAAAACGAAATTCATTTTAGGGATTTCCTTCTTAATCATTTCTACCCTTGCATCACTAGCATTCCCAAAAGCAATGGGTAGTTTAATTGATGCTGCCACCATGGCAAAAGGATTTGGAAACATAAATGAAGTTGCTCTTATTCTTATAGGAATATTATTATTCCAAGCAATTACTACCTTTTTAAAAGTAATTTGGTTCGTTGAAGTAGCCGAACGTTCCTTAGCTGATTTACGTAAAGATACCTATTTTAAATTGGTCACCTTACCCATGACATTTTTTGCTCAACGTCGTGTGGGTGAATTGAACTCAAGAATATCGGCCGATTTATCGCAAATACAAGACAGTATCACCATCACTATTGCCGAATTATTACGTCAGATTATTACTTTAATTGGTGGCATTATTGCCTTAAGTTTAGTTTCTGTTAAATTAACGCTGATGATGCTTGCCATCTTCCCAGTGCTAATTGCAGTAGCTGTAATTTTTGGTAGGTTCATCAGAAACATAGCACGTAAATCACAAGATCAATTAGCAGAATCGAATGTTATTGTTGAAGAAACATTACAAGGAATTTCCAATGTAAAAGCTTTTGTAAACGAAGCATACGAAACTAATAGATATCGCTCTGCCATGGACCAGGTAATTAAGTACGCCTTACGTGGAGCTAAATACAGAGGAGCATTTTCAGCATTTATTATTTTCTGTCTGTTTGGGGCTATCGTAACGGTAGTTTGGTACGGTTCTACTTTAGTGCAAAATGGTGCCATCACTGTAGGTGATTTAACTACCTTTATTTTATATGCAACATATGTTGGTGCAGCTATGGGAAGTTTTGCTGAATTATATGCTCAACTACAAAAAACAGTTGGTGCTACTGAACGTGTGATAGAACTACTCGATGAAAAAAATGAAGACATCAGTATAGAACTTAAACAAGGAATTGTTGAGCAAAAAATTGAAGGAATTATTGAGTTTAACAACATCCAATTTTCTTATCCATCTAGAAAAGAAGTGGAAGTATTAAAAGGCTTACATTTCAAAGCAAACAAAGGCGAGAAGATTGCCATTGTAGGACCAAGTGGTGCAGGTAAATCTACCATCGCTTCTCTCCTCTTGCGTTTTTATAACCCTGATCAAGGACAGATTTTGTTCGATGGTAAAAATGCAAATGAGTATAGTCTTTCTGATATTCGAAATCAAATTGCCATCGTTCCACAAGATGTATTATTGTTTGGTGGTACCATCAAAGAAAATATTTGTTATGGAAAAATAAATGCTAGCGAAGAAGAAATTATAGCCGCCGCCAAACAAGCCAATGCTCATGAGTTTATAAGTTCATTTCCTGAAGGCTATCAAACAGTAGTGGGCGAACGCGGAATTAAATTATCGGGTGGACAACGTCAGCGTATTGCCATTGCACGTGCCTTGTTAAAAAATCCTTCCATCTTAATTCTTGATGAAGCTACGAGTAGTTTAGATTCTGAGTCGGAACGTTTAGTGCAAGAAGCTTTACAAGTATTAATGAAAGATAGAACTTCTATTATTATTGCACATCGTTTGTCGACTATTAGAGAAGCCGATCAAATCGTAGTAATTGACGAAGGAAAAGTAAAAGAGATGGGAACTCATCAAGAATTAATGAACATCGACACTGGTTTATACAAGTATTTAAGTCAACTTCAATTGCAAGAAAATTAGTCTATGAAATATACCAGTTGGGGAGCAGCAGAGCAAGTCACAGGAAGTATGCATCTTCTAGAATTAGAAGATGGTTACAAAATTTTAATCGATTGTGGACTTGACTACGAACAGAAAAACAATACTTTTTTAAATGATAATTTTCCTTTTCTAGTAGAGGAAATAGACCTCATTGTTTTAACACACGCACACATCGACCATAGTGGTAATTTACCAACCATTATTAAACATGGTTACTCAGGACAAATATTAAGCACCTCCGCGACTAAAGATTTAACAGAGCTTTTGCTCAGCGATTCGGTGAATATTTTTTTAGAAAAATCGAAAAAGAAAAAACATCAGCATAAACGAAAAAAATTTAACGAGTTCCGAGAACAGCCTCTTTATTTACACAAACATGTAATGGATACCATGGATCGTTTTGTAACCATTCCATTCCATACAAGTTTTGAAATTAGAAAAGATGTCCAAATTAAATTTATTCCCACAGGGCATTTATTAGGTGCTGCAGCTATTGAGTTTAAAATAACAGAACAAGAGAAAACAAAAACCATTGTTTTTAGTGGCGATATTGGTAGAAAAAATTATCCAATACTAAGTGACCCCGATTATATTGAGCATTGCGATTATATGATTTGTGAATCAACCTATGGAGGTCGCATGCATACAACTCATAGAACAATTGAGGAAGTATTAATTGAAAGTATTGAAGAAACATGTATTAAACAACCAGGCCGACTTATTATTCCTGCGTTTAGTATTGGAAGAACACAAGCATTGGTATACAGTTTACACAAAATATTTTTAGATAAAAAACTTCCAAAAATTAATGTATTTGTTGATAGCCCATTAGGTATGGCAGGTACTGAAATATATCGTAAACATCATTCATTATTGAATGAAGAAGCTCAAACATTTTTCAAAAAATTTGGAGATGAATTTGAATTCGATGGATTGAAATATGTAGAAACATTGAAAGAAAGCAAACAGATTTCCAATTATTTCGAGCCATGTATTATTATATCTTCAGCAGGAATGCTGGAAGGTGGTCGCATACAAGATCATTTGTATCATAATATCCAGAATTATTATGCTAACATTTTATTTATTGGTTATTGTGCAAAGGGAACATTAGGCCGACGATTGTTAGATGGAGCACCGGTTGTGAAAATTAATGGTAGAGATTTATCAGTTTTTGCAGGCATCAAACAAACTGATTTATTTAGTGCACACGCCGATCATGAAGGATTGATTCAATACATTAAATCGGCCAATACTAAAAAAGCACTCAAGAAAGTATTTTTAGTACACGGAGAAAGTGATTCTATGCAAGCTTTGCAAGCAAATGTTGAATTAATGGGAATTAATGCTGAAATTGCAAAAAAAGGCGAAAGCTATCTTCTCTAAAAACTAGCAATGAAAGATTTTAAAAAATACTACGAATTACCCACGACTCCAGATCAGGTGTATTTAGCATTAACAGTGCCAACAACTATTTATCTCTGGACTGGCGCAGAAGCCATAATGAGTACCGAACCTAACTCAGAGTTCTCTCTTTGGAATGGCGATATTTGTGGTAAAAACATTGCTTTCGAAGAAAATAAAAAGATAGTTCAAAATTGGTATTTCGAAGGAATTACCGACGATTCTATGGTTACCATTAAACTACACCAAGGTAAAAAAGCCGGGACTACTTCTGTGGAGTTAATTCATACCAATATTCCTGACGATGATTATGCTGATTTTGCAGCCGGTTGGGACGAATATTATTTCGGTGCTCTACAAGAATTTTTTGAAGAAGAAGCTGAATAATTAATCAACTTTATGGATTAATAATCCACAGTGTAATTTAGGTTCAAACCAAGTTGATTTTGGAGGCATTACACTTCCTGCATCGGCAACATCTACAAGCTCATCAATAGAAGTTGGGTACAAGAAAAATGCTAATTTCATTTCTCCAGAATCAACCATATTAATAACATCTTCAAGAGGGCTTACTCCTCCAACAAACTTTATACGCTTATCTCTCCTTGGATCTTCAATACCAAGTATTGGATTCAAAATTTTGTCTTGAAGTATACTTACATCTAAACGAGCTACAGGGTCGCTATTCATAGGAATAGGGACTAATAATTTCAATTCATACATTTTTTGTTCTATGTATAAATGAAAAACATGTGGCGACAAAGGTTTAGAAATAGTAGTTGTGTTTATTTCAAATATTTTTCCAAGTTCTTCTAAAAACTGCTCAGTACTTAATCCGTTTAAATCGCTCACTAAACGTTGGAACTCGAAAACTAATAATTGATCGAAGGTAAAATACAAAGTGGTAAAATAATTGTAATCTTCATTACCACGGTGTTTCAGATTATTTTTTCTACGTTGAATACCTGCTAAGGAGGCGGCGGCAGCACGATGATGACCATCGGCTATATAGGATGCCGGAAGTGATGCAAACTCCTTTATAAGCGTTTGTATAGTTTCGGTATCATCAATCATCCATAATTGATGCTGTTGCTCATCGGCAAATACATCCACTAATGGTTTATTTTTTATAGTTGAATTGATGATGCTTTGTGTAATGGGAGTACCTGCGTAGGTTACTAAAACAGGATTTGCATCAATACCTGTATTATCTAAGTATTCAATTAAATCTTTTTCTCTATCGGCACGAGTATGCTCATGTTTACGTAAGGTATTATCTAAATAATCGTCGATGGCCGTTATACACCAAATTCCTGTTTGCCAAACACCACGATTAAGTGTTCTGTAAATATAAATAGCATCTTTTGCATCTTGAATTAAGACTTTTTCCTCTAAAAAATCCTCAAAAAAATCTTTGGCTTTTTTGAAAATAATTTCCTCGCGAGATCCTCTTAAATAAGGGTTTTCAATGAGTGGTTCAATGGTATGAAGAAAAGAAATAGGATTGCTTTGCAAAATCTTTTTTGCAGCATCAGTATAAAACTGATCAAATGGCTTGGCCATTACATCTAATGTTTTATCGGATGCTGGGCGTATCCCTTTAAATGCTTTTATTTTTGGCATTCTTATTTATTTTTTCAACTCATCAATGATGCGTTGAGCTAATTCAACACCAATTCTTTCTTGAGCTTCATTGGTAGAAGCACCAATATGTGGACTCAATGAAATTTTTGCATGTGATAAAATTTCTTTTGATGGAGTTGGTTCGTTATCGAAAACATCTAATCCGGCAAACGATAATTTACCAGCATCGAGTGCGGCAATTAATGCTTTCTCATCAATCACACCACCTCTTGCACAATTTACAATGGCAGCACCATTTTTCATCATCGCAAACTCATCATTTGAAATTACAGGTTTACCATCAATCGCAGGTACGTGAAGCGTAATAAAATCAGCATTCTTCAATAAATGTTCTTTACTTACCGACGATACTTTAAATTTAATTTTCTGTTCATCCGCAAATTCTAATTCCACTTCCGGATTAAACTCAAATATGTCGTAAGCAATTACATTCATTCCTAAACCGATGGCAATTTTAGCAGCTTCTCTACCAATTCTTCCGAAACCCATCACTCCTAATGTTTTGCCACGTAGCTCTACACCTTTTGCATAATTCTTTTTCAAATCATTAAATGCAGTATCGCCTTTAAGAGGCATATCACGGTTTGCTTGTTCTAAAAATCGAATACCTGTAAATAGATGTGCAAATACTAATTCAGCAACAGATAATGAAGAAGCAGCAGGTGTATTAACCACACTTATTCCTTTCGACTTTGCATAATCTACATCAATATTATCCATCCCTACTCCACCTCTACCAATAAGTTTAATGTTAGGGCAAGCATCAATTAAATCCTTACGAATTTTTGTAGCCGAACGAACTGTAATAGCATCGTATTCGGTTAAACGAGCAGCTAATTGATCTTGTGGAATATTTTGTGTGTCTACTGTGAATCCAGCTTCTTCAAGCATTTTTTTGCCTACTGGATCAATACCATCATTTGCTAATATTTTCATTTTTTTAGTGTTGAGTCCCGATAGTTATCAGGTTGAGTACTGAGTACATTTAATTCGTAATTCGTAATTCGTAATTCGTAATTAATTTTGTTTCTTTTCAAAATCTTTCATTACATCTACCAAGGCTTGTACGCTTGATAAAGGCAAAGCATTATACATAGAAGCTCTAAAACCACCCACGCTTCTATGGCCTTTTAAACCAATGCATCCAGCATCTTCTGCTGCTTTTAAGAACTCTTTTTCCAAGCTTGAATCATTCATTACAAAACATATATTCATACGTGAACGGTCTTCAACTGCACATGTTCCTTTGAACAATGGATTACGATCAATTTCAGCATATAATAATGCTGCTTTCTCATTATTTCTACGTTCCATTTCTACTACACCTCCTTGTTTTTTCAACCAACGGAGATTTAACATAGCAACATAAATGGCAAATACTGGAGGAGTATTGTACATAGAACCACCTTCGATATGAATGCGGTAATCTAACATAGAAGAAATTTTACGATCTACTTTACCTAGTATTTCTTCATTAACAATTACAACGGTACTTCCTGCCGGACCAATATTTTTTTGAGCACCAGCATAAATAAAATCAAAATCAGCAACATTCACCACTCTACTCATAATATCCGACGACATGTCGCATACCATAGGAATAGGTGATTTCGGAAAGGATTGCATTTGTGTTCCGTAAATAGTATTGTTTGAAGTGCAATGGAAATACTTCGCATCACTAGGTATGATATAATCTTTTGGAATGTAGGTGTAATTATCGGCTTTTGAACTTGCCACCGCAGTAGCATTTCCAAATAACTTAGCTTCTTTCAACGCTTTGTTAGCCCATACTCCTGTATCGAGGTACGCAGCACTTTCGTTATCGTTTAATAAGTTCATTGGCACCATACCAAACTGTTGACTCGCACCACCTTGAACAAAAATAATTTTATAGTTTTCTGGTACATCCATGAGCTCACGTATTAATTGGCAAGCTTCTTCTACTACAGCTTCGAACTCGGGAGTACGATGAGAAATTTCTAAGATTGATAAACCGGTGTTACCCCATTTTAATACTGCTTGTGCAGCTTCTTCGAAAACTTCTTGAGGTAAAATGCAGGGACCTGCACCAAAATTATGATGTTGCATGCTTAATGATTTTTGTTGCACAAAGTTAATCGAAATGTCGAATTATCGAAAAGTAGAATGCCCGAAATGTATATATTTGAAAATAATCGATTCATATGCTTAAATATTTGTACTTTTTTCTGGCTGTAATAATCATTGGTTGTGGTGCTAACCCCATTCCTCGAAATGCTACAAAAAAGTTAACAGGCGCTTGGGTGCCAGTAAAACAAGAACTTGGTGGAAATACCATTGCTAAACAGTTCTTCTCAAAACAAACACTAACCATTCGCGATACTACCTATAGCATTGCAGCAGAAAACGATGTAGAGGACTTACAACTCGACGAAGGAGCCATTTATATCAATAAAAATAAGATTGACATCTACGGTAAAAAAGGTAAAAACAAAGGCAAACACATTACTGGTATTTTTAAGATTGAAAAAAATCAATTAATCATTTGTTATAACCTCGGAGGAATAGGCTTTCCCGAGAGTTTTGAAACCATCGGTAAACCTCTGTATTTCATGTCGACCTACGAATACAAAAAGTAGAAAAACAGCTGGATTTTTAATTTTATGTATGTAGCTGATAATGAGCTTCCTCAGTGGTGGCACGACTTAAGTCGTGCCACGATAATTTATGAATACTAGAATATTTCTTCTATTTTTCTAAAGTATTCCAAAATCTTTATTTAAACACTAGAAACGCCCTACGAGCCTAAGGTTAATTTGTCGTGATGTGAGGTAATTAGGAATAGCATATTGCTGGTCGCGGACATCTCGGATCCACAAATAGGATATTGTATTTGAACGCTTAAATAAATTAAATACCTCCGCATATAACATCATGCTTTTAAAAGGGCCAATGCCTGCTTTACCACCGGCTCTCTTTCCTACCCACTCTTTAGAAAATCCAATATCAGCACGCCAATACGGTGGCATACGTAAGGTATCTTTGTATCGCTCGAAATCAGGTGGACCAAAGGGCAGTCGTGCTCCAAATACTATGTTCAAATGCACCTTTACACTTGGGTCTTTAGCTAACTTATCTTGAAAGAATATTGAGAAATTAAATCGTTGGTCGGTAGGACGTGGAATGTATCCAGGATTAATTTTTAATGAATCGGCACCAGCATCATTTTTTAGGATATATGAATCATTTAATAAGTTCTCTTCTGTTTTCAGAAATGATAAACTAAACCACGATTCTAAATCTTTCACAAACTCACCATTTACTTTAAAGTCGGCGCCCATCGAGTATGCATCAGCCTTTTCATTGGCATAATAACGAATACGTACGTTGTCTATCTCATATGGAACAATGTTCTTCATTTCTTTGTAATACAACTCCGATATAAACCTAAACTTTCTACCACCAAAAAATTTAAACTGATGGTCGGCTGCAACTACATAATGTATACTGTTTTGTGCTTTCGGATTCGTTGACAAAGTTCCATCGAAATTTCTTAACTCTCTATAAAATGGTGGCTGATTATAATGCCCCCACGATGCTCTGAATACCCAGTCCTTCTTCCAATCAGGTTTGAATGATAGGGTTGCTCTTGGGCTCACATTTAATTCATCAGTATAATCCCAATACGTTGCACGTATTCCCATCGATAATTTCAAATCGTATTTCTTCGATATAGGTCGTGTGTGTTGAATATATCCGTGTATTCTATTCGTCGATAAATCTATTTTTGCTTTTACAACATCTTGTAAAACTATACTATTGTCGATATCAGGTGCTGCATAATCTGCAGAGTCAATTAATTTCCATTCACTCAATCGATCATCAATAACTTCTCGTTGATATTTTACTCCCCAATTCCATAAATTATCAAGGTCTTGGAAACTTCCTTTGTGTTCAAAACTTTGCACACTCGCAAACAAAAAGTTTCGTGCATGATTTAAAAATCCTCCCACCCCTCTATTCGCTTTCACTTGTCCGAACGTCGATTTACCAAAATTACTTTCAATCTCATCAAAAATATACTGTCCTTCAATATCAAAAGTTTCTCGTTCATCGGTTTGAAAACGCGATGTAATAAATTTCAAATTCAAATTGTTATTAGGGTGGTAATTAGCTGTTATTGCACCCATTCCCGACTGATATTTATCAATCTCTTGTCCTTGGAAAAACACGGTTAATCGAAGTACTTCATTAAAGGTTCCAAACGTAGTTTCCCTACTTTGCGGAATTACTGTGTAATTATTGGTATTGATGTTACCTAAAAAAGAGATATCCCATTCGGTGTTTATATCATACGATATAAAGGTTTGTACATCGTAAAATGAAGGTTGGTAATCGCCATCAATATCGAGTGTGCCTAATAAATAACGCGTACTTTTCTGACGCAATCCAAGTAAATAACTTAATCGTCTGTTTTTATTTGTTCCTTCTAAACTCAAGGATGCGCCTAAAAGTCCTGCAGAAAAACTTCCTCCAAAATCTTTAGGTTTTTTATAGCGTATGTCTAATACTGATGAGAGTTTATCGCCATAGCGTGCTTCAAAACCACCGGCCGAAAACTTAACCGAATTCACCATATCAGCATTAATAAAACTCAATCCTTCTTGCTGACCAGAGCGCACTAAAAACGGACGGTAAATTTCTACATCATTAACATAAACTAAATTCTCATCGAAATTTCCGCCACGTACATTGTATTGCGAACTCATTTCGTTATTAGAATTTACACCAGGTAATGTTTTTAAAATGGATTCGAAATTTCCAGAAGCAGAAGGTAAACTACTTAAAAGTTTAGGGTCAATTTTAGTGATGGTAGAAGTACGTTCTTCATCGCTTTGTACAATAACTTCCGATACTTCTATCGATTTTTTTTGAAATTGTTTATTCGCTCGAAAGCGTTCGTTTTCTTTTAATTTTACTGAAATAAAATCAGATTGATAACCGATATAAGCATATTGAATAATTAAGTTCGTATCCGCAGGAACACGCAACTCATAATAACCTTGTTCATCGGTTTTGGTGGCATTGTTAGTTCCTTTTATGCTGATGGTAACCAATGGAAACAGTTTACCTTCTTCATCCTTCACTGTTCCATAGACCAAGGCTTTTTTCTGGGAATAGCCGGTCAATGCAGTGTTGATGAGGAGAAAGAAAAGTAAAAGTTTTAACTTCATACCTGCATCAACGAAAATTATACCTCAAAGGTATCTAAACGAATTTTTTTAAGTTCAGCAATCATTTCTGTCGGATTTTCATCAGCAAAAACAGCATTACCTGCTACCAATACATCGGCACCAGCTTTTAATAATGCTAAGGCGTTCGACTTGCCTACGCCACCATCGATTTCAATTAATAAATCGGTATTGTGTGCAAGCGCCATTGCTCTGAGCTTTTTAATTTTATGATAGGTATTCTCTATGAATTTTTGTCCGCCAAAACCAGGGTTCACACTCATCAAACAAACTAAATCAATATCTTCAATAATATCTTCTAGCAAGTCAACAGAGGTATGAGGATTTAATGCAACACCAGCTTTCATGCCTAACCCTTTAATTGCAGAAACTGTACGATGTAAGTGAGTACATGCTTCTATATGCACAGTTAAAATATCGGCACCTGCTTTTTTAAATTGCTCTAAGTATCTATCGGGGTCAACCATCATTAAATGTACATCTAATGGTTTTTTAGCGTGGTGTTTAATGGCAGTTATCACTGGGAAACCAAAAGAGATATTTGGTACAAATACTCCATCCATTACATCCACATGGAACCAATCGGCTTGGCTCTCATTTACCATTTCTATGTCTGCTTGTAAATTGGCAAAGTCTGCCGATAAAATCGAAGGTGCTATTAAATGTTTCATATAAATTTTCATCTCAAAAGTACGGTTTATCCTTCATTTAGCAATATTAAAACCACAATTATGCCTGCTCGTCAACTCTTTTTCAAAAAAATGGCAGGGTTTATGTATAATTGTTAAAGCAAACGTTAATACAATTAAAACAAATAATACTCATATGAAAAAATTAATCTTATCCATTGCCTTATTAACGGCCTTGGTTGGTAGTACCATCGCACAAGATGTTCAATCTTCTAAAGCAGTAAATATTTCTTTCTTCTCATCAGCTCCACTTGAAGACATTGAAGCTAAAACAGCGAACGGGACCTCTGTAATTACTACAAATAAGAACGAATTCTTCTTTTTGGTTCCAATTAAGTCATTCACTTTCAAAAGTTCATTAATGCAAGAACACTTCAATGAAAATTACATGGAGAGTGATAAATATCCTGATGCTCGATTCAGCGGGAAGGTAAGTGAAAACATCGATTGGAAGAAAGATGGAACATATAATGTAACTGTAAGTGGTAAGTTAACTGTGCATGGTGTAGAGAAAGATCGTACCATTCCGGGAACTATTACCATTAAAAACGGAAATATCAGCATCAATGCTAAATTCGATATCATGTGTAAAGAACATGGCATTAAAATTCCTTCGATGATGAGTGAAAAAATTGCTGAAAATGTAGCTGTAACTGTAAATGGCAGCTATACACCTTTCGTAAAAAAATAAACGTTTTTCATTTTAAACTCCATAAAAAAAGGGAATGATGTTAACATCATTCCCTTTATATTTTAACCCTTCGCTAATTAATTAGCAGGAGCTTCTGTATTTTTCTCTGGTCTTGGAATTAATACTTTTCTCGAAAGTTTCAACTTACCAGTTTTCTTATCGATATCAATAAGTTTTACTTTCACTACTTCTCCAACTTCCATTACACCTTCCATTGTTTCGTAACGTTTCCAATCGATTTCCGAAATGTGTAACAAACCATCTTTACCAGGTAATATTTCTACGAATGCACCAAATGGCATAATCGATTTAACTTTACCTTCGTAAACTTCACCAACCTCTGGAACTGTAGTCATACCTTTAATCTTAGCGGATACTTTATCAATCGCTTCTTTATTATCGGCATAAATTTGAACAATACCTTGGTTATCTTTTTCTTCTATGCTGATGGTAGCACCGCTCTCACGTTGCATTTCTTGGATAATTTTACCACCTGGGCCAATAATTGCTCCAATAAATTCTTTCGCTACACGGATTTCAACAATACGAGGTGCATGAGCTTTGTAATCCTCACGTGGAGTACTCATAGTTCCCATCATTTCGTTTAAGATGTGTGCACGACCTTCTTTAGCTTGTAATAAAGCTTCCATTAAAGTATCGTATGAAAGACCATCAATTTTTAAGTCCATTTGGCAAGCAGTAATACCATTTACGGTACCAGTTACTTTAAAGTCCATATCACCTAAATGATCTTCATCACCTAAGATATCAGATAATACTGCGTATTTACCAGTTTTTGTATCTGTAATTAATCCCATTGCAATACCAGATACAGGTGCTTTAATTTTAACACCAGCATCCATTAATGCTAATGTTCCTGCGCATACAGTTGCCATCGACGAAGAACCGTTTGATTCTAAGATATCAGATACAACACGAATTACGTATGGATTCTCAGCATCACTAGGTAATACTTGTTTCAATGAACGCATTGCTAAGTTACCATGTCCAATTTCTCTACGACCAGCACCTCTGTTAGGGCGAACTTCACCCGTTGAAAAACCAGGGAAATTATAATGTAATAAGAACTTATTGTATCCAAAGAACATCGCACCATCTATCATTTGCTCATCGGTTTTAGCTCCCAAAGTAACTGTTGTTAACGATTGAGTTTCACCACGAGTAAAAATTGCTGATCCGTGTGCAGAAGGCAAATAACCTACTTCCGACCAAATTGGGCGAATTTGTTTTGTATTTCTACCATCTAAACGAATACCTTCATCTAAAATTAAATTTCTGATGGCTTCTTTTTCAATATCATGGTAGTATTTTTTCATTAACCATGCAAAGGCTGTTTCTTCCATTTCAGCTTCAACAGTTGCTTGGAATTCATCGCGAATAGCTCTGAAAGCTACTGCGCGCTCATCTTTACCTAAAGCCGATTTAGCAACTTGGTAAATTCTATCGTATGCAAAAGCTTTAATTTTATCCATTAATTCCGGACGAGCTTCTGGTTCGTGCTGGTAAGTACGTTTAGTTTTCTCACCAACTTTAGCTACTAAATCTAATTGAGCTTTAACTTGTAATTTAATGGCTTCGTGTGCAACACGGATAGCTTCTGCCATCTCTGCTTCCGAAACTTCTTTCATCTCCCCTTCCACCATACAAATATCTTGTGCATTACCTGCTACAATCATATCGATATCAGCATTCTCTAATTCAGAGATGTAAGGATTGATAACAAAGTTACCATTGATACGAGCGACACGTACTTCCGAGATAGGACCATTAAATCGAATATCAGAAATACTTATTG
>JACCDS011211845.1_pt1 | contig 23010 bp, 15 predicted proteins | sample 7446441 | NCBI WGS metagenome assembly JACCDS01 (sample SAMN15323445, study PRJNA562643) | freshwater metagenome | isolation source: river surface water | place: USA:Blue River Watershed | collected 2017-08-17 | reverse complement strand
GATTCGCGAGCACCAGTAAGTCCCCGTCACACCGGGCCTCATCGCCGGCGCTGGCGCCGGCCAGGCGACAACAAGACCAACAACGAGTGCATGCGGTGATCCGAGAACCAGCCTCCCTGCGCAGTCGCCTCGCCATCGCGTTGTTCGCCGCCCTGCTCACCCTGATTTACGTCGTCGCGCCGGTGCCATTGAGCGAAGGCGCGGAGCGCGCCGCCTATGACGCGCTCGTCAGCGCCTCCCCGCCGGTGTCGCAGGAAGCGCGCGTAGTCATCGTCGACATTGACGAGCGCAGCCTCGCCCGGTTCGGCGCGTGGCCGTGGCCACGCCCTACCATCGCGCAACTGGTTGACGAACTGATCCGGCGGCACCAGGTCGGGTTGCTCGGCCTCGACATTGTTTTTCCGTTGCGCCGCGATGGCGATCTGGCGCTGCGAAAGGCGCTGGGCCGCCCGGGCGTCGTCATGAGCCAGACCCTGGATTTCTCGACCGTCTCCGACAACCACGTCGGCCAGCTGGCCGGCCTCGTCGCCGTTGAGGGCCGTCGCCTCGCGCCGCAGGCCGGTGGCTACGTCGCCAACGATGCCGGTGTGCTGCCGCCGGCCGTGGCGGTCGGCCACATCAGCCCCGTGATCGACGACGACGGGCATGTCCGCCGCATCTATCCGGTCGCCTGTGTGGCGGGAGCGTGCACGATGACGCTGGCGCTGCGCATGTATGCGCAATTGACTCTGGCCGGGCAGGAAGCGCCGCGGGCAGCCTTTGCCGGCGACGGCAGATCGCTGCATGTCGATTTCCGCAGCGATGAGCCGCTCGACCTCCCTCTCGACTCCCAACGGGCGCTGCTGGTGCCGTATCGCGTGGCCCCGGGCGGCTTTCCTGTCCTGTCGGCTGCGGACGTGATGAACCCGGCGCGGGCGCTGCCCTGGCTGGAGAACAGCATCGTGCTGGTCGGCAGTTCGGCGCTCGGTATCGGCGACCGCGTGGCTACGCCGCTGACGAAGCTGACTCCAGGTGTCGAGGTGCATGCGCAACTGCTGACTGCGCTCCTTGATCGCAGTTTCATCCGCCCGCTGCCCGGCACGTCGCCCGCATTCCTGATGCTGGCCGCCACTGTCTTGCTGTCCTACCTGCTATGGCCGGGACGCGGGCGCTCATTGATGCTCGGCTGGCCGTTGCTGGCACTTGGCGCCTCCACCCTGCCGCTGGCCTGGCTGCTGCTCGACCGCGGCCTGCTGCTACCCCTGACACCGCTGCCGCTGCTGGTGCTGGCGGTTGCGGCAATGACCATGCTGCAGCAAAACCTCGCGCTGTCTGCGCGGGTGCGCCGGCTCGGTTCCCAGTTCAGTCAGTTCCTGCCGGCCAGCCTGGTCGGGCGGCTGCTGCGTGACGCCCGCATCGGTCCCGAAACCGAGCGGCACACGATGACGGTGCTGATCGTCGACGTGCGCGGTTTCACCGCCGCGTCCGAGGGCAAGACACCGGAACAGATCGCCGGCTTCGCGCAGAAGTGTTTCGAGGTGCTGTCGGCCGAGGTCGCGCGCTATCAGGGGACGATCGAGAAATACACCGGCGATGGTCTGATGGCGTTGTGGGGCGTGCCGACGGCCGACACGAGCGCGTCCCGCGAGCGGCCATCAGCGCCGCTGCATGTGAGGCCGGCGGAACGGCCGTCTCAGGCGGGCGGCGACGCCGGTCATGCACGCTACGCTGCCCTGGCAATCAGCGCAGCGGTGGCAATGCAGCGCGCGGTCGACGGTCTGTCCGGTTGGTTCGCAGATCATGGCTATGGCCAGCTGCAACTGAGCATCGGCCTGAATACCGGGCCCATGTCGGTGGGCGTGTTCGGCGGGCAGACCCATCTGGCGTGGTCGGCGCAAGGGCAGGCATTCAATATCGCCAGCCGCATCGAGAGCCTGACCCGAGAGTTGGGTGAAAACCTGCTGATGGGCGAAGAGACCGCGCTGATGTTGTCGCCGGAGGCGACACGCAAGATCGGCGATTTTGCCGTCAAGGGGGTGTCCGCTCCGGTGGCAGTCTATGCATTGCGAAATATTTAACTCAAATTCATAATTTTTTCGTGGGCGCAGGGTATTTCACATAGGAAATATCTCTAAGTTGTTGCTGGTGTGCAATGAAATCTGACGGCCTGCGAGGAAAATGTTATCGGTATCACAGTTATGGAATATATTCCGGCTGTAATCTGTGCGATGATAGATCGAAAGATAAGAATTATTGCATTTTCGCAAAGTACGTTCTGATAACTCGCTGATGTCTGCCCAATGCGCAATGTGGCCGGGCCGATCGGTGAGCGTGCCGGGAAACCGAGAATTTTTAGCGCGAGATGAAAACTCCAGCCGTCTACCGCATTGGGCTTGCAGCAATGGTGTTCGCATTGTCCTGCGCATCGGCATGCGCAGCCGATGCCGTTGGTCGCGTCTTGTTTGCGATCGGCGATGCGCGCACGGCCGATGGAGCGCGCGTGAAAAAAGACGATGCAATCGCGCCGGGTCAGGTGATCGTGACGGGCACCAGCGGCCACGTGCACATTCGTTTCGTCGATGATGCTTTCGTTAGCGTGAGGCCGAATTCCAAGCTTCAGATTGAGCAGTATGCGTATGACGAGCGCGAGCCGAAAAACAATCGCGTGCGATTCAGTCTGTCCCAGGGGGTGGCTCGTCTGATCACCGGCAAGGCAGGTCAGGCGGCCAAGGACAATTTCCGACTCAATACTCCGGTGGCCGCCATCGGCATACGGGGGACCGATTTTGTCGTGCAAGCCCGGGAAGCGCTGACGCGCGTCGCCGTGCAGCAAGGGGCAGTCGTCGTGTCGCCTTTTTCTGATCATTGCCTTCGCGATGCGCTCGGGCCGTGTGGCGGTGGGCTCTCTGCGCAGCTCAGCGGTACGCTCAGCGGTCGCTACCTTCAGGTGACGCCTGACGGCAAACCCGTACTCCAGGTGCTTACTCCGGGGCAGGCAAAAGATATATTCGGCTTCCCCCGTCCGGAAGAGCCGGCCGTGAACACGCAAACTCTCCGGACGCTGACACCCGAATCCGTCGGCACCTCCCTCTTTTGGGGGCGCTGGTCCGATCAGGCGACTGTGCCGGCCGGTTACGAATTGCTGGGCAAAAACGAAGCATTGGCGTTGTATCGGGCCGAAGGCCCGGTCGCGCTTCCGCAAAGCGGCATCGTCGCATTCTCGCCGGTTGAGGCAGTCGGATTTGCACGCACCTCCGGCGGCACTCTCAAGCCTGCAGAGATATCGTCACCTGCCCTGACCGTCAACTTCAACAGCCATACCTACAGCACCTCATTCACCTGGGCTACCGAGGAACGCAATCTGCGCATGCGCAGTTCGGGCGACATTTCAGCAACGGGGCGGTTTGTTCCTGACCGCAGCGATTCGAATGTGACGATCTCCGGCGGATTCAACAACGAAGGCAGTGAGGCGGGATACGTTTTCATGCGGCGCCTGGCCGGTGACGACGCTTACGGGCTGATTCGTTTCAACAGATAGACTGAATCAAGAGCAGACCCTGGCCCGTAACCCACGCAGAGAACCTATCGTCTGGCTGATGTCGCTTGCCCGCACCGCGGGACTGGCGGTTTTATGCTTCGCGCCTTTGTTTGCCGCTGCGCAGGGCACGGCGAGTGCCGGCAGTCCCCACGGCGCATCGCGGTCAAACTATCAGGAGGTCATGCGCGAGTCCGCCGCGCTGTACCGTGCGCGCCGCTTCAGCGAAGCCCATGCCCTGCTGTCCGCCTACGAGAAAGAGTTTGCGGGCGACTCCTATTTTGACTACCAGTTGGGCATCGCCGCGCTGGAGGCTGGCCAGTATGCTCCGGCGCAGCAGGCCCTCGAGCGCGCTGTCCTTGTGCGACCGGACTTCGCAGGTGCCTGGGTTGACCTCGCGATTACGCACGCGCGGCTCGACGAGCCGGAAACAGCGCTACAAATCATCGCGCACATCGAGGAAAGTTTTGACGTTCCTTTGCCGCTGCGCGACCGCCTGATCCGCCTGCGTGCCGAGCTGGCAGCGCCGCGCGTGCAGGCAGAACCCGCTAACCGAGCCGGGGCAGCAACGCGCAACGGCTATGTATTGCTGTCGGCCGGTCATGACAGCAATGCCAACCTCGGGTTAGCCGGCGGAGTATTCACGCTGACCCCGGTCGGGTCGCCGCCTATACAAATCGAGATCACGCCGGCCGCGCGCTCGAAGCCGGATTCCTTTATCCAGTTGCGTGGCGATGTGCAGCAAATCCTGCCTTACAGCGCGTCGCATAATGGGCGCTTGTATGCGTCCGGCCAGTACAAAGCTTACGACACGCTCGGGGATTACAACATTGCGGATGGCTTGCTGAACTATACGCACGAGTATGCGCTGGCCAATGCACCCGGCTGGTGGCTGGAAGGCGTGGCCGGCGCCCGCACCTTGTCCACGGGCGATCGCCATCTGGCGCGCATTGTCACGGCTGGCGCGGGCCTCGTCAGCTATTCGGCGGAATGCCGCTATGGCGGGCGCTATGCCGCCGAGACCCGGGATTTCGGTCTTGACGGCTATGTGGACTCGGATTTGTCGCTCTTCACCCTGACGGCCCACTGCCGGCGAGGCTTGAGCCAGTTCGGCGGCAGTGCCAGCCTCGCAATCGACACGCCGCGGGCGATACGTGCGGGAGGCCGGACGGAGCGATTCGAAGTCGGGCTGCACTACGGGCGCAAGCTGGCGCCGCAATCCGAGCTGATTGCTATCGGAGTGGTCGGCCACTATCGCGACGCGGCGCCTTACAGCCCCTTGCTTGAAAATGGCGCGCGCCGCAGCGTGGTTCGTACCAGCGTGCGTCTGACCTGGCTGTGGGAGTTCGATCCTGCACGCCCGGCGTGGCTGCTGCAATCCGAATTCGAGCATCTCGAAGACAGGTCTAACATTGATATCTTCAATCTGAAGAACACGCGCGTTGCGGTCGGCCTGCGGTATCAGTATTAAATTGACAAAAATTTAACAAAAGCGATGGGTTGCATGCCTGACCTGCTGGCAAAGAGTGCGTCCCGATCTGACTATTTGTGATTGCGCCCACAATTTGCAGTCGCTCGCAGTTCTAATATGAATAGCCAAAAAATCGGGTTGCCCATCGCAGCCCGCACAAGCGAATCCGCTGGCAAAGCAGCACCTTTACTGCAGTAGCAAGTCATTTCAACCGACAGGAGCAATTCACATGGCGAACACGTCATCGTATGACATCGTCAACGGCAACCGCGTTGACAACTCGACCGACAACACGACGTATGTTTTCAGCCCGAGCGAGGATCTGAAGACCTTCACGCTGGCAGGCAATTCGGATGGCGACACGGTCGCCATCGATGCGTCCAGCTCGGATTTCAAGGTGCGTCTCAAGAAGAATGAGATGACCCTGATCGGCCAGAAAAACACCCCGTCAGCCGGCGTGGTCGTCAAGGTTCAGCTGGACAAGGCCGATGGCGGCGCGACCAAGCTGGCCTTCCTGGACGGCACCGTGAACGTGTCGTTCACCCCGAACGCACCGGGCTCGACCAAAGGTTCGTGGGACTTTGGCGGCATCACCGGCAAGAAAAAACTGGACCTCGGTTCGGAAAGCATTTCGTACACGATCGACGGCACGAAGACCTATGCGCAAGCCTATGCAGATGCAGACCGCATCGTGAATGCGCAGACGATCGGCCTGACGGTGGATTCTGATGTCCTCACCGGCGGCTCGGGCGACGACGTGTTCGTCGGCTATGCTGGTAACGATTATGACAACCAGTTCGCCACCGCGAACGGCATGGATGTCCTGGATGGCGGCGAAGGACGCGACACGCTGCGCGTGGCGCTGTATGAGTCCGATGATGATCCTGGCCTGCTGCCCCAGACCACGAGCATCGAAGTTCTGGAAGTGACCGTGAACTACGACGATGCTTACAGTGTCGCCGGCATGCAAGGTCTCGAAGAGATCCGCATGGTCAACAACTTTGGTAACCAAGGACGCGACGCGGAATTCGTTGGTCTGAGTACGGTGGTGGATACCGCGATCGTCAATTCGAATCAGGACCTGTGGCTGCGCTTTGGCGATGGCGCGCTGGCCGGCGATGCTGATGAAATGACGCTGACGCTCGACCGTGCCCGTAACTCGAATGGCTATGACGCCGAACTGGAAGTCGATACGGAAGACGATGAGAAGCTCGAGATCCTGAACATTGTCAGCACCGGCACCGAGGCCAACGAAATCGACCTCGATATCGAAGACGGATTGCAGGAGCTGAATATCTCCGGTACGGCCGATCTCGAGATCGACTGGATTTATAATTTCGGCACGATCGGCTCGATCAATGCGACCGGCTCGTTTGATCTGACGATGGAACTGGATCTGAACTCGAACCGTGAGTCGTTCGAATTCAGCGGCACGAATGGCGCGAACATCATCACCATCGGTGAAGATTCGGCATACGACGCGGACGACAATGGGGTCGAGATGAGCATCGCCGCTGGCAGCGGCGCAAACGACGTGCTGGTCATTTACGACGATAACGACGTTTCCGAAGATGTGGCCGATATCTACTCCGGTTTTGAGACGCTGCGTGTCATTGAGTTCGCGGACGACAACGGCGAAGACGCGTATGACCTGTCGCACCTGGGCTCGGATTTCAAGGCGATCGAACTCGTTTACGACAACAACAACAACTACGACGACAATGAGGATGTTGAAGTCGTGGTAGGCGCCGGACAAGCTGATGCAATTTTCTTGATTGAAGCTGATGGCAATTACAACTTCATTAATGGCAGCGGTGGTGCGGACTCCAACATCAACCTGGAGCTGACGCTCGATGATGCAAGCGGTTCGGATGACACCATGAAGATCACCATGGTCAACACCGACACCAACGAAAACGACGACAGCGCGTTGTTCGGTGAAGACCTGACGATTGATGACGTGGAGTCGATCACGCTGCACTCGACCGGCGCTATCGAAGACTATCGTGGTAACGAGCAGTTCAACGCCTTCGATGATCTTTTCCTCGACGGCGCTGAAGAGCTGACCATCACCGGTGATGTCAGCTTTGACGTGTACGACGATATCAACGCCAACGATCTGGAGCTGGTCATTGCCACCGGCTTTACCGGCGAATCGCTCGACCTCGGTGAGATCGATGTGGATGGCGATTTCGAATACCGCGGCAGCGCCACGGCTCACCAAGAGTTGGAAGTCGAAGCTGAGGGCGATATTGAAGTCACCACGGGCAGCGGCGATGATGCTGTCGAAATCGACGGCGACAACAACAACTGGAGCAGCGCGATCGTAAATGTCGGCTCGGGCGATGACCGCGTGCACTTCGACATGAACGACAACGTCGATGACAACACGGTCGCTGAAGTGACATTGGGTAACGGCGAAGACGTGTTGGCCCTGTACGATGCCATTGACGCCGACGACACCGACAACGACGCGACCTACGTTGTTGAAGTCACCGATTTCAAAGTGGCGGATGACACGATTGAAATTGATGCAGATGCCAACGGTATCGTGTTCGAGACGGCCACCGTGCTGGACAGCGATTACGATGTGTCGGGTCTGGTCGACGCCGAGGAGACGGTTGTGATCGAGTTCTCGTTCGCAGCCGACAACAATGATCTCGACTTTGCCGAGCTGTATGCCGATGGCAACCTGGATGGCGCTGATCTGCTCGAGGCGATTGGCTTCGATCTGGGCGATGGCGTGATCACCGTGGATAACAACTCGGACGGCTACCTGATTGCCTACAACGGTGGTGATGCTTACTTGTTCACGTTCGAAGACGATAGCAGCGATGGCACGGTCGATGCCGATGAAATCAGCCTGATCGGCGTGTTCAGCAACGTCGCTGTGGGCGGATTCACGGCCGACCATTTCGCGGAGTTCGGCGGCGATCTGTAATGCGGTTGTAAACTGGCTGTAAAGTGAACGCTCCGGGCTCAGGCCCGGAGCGTTTTTTTTAAAAAATTCCGAAGAATCCGAGCCTGTACCCGTCATCGAAATGCCTGCCGATATGCTGGAAGCCAAATCACTGATTACCCGAATTCCCGAGCCGCCTGAAGAAGTGACCTTGCTGCAGGCAGCTGGTCTGATTCCGCTGCTTGCCGAAGCCAAAACCAAATCGAGCTGGGTTGACCGCTTGCGCATCCACGATCCGGTCGTGCGTACCTGGGCCCTGGTCAAGCTCCTTAAAGAGCCGAATAGCTCGGTTCCTGTGCATGTCGTACAAATGGCCATGCACGTGGCTCCGCGCAGCGCCTATTTGCGCAAAAATCTTCTGCCCCGCTTGATCGAATCATTCCGGTTCGAGTTGGTGCAGAAGCTGCTGGGCATTGAAAAGGAGCAGGCACCCAGCGACGCAAGGCTGCACGCCCAGCTGGTCAAGGCGACGCACGATAATGATTTCGAGCAGCTGGCGCTGATTCACGAACGCTTGTACCTGCTGACCGGTGATGAGAGCCACCTGACCGAGGCGCTGGAGGTTGCGCGGTCGCGACTGGGATGGAAAGCGGCGGTAAAACCGTTCTTGCGCAACATCTTTACCCAGCAACAGCCCGTTCAGTCACTGGGACTGAATTGGTTACGTTCGCTTGAGCGTGAAAACGCGCAGGCCGAATTCAATCTCGTAGGCTCGCTGCTGAAGCCGCTGCCGTCATCGAAGATATGTACTGCCTATGTGATCGCCCAGCAGCTCTTCTGGGACAAGGACTACGCCAAATGCGTGGACTTTTTACAAAAGAGCAAACTGTTGGACGTGGCTGGCGACAAAATTTCCCTGTTCTGGCATCTGGCGGCGGCCGCCGCCGAAAAAAACGGCGACGCGAGGCAGGCGGCCGAGTTTTATCAGAAGCAAAATAATATTCTCAAGAGCGACCGGATCAAGCCCGAGCGTTTCATCAAAGACCTGGAAGCGCGCGCCCGGTGGGAGATTGGCAGCTTGCCGGCCGACCCTCATGACAACTACCTGATCATGACCGGATTTCCGCGCTCCGGGACGACCTTGCTGGAGAATGTGCTGGCCTCGCATCCGGCGATTGAGACCTGTGAGGAGACGTCGTCTCTGATTGCCTCGGTCCAGGTCGCGTACAAGTCGCCGCTGAAGGATGATCCGAAGGGTGAAAATCTGACGCTGCGCGCCCGGCTGCACCGGCAACTCTATTACGCCAATATGGCGCGTTTTGTCCACAAGCCCGATGCGAAGGTGGTGATCGACAAGACCCCGATCATCGGGGCCAACATCAAGTACCTGGAAAAGATATTTCCGACAAAACGGTATATTTTTTCAATTCGCCATCCCTACGATGTGGTCCTGTCGAACTACAAGCAGGATTACGGACAGAACATCGCGATGGCTGCGTTCAATGACATCCACGACGCCTGCGTGCTGTACAACCATGTAATGACAGACTGGTTCGACGTCTTCCCCGGTGAAACTGACCGGGTTCACTACATCAAGTATGACGACCTGGTGAATGATTTTGAACCGGTGATCCGGCGTGCACTCGCTTTTATCGGCGTGGAATGGACTGATGAGGTCACCCGGTTTGCGGAGCATTCCGCGAAGCGTGCGGTGCGCACACCGAGCTACACAAATGTCCGCAAAGGCCTGACGATCGGAGTTCAGTCATCGTGGCAGCAGTTCGATTTCCTGTTTGACGATCGGTGCCGGCAGTTGCTGGATCCGTGGGTGCGCCGCTTCGGCTACGAGGCAGCATAAAGCCGGTCGCACCGGTTCGGTCGGCCGCGTGCGTCCGTTGCCGAACCGGGCGGGTAAATTACCCGGCGACGGTCTTGAGCACCTCGGCGACCCCGCCTGCTGCGGCGATAAACTCCGGATTGAGTATCGGGCGATCAAGCCCATAGCCGAGCGGCTGCCCCGCCAGATCCGTGACCGAGCCGCCGGCCATTTCAAGCACGCACTGCGCTGCTGCCGTGTCCCACTGGCTGGTCGGTCCGAAGCGCGGATAAATGTCCGCCTGCCCTTCGGCAATTCGGCAAAACTTGAGGGAACTGCCGGCGGCGACGAAGGTGTGTGCTCGCGCAAGGCCGGCCAGCCAGGCCGACAGTTGTTCACCACCGTGGGACCGACTGCCGATCACGCGCAGCGGCTGCTCCGGTGCGGTCGGTGTCGTCCGGATCGGCCGCAAGCCTGCGGCGTCGCGCTTCCAGGCTCCCAGTCCTTGGGCCCCAAAGTACAGCTCTGCCAACGCCGGCGCCAGCACGACACCGGCAACTGGCCGCCCTTGCGCTATCAGCGCAATGTTGACCGTAAATTCACCGTTGCGCTTGATGAATTCTTTTGTGCCGTCGAGCGGATCAACCAGGAAGAAGCTGTCGCCGGCCAGATCGGCGGCGGAACGCGATTCCTCGGACAGAATGTAAGTGCCGGGAAAATGTTGTTCCAGACCCGCGCGGATTGCGCGATCAGCACGCAAGTCGGCCTCGGTCAGTGGCGAGGCATCGTCTTTTTCCCACGTGGGGCCACCTTGTTCATAGACAGCAAGGATTTCTCGCCCGGCGGCCTCTGCTATCTGGCACAGTGTGTCGATGTGTTCTTTCGTGATCTTCATGAGCTGACGGTCCACCAGAGTTTCCAGCCGATTGATAACAGCACCACGGCTAGCGCCCCGCGCAGAAAGGCGTGAGGCAAACGGGCCGAAAGCATAGCACCGATGATGACGGCAGGCACGGAACCGACCAGCAAGTTGCCCAGCAAGCCGATATTCACGTTGCCGATCATCAGGTGTCCCAGTCCCGCAAAGAGGGCGAGGGGGATCGCATGAACAATGTCAGTGGCGATCAGGCGCGGTGGCGTCAGACGAAGCGGGTACAGGTAAGCGAGGAAGACCGCCCCCAGCGCACCGGCACCGACCGACGTCAGTGTCACGAGTGCACCCAGCACTGCACCGGCCACAACTGTCAACGGCGTTTGCAAAGCCTTGAAAAAATGACCATCTGTGGTTCGCAGGCGGCGGCCGAGTGCGTGCAACGGCCGCTGGAAAATCAAGCCGAGTGCAGTCACGATTACGGCCAGCGCGATAGCTGTTTTCAGCAGGACGACAGCGCTCTCATCAACCGGATGCAGTTTCATCCAGATCAGCGTGAGCCCCGAAGCCGTCAGGCTGCCCAACCAGAGCCTTTTGACCACGGCCCAATCAATCAGGTCATGACCGTGATGTACGCGGGTAGCGAACATTTTTGTAATCGCGGCAAACCACAGATCGGTGCCCACTGCTGAAAGTGGCGCAACGCCGAAAAACACCAGCAGCAGCGGCGTCATCAGCGCGCCGCCACCAACACCGGTCAGGCCGACCAGCAGGCCGGTGCAAGCACCGGCGACCATCAACATCGCATCCATTGAAGCATTTCCTTCGCCGCCCTTTTCCTTGGCCGGGCACGGCGTAAAGCCAAAAATGAAAATCCAGACGCTCCGCACGCGTCAGGTGCAGCCAACAAGGCCAGTCATGCCGTCGGTCATTGGGCAGACTGCATCGCTTGCGCTCCGAAAAACAGCCGCAAAGCATACGATTGAACGCGCTCGTGATCCCTGCGCCCCTCGTGTCTGTGCATCGTTCGTGATATTTCAGCGCCCGGGCCTCCGCCGTCTCTCAATTCGGCGCCATGATTGGCCCTATGCCGATATGCCGCGAGAGGTCACGGTGGGCGGCCACTGTAAACCCAACGATTGGCGGAATAGTATAGATTCTGTCAGTGAATAAAAATCGATCGACACACTGAAAAATCTGGCCCCCAGAGATCCCGAGGCAATATGAAAATCCTTCTGGTCCACCAGAATTTCCCTGGCCAGCTTAAATTTCTCGCGCCCGCACTGGTGCGCGAGGGGCATGAAGTGCGTGCCTTGTTGATGCGCAAAGTCGATCACGCGGTTTGGCACGGGGTACAACTCATTTCCTATTTTCCGACGCGCGGCAGTACGCCGGGAATCCATCCCTGGGTGTCGGACTTCGAAACCAAAGCGATCCGTGGTGAGGCTTGTTTTCGTGCCGCGTTGCGAATGAGGCAGGACGGCTATGTGCCTGACGTGATCATTGCGCATCCTGCGTGGGGCGAGAGCCTGTTTTTAAAAGATGTCTGGCCGCAGGCAAAACTCGGAATTTACTGCGAATTCTTCTATCACGAGCAAGGGGCGGATGTCGGCTTCGATCCGGAGTTCGAGCAACACGATGACGCCACGGCTTGCCGCTTGCGGCTGAAGAACCTCAATTACTTGCTGCACTTCGATCGGGCTGACGCCGGTGTGAGCCCGACCCGGTGGCAGGCGTTTCAATTTCCGGAGCCATTTCGCGACAAGATTTCAGTGATCCATGACGGCATTGACACGGACGCTGTCACACCTCGTGCCGATGTGCAGTTGACGCTCCCCGACAATACCGTCCTGACGCGCGCTGACGAAGTACTCACATTCGTGAACCGCAACCTCGAGCCCTACCGTGGCTATCACATCTTTATGCGAGCGCTTCCCGATCTTCTGAAAGCCAGGCCGGCACTTCGGGTGCTGATCGTTGGCGGCGACGGCGTCAGTTATGGCGCGCGCGCGCCGGGCGGCCAGTCGTGGAAGGAGCGGCTGATTGCGGAGGTGCGTCCGCAGATGTCGGATGCTGATTGGGCGCGCGTGCATTTCCTGGGCCACGTGCCTTATGAGCATTTCATCCCTCTGCTGCAGCTGTCCACGGTGCACGTTTACCTCACCTACCCGTTCGTGCTGTCATGGAGCCTGCTCGAGGCCATGAGCGCCGGCTGCGCGATTGTTGCCAGCGACACCGCGCCGGTTCGTGAGGTGATCCGGCATGATCATACCGGCCGCCTGGTCGATTTTTTTGCCGCCGATGCGCTCACGGCGGAGGTGGCCGCGCTGCTGGATGATGTACAAGTCCGGCAGCGCCTGGGCATGAACGCGCGCGAATTCGTTCGCCAGCATTACGATTTGCGGACGGTCAGCCTGCCGGCACAGTTGCGTTGGGTGCACGCATTGGCCGCCGCCTCGGCGGCACACTAATCGCTGGTATCAAGTCGGGCGTCCTGAAACCGATCATTGAGATTCGAGCGTAATCATCGATGCCGCGCATGTCCTCATTTTCCTTTCAGGGTCACACCTATGAAATCATCGCTTCCGCACTGACCTGGCCCGAGGCCCGTGCCGAGGCGCAGCGCCGCGGTGGATATCTGTCGGTCATTTCGACGGCCGACGAAAATCTCGCGATCTGCGAAAAGGCCGTTCGGTTGCTCGGTCGTGCCCCTTCTGCTCCGGATGGTGGCGGCTCGCGTTATGTGTGGATCGGAGGGTCGGATGCCGCCGCAGAGGGTGACTGGCGCTGGCATGATGGCAGTTTGCTGGATGGGGGCTACCAGAATTGGGGACAGGGGCGGTGGGGCTCGGAGCCGGATGATGACGGTGGACAGGATGCCCTTGCGATGGGGTTGGAGCGTTGGCCGAATGGCAGCGGCGGGCTGGGGGAGGCGGGACAGTGGAATGACTTGAACTTGTCCGATCGGCTGTATTTCGTCGTGGAGTACGGCGCATCGGAGGACCCGCGGGTCGAGCGGGATACGTTCTATGCGTCTTTCACGATCAAGGCGCTTTCGCCGGAGTTGCGCGGGCTCTGCCTGACGGGCGCCGCCGCCCTCAGCGGCTATGGCAATGCGCTGGACAATACCGTGGTCGGCAACCCGGGGGCCAACCGCCTGTACGGGTTGGACGGCAATGATGCCCTTGACGGAGCCCCGGGAGCCGACCGCCTCGAAGGCGGCGCAGGAGATGACGAATTATCCGGAGGCGCTGATAACGATCGCCTGTTCGGGGGCGGCGGCAGGGATTGGCTTGAAGGCGGCGCCGGCAGTGACCGATTCTGTTTTGATGCCAGCGGCTGGAACGATGCTGACACCCTGCTTGACTTCACTCCCGGTGAGGACCGGCTGTGCCTGAGCCGGAAAGCTTTTGGCCCGATCAAGGCGCGTTCACTGGCCCACGGCTGGGATGCCATCGATGCGAAGACGCGCCTGATCTGGGACGCGGACAGCGAGATGCTGTACTTCGATGCGGACGGCAGTGGCGCTGCGGAGGCGGTACCGGTCGTGGTCTTGGTGGGTGTTGGAACCTTGCAGCCACACGATGTGCAAACGTATTAACCCGATTCAGTGCAGCGCTTGTACGGAGCCGGGTCCGGACGCTGCATCTGCTTCGCCCTTCCGCATCCAGCCGGGCCAGGCATCCAGCGGCCATTCCGCGCGGCGGAACAGGTTGAGCAGGATCTGCAGCAGTTGCCATGCATGATCCTGCGTGAGGGCCAGCGTGGCCGGGCCGTCCGTCAGTTCCAGTGTCAGCAGTATGCGGTGTCTCGACAGCTGAGCCCGGATTTCCTCAAGCAGCGGCGCATCGCCGGCATCGACGTCCGGCACCGGTGGGGCCGGTTCGCGCTTCATCATGGCGGCCTGATGCCGGAAGCTGAGCAAGTGCTCTCGGTTGGCCGGCCCCTTGCCATCGGTCGTTCGGCCGGACGGCGCCGTCAGGTCGGTGCCGGCAGATTTGCGCAGGTGGTCGCACAACATTCGGACCAGCCTGCGGGCCAGTCGTTGCGTCAGCCACACGGCGCTGTGCTTGCCATCGACTGCCTGCACGCGCCCCAGCAGCCTGTCTTCGGCAGCCGAATAATCGAGCGTGAGCTTGTCGAGCCGGCGGGGGGCGGCTCGGTCTGCGGGCGTATCCGTCATTCTTCTTTCATGGCGGCGGCGATGCGCTTGGTGAGCGGGTGCATCAGGTAAGTCAGCAGCGAACGCTCGCCTGTCTTGATCAGGACCTCGGCAGTCATGCCGGGCTGTAGCTGGCGGTCGCCAAGCTTCTTCAGCCCTTCCTCGGTCAGGCTGACGCGAGCAAGGTAATACGACAGCGTGCCGGCTTGCGTGGATTCCGTCACCACGTCGGCCGAGATCGAGTTGATCATCGCATCGACCACCAGCTGGGGCGAGCGGGCAAAGGCGGAGAAGCGCACGGCCACCGGATCGCTGGTGTGCACGCGATCGATCACATGCGTCGGAATGCGCGCCTCCAGCACTACGCCCTCTTCTTTCGGCACGATATCCATCAGCTTCTGGCCGGCACTGGCCACGCCGCCGACCGATGCGACGGTGAGGCCGACGACCTGTCCATCGACCGGCGCTTTGATCTTGACCCGGCCGAGCTCCGCCGTGATGGCATCAAGCTTTTCGCGGCCGGCTTGAACCTCGCGACGCACGTCGGCCAGTTGTGACGCGACTTCCTTCGAGCCGTCCGTCAGCCGCTGGGCCTTGCGCAGTTTGAGCTCGGCAATCGAGCGCTCGGTGCGCGCTTTCGACGCGTTCAGTTCGGCCAGTATCGAACTGAGTTCGGCCTGCGACTGTTCCAGCGTGAGCACCTGATTGCGGGGGACATAGCCTTCGGCCGCAAGCTCAGCCATGTTCTTCAGCTGCTCGCTGTGCTTTTGCGATTGCAGCTTGCGACTATCCAGTTGCAGGCGCAGCCCGGCCAGGGTGGCTTCCTGTCCCGCGATGGCCTCGTCGAGCCCGGCAAGTTCGCTGCGCAGCGATGCGCGGCGCGACTCGAAGAGTTGGCTTTGGGTGAGGATATGCTGCTTGATCAGCGGGTCAGCCTGGCTGGCGAGGAGATCGGGATGGAAGCTGATGGTTTCACGCCGCTCGAGCTCGGCCAGCAAGCGGCTCTCGGCGGCGCGCTGCGACATGTAGTTCTGTCGGATCGATTCGTAGTTGGCGCGTGCGGTGCCGTCATCGAGTTCGATCAGGGTGTCCCCGGCTTTGACGCGCTGCCCTTCGCGTACCGCGACCTGGCGGATGATGCCGCCGGTCTGGTGCTGGATGGTCTTGCGCTTGGTCTCGATCGCGACCGAAGCCTGGGCCGGGACGCCCTCGTCGAGCGGTGCATAGGCTGCCCATACCAGAAAGCCGCCGAAGCCGAGGACGAGCGCGAGAAAGCCCAGTCGTATCGTCGAGCGGGTGTCGGTGGGTAGATCAGGCGCCAGTTCGACCACGTTGGTCGCATCGCTGGCGTTCTGCTTCGACAGCCGGAGCGGCGAATTCTTCATCTTCATTTTCCTTGTTAGCTGGCGGCGTGGGACTGGGCAATTTGCCCGGAGGTACCGCCGATATCGAATTTTCCAAATTGGGTAATGCTGCCGTTAGCCATCACGACGACGCGGTCGGCAAGGGCGAGCAGGTTGCGCTGATGCAGCACCATGAATACTGTTTTGCCAGCCGACTTCAGGTCTTGGATCGCCCGCGTCAGTGCAGCCTCGCCGATGTCATCGAGGTTAGCGTTGGGCTCGTCGAGTACCACGATGTCCGGCGCGCCGTAGATGGCGCGCGCCAGTGCCAGCCGCTGGCGCTGGCCGCCTGACAGCAGTCGTCCCGCTTGTCCGATCGGCGTGTCGTAGCCTTGCGGCAGGCGCAGGATCATCTCGTGAATGTCTGCCCGGCGCGCCGCATCGATGATGGCTTCGGAGTCCAGTTCGGCGAAGCGGCAAATGTTTTCTGCGACCGAGCCTTCGAACAATTCGATGTCCTGCGGCATGTAGCCGATATGGGGGCCGAGTTCGGTGCGAGACCATTTGCGCAGGTCGACGCCATCCAGCAAGACCTGGCCCGAAATACCCGGCCAGATGCCGATCAGGCAGCGCGCCAGCGTGGATTTGCCCGCGCCCGACGGGCCGACGATACCGACTACCTCGCCCGCTTCGAAGCGGATGTCGATCTTGTCAAGGATGGGGGCCTGTCGCTGGGGCGCATGGGCGGAAAGCTGGCGGACGGTGATCTGGCCTTGCACGTTCGGCGCGACATGGCCTGAAGGCTGCTCCGGAAACCGGTCGAGCAGGTCGCCGATATCCTTGTAGGCTTGCCGGGCCTGCCCGAATTCCTTCCATGTGCTGACGAGGACACTGATCGGCCGCAGCGCATTCCCCATCAGGGCATTCGACGCGATCATTGCGCCGAGCGTGATTTCGCCACGGATTGCCAGCCACGCGCCGAGCGCGAGAATCAGCGATTGCTGGCTGTATTGCACGAACTTGGCGAGGGCGCCGGTTTTGCTCGCGCGGTCCTGCGCGGACCAATACGCGTTTGCCTGCTCACGATACAACTGCAGCCACCGGCGCTTCAGGTTGCCCATCATGCCCAGCGCCTCGACAACTTCGGCATTCCGCAGCTTTCCGGACAGGTAGCTGGTGGTGTTGCCCTCGGCCGTCGTCGCCTGCTCCAGTTTTTTTGCTGTCAGTTTGCTGTTGACGATGGCGAGCATTCCGAGGAACAGGGTGAAGCCAACACCAAACCACCCCAGTGTCGGGTGCATCGAGTACAAGACTCCGAGATAGATGGGCGTCCAGGGCAAATCGAACACTGCAATGATGCCGTTGCCGGTCAAAAACTGCCGCAGACGTGCGAGGGCCGTAAAGGTATTGGAGCTGTCGCCGCGCGGCAGCTCCAGATTGGCATCAAAGTTGGCCTGGAAGATTCGTGTGTTGAGCTTTTCATCGAAGCGTACGCCGGCCCGTACCAATAGCCGGGCACGAATCCATTCGGAGAAAGCCATCACGCCGATGAACAGCGCAGTCACCAGCGTCAGTGTGATCAGCGTGACTTCGCTCTGGCTGAGCATCACGCGATCGAATATCTGCAGCATGTACAGCGTCGGTGCCAGTGTCAGCAGGTTGGCAACGAAACTGAAGCCACCCACCCACAGGAACTCTTTTCGGAATGTGAACAGGATTCGCGTCAGTGACGGCAACGGACGTTGTGCGTTGATGGGCAGAGTGACTTGGCTCATGCCGCACCTCCGGCAGCCTGAGGTTTTGCGGCCACCGCCGCGACCGGCACAGCCGCCGGAACCGCGCGTGGCGCGCCGCCTTTGCGCAGCGCTGCCAGAACCTCATCCCGCGGACCCAGGGCCGCCGTCTTGCCATCACGTAGCACCAGTATTTTGTCTGCCGCCGGGAGCACGCTGGTGCGGTGCGTGATGACAACGGTGGTGCACTTGCGGGCTTTCAGCGACATCAGGGTGTTCATCAGGGCTTGTTCGCCAGCTTCATCAAGGTTGGAATTGGGTTCGTCGAGCAGCACGAAACTGGGGTTGCCGTAAATCGCACGAGCAAGGCCAACGCGCTGGCGCTGACCACCGGAGAGGATCGCGCCCTCTTCGCCGATGCGCGTGTCGAGACCATTCGGCAGGGCATTGACCATCGCGGTCAGGCCGACCTGCTCGACCGCCAGCTTGAGCTGCTCGACATCTGCATCCCCGAAACGAGCAATATTCTCTGCCAGCGTCCCGTCGAACAATTCCACCGTCTGCGGGAGATAGCCGAGGTGCGGGCCGAGTGCGTCCTTGTCCCAGGCATGAAGGTCTGCGCCATCGAGGCGCACTTTGCCGGAAAATGCCGGCCAGATACCCATCAGCGCGCGTGCCAGCGTGGTTTTGCCAGCGGCAGACGGGCCGATCAGCATCAGCATCTCGCCCGGTTGCAAATTGAAGCTCACGCCCTTGATGACCGGTGCGGTCGTACCCGGCGCTGAAACGACCACGGCCTCGACCGACAGGCGTCCCTCCGGGGCGGGCAGGGGCATGGGCTGTCGATCGACCGGACCTTCACCGAGGAATTCGTCGAGGCGGCGGTAGGCGTCGCGTGCATTAACGACTGTGCGCCATTGAGTGACCAGTTGTACCAGCGGAGTCAGCACCCGGCCACCCAGTGTTGAGGCGACGATCATGATACCGCCGCCTCCGAGCAGTGTGCCTTTCACGCCCAGCCAACAGGCGATGCCCAGGATCAGTGAGCTTTGCATTGTCTGGATAAATTTGGAGGCTGCCGTATTGGTGCCGGCGGTATCCGACGCAACGGCCTGAAGTTTCAGGAAGTTGCGCTGCCGGGCGATCCAGCGCTGATAAATGCTCTCTCTCATGCCCATGGCCGAAATTACCTGCGCATTGCGCAGAAGACCGTTCGCATAGGATTGCGCTGCAATGGCCGCTTTGTTTGCCTCGGTCAGCACGGGCATCGTCTTGCGCTCGGTACTCAGGCCGATCATGAACTGCACAAAGGCACCCAGCAAAGCGACGATGCCAAGCCAAGGGCTGATCACCGAGACGATAATCAGGAAGATCAGCGATGAGGGCAAATCCATCACGGCCGTCACCGCGGGAGAACCGATGAAATCGCGCAGGGTGCGCAAGTCATTGAATGGCTGTGTCGATCCGCCACCCTGGCGAAGACTGGCCATGAAGGTGGTGTCGTGCAGGTGTTCGCGGACCGTGGCATCGACCCGCCATCCGGCCTGCTGCAAGAGGCGGCTCCGCAGCACGTCGAGCACTTCCATCAGGACGTAGATCCCGATCACGCAGGCCAGCAGCGAAAGCAGCGTGGTGCCACTGCGACTGGTCACCACGCGGTCATAGACCTCCAGCATGAACAGCGTCGGGGCCAGTATGAGCAGGCTGACCGCCAGGCTGAAGCCAAGCGCCTTTCGGAAGATCGGCGCCTGTAAGCGTATGGTGTTCGCAAGCAGGGATGCCGGCTGTTGACTCGCCGGGTTCGGCGGTTTGGTTTTCATGTGACTTCTCCCAACTCTTTGACTTGATCGGTCATGCTCTCTTCGAGCAGGACTACATAATTCGGCAATGCGCCTGTTTCGCCCGTCGCTGCCATGGAAGTGACTTCCCCCGTAGTGCCGCCGGTCGGCGCCCGCGTAGCGTCCGCGGCGGGCGCAAACACGAAATGCAATTGATATTGGCCCGCCTGGCTCAACAGAAGGATTTCGCGCAGCTTTTCGTCCCTGAAGCGCTGCTCGTTGGCTTCGCTGATACTGAGCCGGAAGCGGACGCGGCCATCGAGCGTCAGCATCGACACCGTGCCGTTGCGAATGCTGAGCGTGTGCCGGTCGAAAAAGACTGGCGCTTCAGGCGAAAATTGAATCATCGGCAGTGGACGGTTGCCGAGCCGAGCCAGGTTGAAGGGGCTGCCCGGCGACTGAAAGATCTTGCGGCAGTTGCGCGATACCGAGTAGATCGCATTGCAGATCATTTGCGAACCAAGCTGCGGGAAGCGCTCGCGCAGGCTGCGGTAAACGAGGTGATGCAACGTGACCCGGTTCCAGCAGCGGGTATCGCGCACGATCGGTGCAATTGCATTGCACACATCGGCAAAGGCCCGTTGAAGTTGCTTGAGCTGTACGTCAACGGCCGGCGATACATTGATCGCAATTGCAAGCGAATCGGGACTTCGCACCGCCCTGATGCGGGAGCGCTTAGGCAACTCTCCCGGTGCGCCCTGTTTCGATGGCATGTGTCGTGGACTCTCGTTGGCAGCAGCACGGATTCAGGGACGCGCCTCGAAGCTGGCGGCCACTTTGCCGAGATCTTCGTCAGTGAGTGTGCCGGCAGCGGCATGCAGTCGCAGATAGGCCAGCAAATAACCATGACGGGCCTCGGACAGATCACGCTTGGCGGTATACAGCTGCTGTAGCGCTGTCAGTATGTCGAGATTCACGCGCTGGCCGCCCAGAACGCTTTTGCGAGTGGCCTCCACCGTCTCCGACGCTGAGCGCACGGCCTGTTCCATCGCCCCCATGCGGATGCGGCTGCTTGCGACGAGCTGGAATTGCTTGCGCACCTCAACCAGTGCTTTTTGCAATGCCGTGTCGAGCTCCGCCTGTCCAGCGCCCAAGCGCGCAGCTGCTTGACGTGTCTGCGCATTCACGCCACCACCGCTGTAAATCGGCAGCGACATCTGCACGCCGATGGCATTGACCGTGGATTGCTGGTTGTAGGTGAACAGAGAGTCCGAAGTATTGCGACTGTGCGAAGCGACCAGATCGACGCGTGGATAATGGCCGGCGCGGTTGCGTTCGAGCTCGGTCTGCGCATACTCGACCGAATGCCGCTGCGCGCGTACTGCAGGATTGTTTGCGGTAGCGAGCGCCTCCCATTCGACCAGCGTTGCCGGTGACATCGGCAGTTCAGGAAGGACGGCTGCCAGTGTGTCAAGCGCACCCGGATCGCTACCGACAATCACGGCGAGTTCGTCGCGCCGGTTTTTTACGTTGTCCTGAGCTTCCAGCACTTGCGCCTGAGCGAGTTCAAATCGGGCGCGGGCCTCCAGTACATCAGTGCGCGTGCCGGCGCCCTTGTCGAAAAGGTTCTGGTTGGCGATCTGGTTTTCATAGTACGCATCACGCTGAGCGACGCTCAGTCGCAGCTGATCCTCGGCCAGCAAGGCGGCGAGATACGCGGCGGTCAGGCGACTGATGAGATCCTGAGCATCCCCGGCGAATTTTGCTTCACTGTAGTTGACTTGTACCTTGCCACCCATGTAACGCTGCCAGGCATCGAGGTTGAATAGCGGCTGGCGTAATTGCAAAGTTGCGACCTTGCTGGTGTATTCCGGGTTGTCTTTCGACTGGTTGCCGTTGGCCGAGGTAATCGTCCGGTCGGCGTCGTTTTTGCTGAAATTGTAGGAAGCACTGACATTGGGCAGCAGCGCGGCACGACCAATTGCTTCGTACTCATTGGCCGCGACGCGGTTGTAGCGCGCACCCTGGAAAAGCGGGTCTTTTTCCAGGGCGACCTGGTAAGCCTCCATCAGGCTGAGTGCGTACGATGGCAGCGACAACGTTGCCGCTATCAACGCGATGGTCAGTCTTGGAGACGATCGACGGATAATGGCGAATTGGGCAATAGGTTCGGCGCGGTTGCTTGGCATGGCTAGGTAGCCTCTGAAGGATTTTTCGATGTTTTTGCAGGTCGCATGCTACCGTATCTCCCTCGTGCGGCGTCACGAAAGAACCTGCATATATGAAGTTTCCTAATGTAGGTTCGGGCGGTGATCGGATTTGTGATGGCTATCACATTGCGCCAAGCGTGCCTTCCCGGGATAGACTACCGGCCTCTCGGATTGCTGGCGATTGAACGAAAGACTCCCAATTGAAAAAAGAACTCACAATGAAAAGAGCTGCGGACCTCGCACTGGCCACACTGATCGGCCTCGTCTTGCTGCTGCCGTCGCTGCTGGTCGCGCTTTGGCTGAAGCTGGACGGCGGGCCGGTGCTGGTGCGCCCGCACCGTGTCGGCCGCAGCGGCCGCATGATCAAGGCCTTCGAGTTCCGTACGGCGGTATCGGAGCCGGGGGCGATGGAAACCGTGGGCGGCTGCGAGGGCGAGCAGGTCACGCCGTTCGGCGCGTTTTTGCGCCGCACCGGCATTGTCCGCTGGCCGATGCTGCTTTGCGTGCTGCGCGGGGATTTCAGTGTCGTGGGTCCGCGCGCCGAATTGCCGCGTTATGTGGGCTGCTACCCGACCGAAGTACGCAAGCGGGTGCTGGCGGTCAAGCCGGGGCTGATCGATTTGTCGACGGTGGAGTTCCGCGACGAGCAGCGCCTGCTGCGCGGGCTGGAGGGCGAAGCGCTGGAAACTGCGTATGTGGAGCAGGTTTTGCCGCAGCGGCTGGAATATGCGCAGCGTTATATCGAGCGGCGCGGTTTCCTGACGGACGCCGGCATCTTGCTGCGTGCGCTGCTGCTTCCTTTGCGCGGCTGAAGGCGATTTGAAGCGTCTGCCGGGGGGACGTCGGGCGCAGCGCGCAGGACACCGGCAAAAACAAAGGCCACCCGCAGGGTGGCCTTTGTTTTTTTATGCCGAGCGGACTCAGGCAGCGCTTGAGATCAGGAACTGCGCCTTGTCGCGGCCGGCCATCCATTTCGGCGGCTTGCCGCGGCCGCTCCAGGTCTCGCCGGTCGCAGTGTTGCGGTATTTCGGCGCCACCGGACGGCGTGCCGCCTTCAGCGGCTTGCGCTTTGCGCCGGCGCCGAAGCCGAGGTCTTCCGGCGAAATGCCGTATTCCTTCATTTTCGTGTGAATTTCCGCAATGGCCGCGGCGATTTCATTCCTGCGCGCCTGCTCGGCTTCCTTTTGCAGTCTTTCAATCTGACTTTGCAGTT
>JACCDS010768334.1_pt1 | contig 23016 bp, 20 predicted proteins | sample 7446441 | NCBI WGS metagenome assembly JACCDS01 (sample SAMN15323445, study PRJNA562643) | freshwater metagenome | isolation source: river surface water | place: USA:Blue River Watershed | collected 2017-08-17 | reverse complement strand
TCTTTTGTGGAGGTGAGCGCGCAGCAGTACCTGGAATTTACAGAAAATAAAGGGCAGTGGCCAAGCGCAATAAAATTTCAGGCGCAAACAGTGGCTGGTGCATTTGCACTTCAAAATAATGGGTATCGTGTACTTGTTCATGACCCGCAAGATTTAGCGGCATTAAACACACACCCTCGCGAAAAAAATCATGTTGCAACAACACCAGAAAATTTTGACGGTGTATTACATTCACATGCATATGAAGTTAAATTTTTAAATGCCAATCCTAACCCTACCATTGTTCCTGAAAAAATACAGCCTTCTTACAATAATTATTTTATCGGAAATGATTCTAGTAAATGGGCAAGTGATTGCAAAATTTATAAGGCAGTTGTTTACAAAGATTTGTATCCAGGCATTGATATCAGGTATTATACAAATGACGCGCAGTTAAAGTATGATATAATCGTGCATCCTGGAGCAGACGTTTCAAAAATTGCATTGTACATAGAAGGTGCTGATGGCGTTAAATTAAAAAACCGCTCACTAGAAATAAAAACAAGGGTAACTACCGTTTCTGAATTAGCGCCTTATACCTATCAATTAAAAAAGGAAGGCAAAAAAGAAGTGAATTGTGATTACACTGTAAAAGGAAATATTGTTAAATTTTCCATAGCAGGAGATTATGATAAAACGGAAACGCTTGTTATTGATCCATCCATTGTGTTTTTTGGTTACACCGGTAGTACCTCAGATAATTGGGGCTTTACTGCCACTTATGATGGGCAAGGAAATTTTTATGCGGGTGGTATCGTGTTTGGAAGTTTTGGAACTTTTCCTGTTAGCAATGGGGCATTTCAAACAACATTTGGGGGTGGTGTTCCAGAAGGTGATATTGGTGCGATGGATATGGGTATCATTAAATTTGACCCTAGTGGCGTGAACCGGATATATGCAACCTATATTGGTGGTAGAGGAAACGAACAACCTCATAGTTTAGTAGTGGACGCGAGTGGTAATTTAATTATAGCGGGTAGAACATCGTCAGGTTCTGGATATCCTGTAAGGGGCTTATCTACGTATGGTCCATTAGGTGGGCTATTTGATATTGTGATTACAAAATTAAATGTAACAGGTACATCTATAATTGGATCTGTACGCATGGGTGGTACCGCCGATGATGGTGTAAATATCAGACCTAATTATATCAAGCCACAGGTGTCAGAATCTACCCGAAGAAATTATGGCGATGATGCACGAAGTGAAGTTATTGTGGATGGCGCTGGAAATATTATTTTGGCATCTGTAACACAGTCCGAAGATTTTAGAACAACAGCTGGAAGTTTTCAAACTTTGCCAGGTAAAAAAACAACTACGCGTTTTCAGGATGGAGTACTTGTAAAAATGACACCAAATTTAGACGCCGTTATTTTTAGTTCTTTTTTAGGAGGCGGTGATGATGATGCTGCTTTTGTACTTGCCCTCAATCCTTTAACAGGATTTATTTATGTAGCAGGTGCAACCGCAAGTACTGATTTTCCAGGCAGTAAAGCAGGTGTTTTATTTGGCACCAATCAGGGAAAGGTAGATGGATATGTAACATTTATTAGTCCAGATGGATCTAGACAAATTGCAACCAGTTATTTTGGCACATCGGGAGAAGATATTATTTACGGAATTCAGTTTGATAAATTTGGTTTCCCATATATCATGGGAACCACAACAGTAGCTTGGCCCGTAATTAATTCTCCATTTAATAGTGGTGGCAATCAGGCTACTGGCAAACAATTTATTTCCAAATTACAACCGGATCTAACGCAGTTTATTTACTCTGCAAATTTTGGAACCGGAACAGGTAGTGTGCCAAATATTTCTCCTACGGCTTTTTTAGTGGACCGTTGTGAAAATGTGTATGTGTCAGGGTGGGGCGGTACGCTTGCACCAGGATTTCCCTCTGCTGGAACAAAAGGCCTTGCTACATTTGGTACTGGTCAATTAAGTACCACCACAGACGGAGAAGATCTTTACTTTTTTGTACTAGAAAAAAGCGCTAAAAATATTTTGTACGCCACTTTTTTTGGATCTATTACAGGGGCCAATGGGCCACTCGGCGACCACGTAGACGGTGGAACCAGTCGCTTCGATAAAAACGGCACCATCTATCAATCTGTATGCTCTTGTTTAGGCTCTAATCCAGCCCCTGGCACAGCTTTAAGGGGTACTGCTGGTGTTTGGTCTCCCAATAATTTATCTGCTGATCCTAGCTCTGCTAAGTGTAATTTACTTGCCATCAAACTGGCATTTAATTTAGCGGGTGTGGGCGCTGGACTAAAAGCATCTATTAAAGGAAGCGTTAGAGATACTTCTGGTTGCGTTCCCCTGACCGTAGATTTTACCGACACACTTGCGCAGGGTAAATCTTATGTTTGGAATTTTGGTGATGGTTCAGCCCCTGTAACTTCTAGCACGGCAACCATTTCTCACAATTTTACAAAAGTGGGCATGTTTAAAGTTTCTTTGGTGGCCATCGATTCAAGTACTTGTAATATTGCTGACACCACATATATTAATATGCATGTTAGAAACGATGATGCGAGTGTATCATTTGTTTCTTCTAAAGTGCCGCCATGTGATCAGTTGGTTTTTGAATTTGACAATACAAGCACTGGGCCTGCATCAAAGCCTTTCTCCAATAAAAGTTTTACTTGGGATTTTGGTGACGGAACAAAACTCGCTGCAGGATCTGGTATTGTTAGACACACTTACGCAGTAGGTGGCGCGTACAATGTAAAGCTCACTTTAAGTGACACCAATTACTGTAACAGCCCGGATAGCTTAATCAAACAAATTAGTTTGTCACCAAACGTCATTGCTAATTTTACATTACCACCAGCTGCGTGTGCACCGTTTAATGCAAGTTTTAGAAACACGTCAACTGCGGGGCAGCAATTTTTCTGGGATTTTGGTGATGGAGCTACCTCTACACAAACAAATCCATCGCATGTGTATGCAAGGCCAGGGACTTATCCAGTGCAATTAATTGCTGTAGATCCCAACACTTGTAATAAGCGGGATACGATAGTAAAAAATTTGGTTGTGGTTAATAAACCTACTGCATCATTTACGTATTCGCCCAATCCTACAAGACCTAATACGCCCATACAACTGGTAAATACAAGTGCTGGGGCTGTTACGTATAAATGGATTTTTGGTGACGGCAATTCGCTTGTAACATCTAAGCGTGATACCATCATTGCGTATCAATATCAAAAAACAGCAACGTATAATGTGTGCCTCGTTGCAACAAATGCAACTGGATGTTCGGATACCACTTGTACACCCATAGACGCAACTGTTGAAGTTGGCTATAGTGTTCCAAATGCTTTTACACCTAACGGCGATGGTGTTAATGACCGCGTGTTTGTTAGAGGGTTTGGTATTTCAAAAGTGAGTTTTCAAATATTTAATAGATGGGGTGAACTCGTTTTTGTAACCTCAGATATGAACACCGGTTGGGATGGTTATTACAAAGGAAAATTACAGGCACAAGATGTTTATCATTACAGTGCTGTTGTTGAGTTTTATACTGGCGAAAAATTAGCTAAAAAAGGAGACATCACTTTACTCAGGTAGCCCATGAAATCTAAAATGCACTTCATATTATTGCTTGTTTTGGTTGTAGCTATGCTGCAATCAAATGCGCAGGACTTGCATTTTAGTCAATACTTTAATGCGCCTATTTTAGTAAACCCAGCCAACACAGGGTTTAATCCAGATAACGATTATCGTATCGGCGCAAACTACCGCAATCAGTGGGGTGCAGTGGGTACGCCCTTTAAATCAATGTCTGTGTGGGGCGATGCGCAACTATTTACCGGTAAGTTTGAAAACGGATGGATGGGTGTGGGAGGGGCTTTATACAGAGACGCTGCAGGAGCTGGTAATTTAATTAATACAAGTGCCTACGCGTCTGTGGCGTATCATCAAATGCTAGGATATAGTAGTTTGTTAAGTGTTGGGTTTACAGGTGGTTTTATTAGTAAGCGAATTGACATTGCTAAATTGTCATTTGATAATCAGTGGAATGGTCAGTTTTTTGACGTTACGATCCCATCTAACGAACCATTTGCATTTAGTCAAACGGCATACGCCGATTTGCAAGCAGGTATTAATTACGCATATTTCGCTTCTGAAAATTTTTATCTAAATGCAGGCTTAAGTGCACAGCATATTAATAGACCCAGAGAAAGTTTTTTTGATCCACTTGTATCTAATGCAAGTTTAGATATGCGCTATACAGCATTTTTAAATGCGAGTATAAAAATTGGAGAATCCTGGATTGTAAATCCAAATGTTTACGTAAGTAAAATGAATACAGCATCAGAAATTGTGCTGGGCGTTAATGCCAACCGTGATTTAAGTGGTGATGGATCTAAGCAAATGATTTTGGGGCTTTACATGCGAAATGGTGACGCTGTTATTCCAGTTTTTGGTTTCCAATTAAACGACACCCGTTTTACCTTTAATTACGATGCTACTGTTTCAACCCTAAAAGCAGCCAATAATACAAGGGGTGCTTATGAATTATCTATCATTAAAACAGGGGTTGTTTCTTCGGCCCTTGCTAGGGGTGTAAGATGTCCTTCGGTGAAATTCTAATTCTTTTCTTATTTTTAGTGCATTATTGACAAGCACATATCATTTCACCTATGAAATATCTACCGCTCAACAAGCAAATTTTTATTGATAACCGCAAGCGGTTTATGAAGGAAATGAAACCTAACAGCATTGCTATTTTTGTAAGCAATTACGAGTGGCCTTCTAATGGAGATGCACTTCATGCTTTTAAACAAAACACAGATTTGTTCTGGTTGTCTGGTATTGAGCAGGAAGATTCGATGGTTATTTTATTTCCTAATTGCCCAGATCCTAAATACCGTGAGGTACTTGTGCTGGTAAGACCTAACGAATTAAAAGAAAAGTGGGATGGGAAAAGACTTCGTACCGCTGATGGAACGGCTATATCTGGTATTCAAACCATCGTGTGGTTAGACACTATCGATGCGTTGCTTCAAACATGGATTCATGCAGCAGACACCATTTATTTAGATACCAACGAAAATGATAGAAAAGCTACTGCTATTGCAAGTAGAGATTACAGGTTTGTAGCTGAAATGAAAGAGAAATATCCACTTCATGGATATGAGCGAGCTGCAAAAATTATGCACAAGTTAAGAGCTATAAAATCTAAAGAAGAAGTGGCTGTAATTGGTAAGGCAATTGATATTACGGATGAAACTTTTAGACATCTTTTAGGTTTTATAAAACCAGGTGTAACAGAGTATGAAATTGAGGCAGAAATTTACCATCAATTTTTAAAAAGGCGTGCAACAGGTCCTGCCTACCACAGCATTATTGCAAGTGGTGATAGAGCTAGAACACTTCATTATGTTTCCAACAATCAGGTTTGTGAGGCAGGGGAAATGTTGCTCATGGACTTTGGTGCCGAATATGGAGGATACTGTGCCGATTTAACAAGAACAGTGCCTGTGAGTGGTGTGTTTACCAAGCGTCAAAAAGAAGTATACAATGCTTGTTTGCATTTACATAATTATGCCAAGTCTATTTTAAAGCCAGGTATATCTATTGTTCAGTACACGGACAAAGTTGGGGTGGAAGCTACCAAGCAATTTGAAAAAATTGGGTTACTAACAAAAGCGGCGATTAAAAATCAAGACCCAGAAAATCCTGCGTACCGAAAATATTTATACCACGGCATTTCACATCATTTAGGTCTTGATGTACATGATCTTGGCACAAGAACAGAGCCTATACAAGCAGGCATGGTATTTACCATTGAGCCAGGTATTTACATCGAAGAAGAAAAAATGGGTATTCGTATCGAAAATAATTTTTGGATTACAAAAACGGGAAATATAGATCTCATGAAAAATATTCCCATCACGGTAGATGAAATTGAATCATTTATGAAGTCAACTTCTGCCAAAAGAAAGAAATAAGTAGCATGATAAAAAAGCAAATTCCCAATTTATTTACCTTACTAAATTTGTTTTTCGGATGCATAGCAGTTGTGTATATCACAACGCCAGGTATCATAATTACAACAGGAGCCGAAGGTGAAAGTTTAATTGAAATACCCCAGCAAATTTATAGGGCAAGTCTATGTTTAGCACTTGCAGCCGTTGTAGATTATTTTGATGGATTTTTAGCAAGGCTACTGGATAGTTCATCTGAAATGGGCAAACAATTAGATTCATTAGCGGATCTTGTAAGTTTTGGCGTAGCACCTTCTTTAATTGCGTATCAGTTTTTAAGGCTTTCACTCGCAGGGGATATGGACGGGTTGTCGGCCTCTTGGTTTCAGCTGCTGCCCGTATTTATTTTACCATGTGCTGCCGCATACAGGCTAGCCAGGTTTAATATTTCGGCACCTTCTAGTACTGGCTTTACAGGGGTTCCTGTGCCAGCGGTAGGGCTGCTCTTTGCCTCTTTCCCCATTATTTATTGGTATGCACCCATAGAACAGGCGGCGGTAACGGGTCTTTTACTCAATAAATGGTTTTGGTATGTGTTGGTGCTCGGTTGCAGCTATTTAATGGTTTCAACACTTCCAATGATGGCTTTTAAGTTTAGTGAGATTTCGTTTAAAAAGCTACTTCCGCTACTTATTTTAGCGACTATTGGACTTATTTCTGCGATTAGTTTTGGCTGGATCGCAGTTCCCATTGTTTTTATTGCTTATGTAGTTCTATCTTTGTCCCTCAAATATTGGTACGTATGATTTTCAATGTTCAGATTAAGGTAATGCCCTTAAAAGATTTATTAGATCCTCAAGGTAAAGCGGTTTTAAGTGGTCTTCACAATTTAGCGCTTACTGGTGTGCAGGATGTGCGTGTAGGTAAAAATATAAACTTACAAATCGAAGCAGATAGTAAAGAAGCGGCTACTGTAATTGCAGAAAATGCCAGTAAGCAATTGCTTGCAAATGCAGTGATGGAATATTTCGAAATTGAATTTTTAGCATAAGTTGTATTAACCCCTAAGCCATGCTATACCTGGTTCCTACACCACTTGGTAATTTAAAAGACATGACTTTTAGGGGTGTTGAAGTATTGCAATCGGTAGATGTTATTTTATGTGAAGACACCCGAACTTCTTCTAAACTACTTCAGCATTATCAAATACAAAAACCGTTATCTCCCTATCATCAGCACAACGAACACAAAATAGTTGAGCATTTGGTGGATCAGTTAAAAGGGGGAAAAACCTTTGCGCTCATTACGGATGCAGGTACCCCTGGTATTTCTGATCCCGCCTTTTTACTGGTTCGTGAATGCATTAAAGAAGGTGTTAAGGTAGAATGTTTGCCTGGAGCCACCGCTTTTGTGCCGGCACTTGTAAATAGCGGCATTCCTACCAACCGCTTTGTTTTTGAAGGATTTTTGCCTTTAAAAAAAGGGAGACAAACCATGTTAAAAGAATTGGCTGTCGAACCCCGCACCATTATTTTATATGAAAGTCCCATGCGGCTTGTAAAAACCCTCAAAGAGTTGGCAGTCTATTTTGGAGCAGACCGGTTAGCTAGTGTGAGTAGAGAGCTTACCAAAATGTTTGAAGAAAATAAGCAGGGCAGTTTGCAAGATTTAGCGGTATACTTTGAATCAAAATCGGTGAAAGGCGAAATTGTAATTGTAGTTGCTGGCGCCGAATAAATCCTTAATTTTAGTGGTACACTTTAATTGAATAAAAATGAAAAAGATTTTATTGTTTGGTTTCGTATGTTTATTTGTGATGCATGCATCAATACTTGTTGCACAACCAGATCGTCCGCAACAGCGCATCAAGTATACCATTCAAGCAAATATGGATGTGGTGTCTAATAAAATTAATGGTACCGAAAAAATCGTATACACCAACAATTCTTCAGATACACTAAATAAGATATTTTTTCATACCTATTGGAATGCCTTTCAGCCAGGAAGCAGCATGGATATTAGAAGTAGAGAGCTTGGGCAAATTCAAATTAGACCTGCTTCTAAAATGAGTGATGGTCTAGACTGGGATGCGCGTGTTAAAGACCGCATTAGTAAATTAACGCCTTCCGAAATTGGCTATCAGCATGTAAAGTATGTGAAAATTAATGGCGTGGCACAGTTACTAAAAGAACATGAAACCATACTTGAAGTTGTTTTATCAAAACCCGTATTGCCAAAATCTTCGGTACAAATGGAAGTGTCTTTTGAAGCACAAGTACCCCTTCAAGTGAGAAGAAGTGGGAGAGATAACAAAGAAGGAATTCGGTATAGCATGAGTCAGTGGTATCCTAAGGTAGCAGAATATGATTATCAAGGTTGGCACGCCAATCAGTACATTGCTAGAGAATTTTATGGCGTGTGGGGTGATTTTGACGTAAACATTACCATTGATAAAAATTATTTTATTGCAGCAGGCGGCGATTTACAAAACCCACAAGAAATTGGCATGAGTTACGAAACGCCTGGTTCGAAAGTTACAGCTTCTGCAGGTGCAACAAAAACATGGAAATGGCAGGCTTACAATGTGCATGATTTTATGTGGGCTGCAGATCCTACGTATAAAATGATTACGCGTAAACCAGCAGGCGGTGGGCCACTTATTCGAGTGGTATACAAAGCTGTAGACTCTTTAGAAAACAATTGGCAAAAAATGGCTGATGTGGTTAACAATGCTTATCCCATCATTGCAAAAACATTTGGTGCATATCCTTACAAAACTTACACCTTTATTCAGGGGGGCGATGGTGGTATGGAATACCCAATGGGCACTTTAATTAAGAGTGCTAGTGTTGGAACTGCCATTCATGAATGGATGCATACCTGGTATCAAATGCTAATGGGTTCTAACGAATCGTTATATCCATGGATGGATGAAGGCTTTACTGATTATGCAAGCACGCGCGTACTCGCAGAACTCAATGGTAGCAAGGGTTTTCCATTTGAAGGATCTTACAGAAGTTATATTAATTTAACTAAAAGCCCATTTGATGAGCCAGCAAGTACGCATTCGGATCATTACAATACCAATTTAGCGTATAGTACTTCTGCCTATAGTAAAGGTGCTGTGTTTATGAGTCAGTTGGGTTATGTGATTGGTGACTCTGTAAGAGATCAAGTATTATTAGATTATTACAATGCATGGCGTTTTAAACATCCCAATCCCAATGATTTTATTAGAGTTGCCGAAAAAAGAAGTGGATTAGAACTTGATTGGTACAAGGAATACTGGATCAATTCTACTAAAACAATTGACTACGCTGTTGGCGATATCAATCTTATTCAGGATAAAACAAATATTACCATTAAACGTGTTGGTAAATTACCAATGCCTATTGATGTGTTGGTTACTTATAAAGATGGTTCTCAAGAAATGCATTATGTTCCACTTAATTTGCAGTTTGGTGAAAAGCCAGCCGAAAATATTATTCCAAGAACAGTGCATGCGGCATGGAAATGGGTAGACCCTGTTTATCAAGTTGCTATTTCAAAATCTATTAAAGATATCAAGTCTATAGAAATTGATCCATCATTAAGATTGGCGGATGTGAATAGAAGTAATAATAAACTAGTTATACCGGATTAGTATTCCATTTCTTTTAATGTGGGTGCTTTAAACCAAGTGATAATCACCACTAGGAGTGTCATACATCCGCCAAAAACAACACTAGGCACTACGCCCATCATTTTAGCAGCAACGCCACTTTCAAATTGGCCAAATTCATTGCTGCTATTGATAAACATAGAATTTACACTCATCACACGCCCGCGCATATTGTCGGGCGTTTTGAGTTGTAATATGGTGCCTCTAATAACCACGCTAATACCATCTACAATGCCGCTTATGAGTAGCACGGTAAAAGTGAGCCAGAATAATTTGGATAGGGCAAATACAATAATGCAAATTCCAAATATAGCCACCGATATGAGTAGTTTTTTTCCTTGCGCTTTTTTTAATGGAAATGCGGTGAGTAATACAATTACAATCACTGATCCAATATCGGATGCTGCGTTAAGCCATCCAAATCCAATGGGTCCCACTTTTAAAATATCTTTTGCAAAAACTGGAATCATAGCAACGGCGCCACCAAATAAAACAGCAAACAAATCGAGTGTTAATGCGCCAAATAATTCTTTGGTTTGATATACGTACCTAAGTCCTTCTTTTACACTCTCTAATGTTTTTTTCTCGCCAGGTTCATTTAGTGAAGGCTTTGGCTTTAGTTGGTACATAAATAAATAGCCAGCAAATACAAGCGTGCAAATGATGGCTAATGACCCAGTGTTACCTAATAAGGCAATTAAAAATCCAACAATCGCATGGCCTGTAACGGACGCGCCTAGCCAAACGCCCTGTCCCCAAGTAGTAGCGTTTTGAATGGTTTTTTTAGGCACAATGGCAGAGAGTATAGTTCCAAATGTAGGCCCTGTAAAGGATCTAAAAACGCCCGTAAAAAATATAGCGATATAAATACTAAAAGCAATCCAGTGTTTACTTAACTGACCAGCCGTAAAACTAGTAGATAAGAGTAATAAAAATACGGCGCAGGTAAAATAAAGTGCAACGCCAGTTAATAAGAGTTTTCTTTTTTCACTGATATCAATAATATGTCCGGCATAAAGTGATAAAGAAACAGCGGGTATTACTTCTGATAAACCAATCAGTCCAATAGCAAAGGGTTCGTTGGTAAGTTCGTATATCCACCAACCAACAAGTGTGCCCATCATACGAAGCCCCATGATAAACAAGAATCTTCCAAACATGAGATGCCTGAATTCGGCAATCCGCATGGCTTCAAACGGATCATGTTTTGTTAGGGTAGAAGAGGCGTCTTGTTGCATTTTGTGGGTCTAGCTGTTAGGGTAAATTAAAGTAGTGCTGTCCTTGTGGTAAATCTTTTTCGAGGGCATCTAACACCACTTGTACATGTTTATCGTTGCCAATAAAATCAGCGTTACTTGCGTCAATAAAAATGGTTTTAATATTGTGTTGTTTGATATAGCTGGTATAGGTTTCTTGTAAATTAAACAAGTAGTCGTCTTTAATATCCTGTTCGTAACTCCTATTTCTTTTTTTTATATTATCCTGCAGCTTTTGTACGGGTGCGTGTAAATAAATTAAAATGTCTGGAACGCTTATTTGTTGGTGAATGATATCAAATAGTTTTTGATAGAGTCTGAACTCTTCGCCAGGTAAATTTACTTTTGCAAACAATAAGCATTTTGTAAACAAGTAATCAGAAATCGTTACTTGTTGAAATAGGTCTTGTGTATTTAAAAAATCTTTAAGTTGCTTATACCTTTCGGCCATAAAAAATAACTCCAACGGAAATGCATATTGGTCAGGCTTTTCGTAAAATTTTGGCAAAAAAGGATTGTCTGCAAATTCTTCTAAAATCAGTTTCGCATTTAGTTTTTGTGCCAGTATGTTTGATAGGGTTGTTTTACCCGCGCCAATATTCCCTTCAATTGTAATAAACTGATGCTTCATATACATTAATTCTCAATGGGTAAAAATAAAGCCGAACTTGGCTTTTACCTTTATTTTTTTTGCACATCCAGGGTGTCCGTGCAGTTTACGAGTAGTTCGCTAACTGTTTGATCAAAAACAGGGTGTTTAAGCAAAGGTGCTATCTCGGTAAGCGGCAGGAGCGCAAATCGGCGGTTATGGAGTTGCGGGTGGGGTATTGTTAATGTCTGGCTGTCTAAAACCTTGTCATCAATCATTAAAATGTCTAAATCAATGGTGCGTGGGCCATATTTTTGGGTGCGTACCCTGCCCATCTCTAATTCTATGGCTAAAAGTTGTTCTAAAAGGGATGCTGGTGTAAGTGTGGTAATGAGTTGGAGTGCTTGGTTATAAAATGTAGGCTGGTTGGTATTGCCCCAGGCAGCGGTTTCATAAATTGAGGAACGACTGGTAATGCTGCCGCACCTGGCTTCAATATGCTTTACTGCCTCCTGTAAATAAGCCGCTCGGTCCCCTAAATTCCCGCCTATCAGTAAATATGCTGTGTTCATAAATTACCCCGTTAATCGCCTCAAATATCTTTAATTTCACGTCTTTAAATGCAGTTGTGAACAATATTGTTCCGCTTTTATTTTAACCTATTGCTATGAAGAGCTTTTTTAAAATATTTATTGCCAGTTTATTGGCACTGATTGTGTTTACAATTTTAGGTGTTATGGTGCTTATTGGTCTTGCAGCTTCTGCTTCTAGTTCTGATAAACCGGTTATTGGTTCTGATGCGGTTTTGGTATTAGACCTTTCTAAACCCTACAAAGAAACCGTACAAGAAAACCCTTTTGCCTCATTAACCACCGATGAAAATTTTGAAACCCCCTCTTTATTTGACTTGGTCAGACTTATTGAGCATGCAAAAAAAGATGAGAACGTAAAAGGCATTTATATTTTAGCTAGTTCCAATGTAAATGGATTTGCCGCATCTGAAGAAATTAGAAAAGCACTACTTGATTTTAGAAAGTCTAAAAAGTTTGTTGTTGCTTATGGCGAAACAATTACGCAAAAAGGATATGCAGTGGCTAATGTGGCACAAAAGATTTTTGTGCATCCGCAAGGCGGCTTAGAATGGGCCGGCTTTTCAAGTAATCTTTTATTCCTAAAAGGCATGCTCGATAAATTAGAAATCAAGCCGCAAATATTTTATGCCGGTAAATTTAAAAGCGCTACCGAACCACTTCGTGAAACACAAATGACGGATGCCAATCGCTTACAAACAAGTGTATGGCTAGGTGATTTATACAACCAATTCTTATACCAAACCGCAGCTGCTCGTAATTTAGACACTGCGCTTATAAGATCGCTAGCGGTAGAAGGTAAAATTCAAACTGCTGCTGACGCTGTAAAGTATAATTTAATTGATGGATTAAAATATGATGATCAAGTTAAAAACGAAATTACCGGCCGTTTAAATTTGGCGGTTAATTCAAAAATTAATTTTATTTATTTTGGTGAATATGCAAAATCTGTATCCCTCAATGAATCTGCTGCTTCAGAAAAAATTGCTATTATTTATGCAAGCGGTGATATTATAAGTGGAACAGGTACAGATGAGCAGGTTGCTAGTGATGACTATAAAGAGCTCATCAGAAAAGCGCGTTTGGATAAATCTGTGAAAGCGATTGTGCTGCGTGTAAATTCACCGGGAGGAAGTGCACTTGCAAGTGATGTTATTTGGCGTGAAGTAAGCCTTGCTAAAAAAGAAAAGCCAGTGATTGTTTCGATGGGCGATGTGGCTGCATCGGGTGGTTATTACATTGCATGTAACGCTAATAAAGTATTTGCCAATGCGTCTACTATTACAGGTTCAATAGGCGTATTTAGTATCGTTCCAAATATCGAATCGTTTTTGAAAAACAAAATTGGGATTACTACCGATAGGGTAAGAACAGGGCCGTTTGCTGATATGGGAAGTATGGATAGGGCACTTACAGAACCTGAAAAAAAGTTTTTTCAATCTTCTACCGATTCTATTTACAATACGTTTAAATCGCGTGTTTCTGAAGGGCGTAAAAGAAATATGGAATACGTTGATAGTATTGCACAGGGACGCGTTTGGACGGGTACTAGAGGTATGAGTGTTGGTTTAGTAGATGAAATTGGTACGCTTTCAGATGCTATAAAAGCTGCAGCATCTATGGCAAAAATTTCAAGCTACAGGCTTAAAGAATATCCCGAAAAAAAGAACATTTTAGAGCAGCTCTTTAATAATTATAAGCGAACTGTTTCGATGCGTTTGATAGAATCGGAACTCGGTGCAGATCAGTTACTCATGATGCAACAAGTTAAAAAAGTAAAAGCAATGGTAGGCGTTCCGCAGGCTACATTACCTTATACCATTACTGTTCACTAATTTATAATTATGTCTGCAAATTACAGTCAAATCCGCGCCATGTTGGCCATTACAAAGGGTAGCTTAAAAGCTATTTTGCGTAGTCCATCTGCGGTGGTATTTAGTATCGCTTTTCCACTCATTTTTATTTTAGTTTTTGGATTTATTGGAGGTGGTAATGGAAAAACATCCGTTAAAATTGCAATTGATCCAAGTACGGACACTACAAGCCCTGTCTATGCAGCGCTTACTAATTTAAGTACGGTGAAGATAGTTAAGGGTAGTGCGGATACTTTACGTCAAGAGCTTGAAAAGGGAAGAATCACTGCAAATGTGTTTATTGCAAAAACGGGCTTAGTGAGTCCTGCGTATAGTATTAAAATAACCAGCTCAGGCGCTGTGGTGCCTCAAAATATTCAGTTATTACATTCTGTGTTAAGTGGTGTGATTGCGGGCATGAATCAAAAATACTTTGCAGGTAATCAAACCATTGCCCGCGTTGACGCTACTATTTCACAAATACCCGGAAGGGCGTATAAAACCATTGATTTTATTTTACCTGGTCAGCTCGGGTTTTCATTGTTAAGTTCAGGTGTGTTTGGCGTTGCTTTTTTATTCTTTAATTTACGTCAGCAACTGGTGCTCAAACGTTTTTATGCCACACCCATTAAGCGGGCTTATATTGTATTAGGAGAAGCATTAAGCAGGGTTATATTTCAACTATTAACAGCGATTATTGTAATAGGGGTTGGTCATTTTGCATTTGGTTTTACACTGGTGCACGGGCTTACTACTTTTGCAACCATTATGCTCTTAAGTTTTATTGCGCTAATTTTATTTATGGGCTTTGGATTTATAGTAAGTGGACTTGCAAAAAATGAAAGTACCATTCCACCTTTTGCAAACTTGTTTACACTTCCACAATTTCTATTAGCGGGCACTTTTTTCTCGGTAGAAGCTTTTCCAACTTGGCTTCAGCCTATTTGTAATGCACTTCCGTTAACACACTTTAATAACGCCATGCGAAACATTGCATTTGAAGGCGCTTCTTTAGCGGCCTGTGGTAAAGAGTTGTTGATACTAGGTTTATGGATTGTGGGCGTGTATGCTATTGCTTTTAAAACGTTTAAATGGGATTAAGATGCGTGTCGTTAAATTAGGTGTCATAAGTGCAGTTGTTTTTTTTGTTTTATTTACCCTTGGTGGACTTCTACTGCCTTCTCATAATATTGTATCCCGTGCAGTCAATATTAAAGCAAAGCCGGTTTCTATATTGCCACTCGTTCAAAATACATCGGAGTGGCATTTGTGGATTGAAGGGATGGATAGTGCCGCTACAGATAAACGCCAGCAAATACAAATCGTTTCTGTTTCTGATTCGCTTGTAGTAGCCAATTGGAAAACGACTGAAGCAAATTATACCACAAAATTTAGGTTTATATACAATCCAGGGCAGGCTGTTACAATTGTTCAGTGGCAGTTTGAGCAAGATGTTAAATGGTACCCATGGGAGCGTATCAGTTCATTAATGAATGATAAAATACTAGGTACCTTAATGGAAAAAAACCTAGCTAAACTTCAGTTGGTAGTAGAAGCTAACTAGGTTTTTTACAAAAGAGTATTCGATTCAATGATCACGCTTAGATGATCTCGACAATTAACATTAGATAATTAAAAGCGCATCACCGTAACTAAAGAAACGGTATTTGTCTTTGATGGCTTTCTTGTAGGCTTCCATGGCTAAATCATATCCTGCAAAAGCGCAAGTCATAATGAGTAAGCTTGTTTTTGGTAAATGGAAGTTGGTTACAAGGCTATCTGCTACGTTAAAATTATAAGGAGGGTGGATAAAGTGATTGGTCCAACCTTCGCTTGGTTTCAATAATTTTTCGGCAGTAAAGCTGCTTTCCATGGCACGCATGGTAGTAGTACCAATCGAGCAAATTCGACGACCATTTTGTTTGGCTTTGTTTACAATATTGCAAGCCTCTTCTGTGATTTGGTAGTACTCGGCGTCCATTTTGTGTTTGCTCAAATCTTCTACTTCGATTGGTCTAAATGTGCCTAAACCCGTGTGAAGCGTTACTTCGGCAAAACGTACACCCAATATTTCACATCTTTTAATAAGCTCTTTACTAAAGTGTAAACCAGCAGTAGGAGCAGCAACAGCACCTTCATGCTTTGCATACACTGTTTGGTAACGCTCTTTATCTTCTTCGTCTGGTTTGCGTTTGATATATTTAGGGAGTGGTGTTTCACCTAAAAATTCTAACATTTTTTTGAAACTCTCATCATCGTCATCCCATAAAAAACGAATGGTACGACCACGGCTTGTTGTATTATCAATAACTTCAGCAACCAATTCTTCGTTGTCGCCAAAATATAATTTATTACCTACTCTGATTTTTCTTGCGGGATCAACAATGACATCCCAAAGGCGGTTTGGTTTGTTTAATTCGCGCAGTAAAAAAACTTCAATTTTTGCACCTGTTTTTTCTTTGCGACCATACATGCGCGCTGGAAATACTTTGGTGTTGTTGACTACGAAAACGTCTTTATCATCATAGTATTCTAAAATGTCACGGAAGTTTTTATTTTCCATATGACCACTTTTTCTGTCTACTACTAGAAGGCGACTGTCTTCTCTTCTTTTGGTTGGATTTTGTGCGATCAGGTTAAGGGGTAGATCGAACTTAAATTGTGATAATTTCATGTTACGGCATGATTTTTTAGTGAAGGCTGCAAAAGTAGGTAAAAATTGCCAAAATTAAGGCAGGGCTGCAATAAGTTCCTGTGTATAAAGGCTTTTAGGAGAATGGTACACCTCCTGGGCAGGCCCAATTTCTTCAATTTTCCCTTGGTTCATCACCATAATTCGGTCACTAATATATTTAACCACCGATAAGTCGTGGGTGATAAAAAGCGCCGAAAACTGCATAGAGGCTTTAAGGTCGTTAAGTAGGTTTAATACCTGCGCTTGAACGCTTACGTCTAGGGCCGAAACACTCTCATCGCAAATTACAAATTTGGGTTCCATAATAAGTGCTCTGGCAATTACAATTCTTTGACGCTGGCCACCACTAAATTCATGCGGGTATTTGTTGTAACAATCGGCGGGTAGCTCTACTTTTTCGAGCATGTCAATGACCCGTTCTTTTCTTTCAGATTTACTGGGTACAATTTGGTGCACTTGCAGCGGTTCAGCAATGGCGTCACCAATGCGCATACGTGGATGTAATGAACTATAAGGGTCTTGAAAAATAAGTTGAATGATTTTTTTGTAATGCGGATTGTAGGATTTGTTTGGAGCTGCAATGGTTTCTCCTTTATATAATATTGAGCCTTCGTTTATATTTTGTAATCCAACAATTGCTCTTCCAAGTGTGGTTTTGCCACATCCCGATTGTCCTACAAGACCTAAGGTTTCACCTTCTTTTATATCAAATGAAATATTATCTACTGCGGTAAAACTTTTGGTGACTTTGCCAAAAATATTGGTGACTATTGGAAAGCGAATAGAAACATGATTGACTTCTAGTAAAGTGTTATTGTATTTTATTGCTGAGTCCGTAATATCATTCGTAATAGGAGGGACTTTGTAATTTGAATTCGATAAAAAATCGTTTACAACCGGTAGCTTATATCCTTTTGGGTAAAGACCTGGTCTACATGCTAAAAGTGCCTTGGTATATGGATGTGCCGGGTTTTCAAATAATGCTTTAGTTGTATTTTCTTCCACTACTTCACCTTTGTAGAGAACCGTAACAGTGTCTGCAAAAGATGCTACTACATTTAAATCATGGGTAATAAATAATATACCCATGCCCGTTTCTTGTTGTAGTTGTTTGAGCAGTTCTAAAATACTTTTTTGAACCTGTACATCTAGTGCTGTAGTTGGCTCATCACAAATAAGTAAATCAGGTTTACCGCTCATGGCAATGGCAATCATTACGCGCTGCTTTTGTCCACCACTTAATTCATGCGGATACTTATCAATTGCTATTTCAGGATTATTTATTTTAACACTTGTAAATAAACGAATCGCTTCTTTTTTTGCTGCTTCTTTAGTAAGTCCTTGATGCAGGGTAATCGTTTCAATGATTTGGTCGCCACAAGTAATTACTGGATTTAAAGCAGTCATGGGCTCCTGAAAAATCATAGCAATTTTACGGCCTCTAATTGCTTGGATTTCAGATGCGCTTGCCCCTACTAAGTTGATAGATTCGTTAAGTGAATTATAAAATATGATGGATCCGTTTTTATAAGCGGCAGGAGGGCTTGGAATGAGCTGTAAAATGGACATAGAGGTAACGGATTTGCCAGAACCCGATTCCCCAACAAGTGCTCTAATTTCACCCCTACAAACCCTCAGGCTCAGGTTGTTTACCGCAGTAAAGTTGCTCTGCTCATTTTCGAAAGAAACTGTGAGGTTATTGATTTGTAACAAGGGGGCGTCCATTAAGCCGTAGTTTTACACAAGATTAAACAATTAATTTTGCCAATTTTATGCTAATGTGGATTAATATTTGTTAAAGCTGTTCTATATTGTACAGGTTCACTTAATTTTGCACTTACAGCTGTTAGTTTACTGGCGGCTTTGGTCATCTAAATGATTGAATATGATTCGAAAAGGATGGTGGAAATTGCTTGCATTTGTGCTTCTATTTTTTACCAGTATTTATGGTTTTATCGTCAAGGTTCCTAAACTAGATGACAGATTAGAGCATTCTATTCGCAACATGTTTTTTCATGTACCGATGTGGTTTGCTATGATGATCTTACTCTTTGTTTCTGTGTGGTATGCGGCAAAGTTTTTACGTACCACTTCTCCCATTGATGATTTTTATTCTAAAGCATTTGCAGCAACCGGAACCTTATATGGTTTTTTAGGATTGTCAACGGGTGCTATTTGGGCCAATTATCAATGGGGTAGTCCATGGAGTGGTGATCCCAAACAAAATGGAGCAGCCATTGCCATGCTTATTTACCTTGCTTATTTTGTATTGCGTGGTAGCATGACAGACGAAGACAAGCGTTCACGTATTGCAGCGGTCTATAATATTTTTGCATTTTTCATGCTCTTCCCAACGTTATGGATTTTACCAAGACTTACAGAGTCTTTACATCCTGGAGGTCAGGGTAGTGAAGGTAATCCGGGTATTAATGGCAAAGACATGGATGCCAATATGCGTTCTGTATTTTATCCAGCTGTTATTGGTTGGACCTTACTAGGTGTTTGGGTGAGTACTTTAAAAATTAGATACGAAATCCTTAAAGCAAAATAAATTATGAAAAAATATTTTAAATCATTCCTACTTATATTGATAGCACATGTTTGTGTTGTTTCAGTATATGCCCAAGATGCTGCTGTTAATGCAAACACAGATGTGATGCGCAGCAACGGGAAAATTTATGTTGTTATGGCTGTTGTTGCAACCATTGTAACTGGGCTTTTTATATATGTATATTCTATTGACAAAAAAATATCAAAATTAGAAAACAAATAAATCGATTGTTATGTCTACTAATGCGCCATATAGTTTTTTTAAAAGTGTAGAAAAAAGTTTTGACAAAGCGTCTAAATTTACCAATTGGGAAAATGGATTGCTAGAACAAATTAAAGCTTGTAATAGTGTGTATAGCATGCGCTTTCCAGTAAAAATGGATGACGGTCGCATCGAAGTGATTGAAGCCTACCGTGTGCAACACTCTCAACACAAATCTCCATGTAAAGGAGGTATTCGATTTAGTGAAGAAGTAAACCAAGACGAAGTAATGGCACTTGCATCTCTTATGACATATAAGTGTGCCATTGTTAACGTTCCTTTTGGAGGTGGTAAAGGCGGTATTAAAATTAATCCACGTGAGCATTCTGCATATGAGTTAGAAAAAATTACGCGTAGGTATACTGCAGAGCTCGTTAAAAAGAATTTTATTGGACCTGGCATTGATGTACCTGCACCTGATTATGGTACCGGCGAACGTGAAATGGCATGGATCGTTGATACCTATGCCTCATTAAAGCCAGGCGAAATTGATGCCGCTGGTTGTGTTACGGGTAAGCCTATTACACAAGGTGGAGTAAGAGGTAGAAAAGAAGCAACAGGTCTTGGTGTTTTCTTTGGTATCCGTGAAGTGTGCAATATGCAAGACGAAATGGAAAAGCGTGGTTTAACAGTGGGTGTTGCTGGTAAAACAGTGGTTGTACAAGGGTTAGGAAACGTTGGATACCATAGTGCCAAATTTTTTAGAGAGCATGGCTCTAAAGTAATTGCAATCGCAGAATTTGAAGGCGCTATTTTTAATGCAGACGGATTAAACGAAGAAGAAGTTTTTCAACACCGTAAAAAAACGGGGTCAATATTAAATTTTCCGGGTGCTACCAATATTGCAAAAAGCACGGATGCATTAGAGCTTGCTTGCGATATTTTAATTCCTGCAGCACTTGAAAATGTAATCAACGGTGGAAACGCACCACGTGTGCAAGCAAAAATTATTGGTGAAGCTGCCAATGGCCCATTAACGCCAGAAGCGGATGAAATATTTGCAGCAAAAGGAACGCTTGTAGTGCCTGATATGTATTTGAATGCCGGTGGTGTAACAGTATCTTATTTTGAGTGGCTTAAAAATTTAAGTCATGTGCGTTACGGCCGTATGGAAAAAAGATTTACTGAAAATTTAAATACGCATATTCTTTCTCAAATAGAAGAGTTGACGGGTAAATCAGTTTCAGCTACAGAGCGTAGTTTTATTATGCATGGTCCTGAAGAAGTGGATCTAGTGCATAGTGGACTAGAAGAAACAATGATTACGGCTACTCGTGAAATCATGCAAATTTGGAAAGACAATCCTTCTATTCCTGATATGCGTACCGCTGCTTATGTATGTGCGATTAACAAGGTAGGAACGTCTTACGCAGAGCTTGGTATCTTCCCTTAACCGGTAACAAAATGTGGAAGGGCATTCATGACTGTTGGTTGTGCGTTTCTTAGGTCAAAGCCAAATGTGTCATTTCCATTGGTGATAACAATGTACTGCGTTTCTAATTTGCTATTATAGTGAAGTACTTGTTGTAGCACTGATTCACTTAAGGGAACATTCATCTCTTTACATTCAACAATTAACCAAGGTTTGGTGTCTTTGTAAACAAGGATATCAAACCTTTTTTTTGTTTCGCCCCATTTGATTTCCTTTTCAATGGCAATAAGTGAAGTGGGTACGTTCTGCTTTTGAACCAGTACCTGTAAGAAGTTTTGACGAACCCATTCTTCGGGCGTTAAGCGTACCCAGATTTTTCTGAAAGGGTCAAAAATTTGCTCTTTTTGATCCAAGCTTTTAATTTGATGCGCATATGCTGGATACTCTACTTGAATCATAAGAATTGGATTGTCATGGCTTTTTTTGTAATTTAGCCAATTAACTTTTTTCAAATATACCCACACTGGGTTAAAATGCCAACCTATGAAAACGAAAGAAGAAATTGTAAATAACTGGCTTCCAAGATATACCGGCGAGCAGCTTCAAAATTTTGGAAAGTATATCTTGCTTACCAATTTTAGCAATTACGTTAATTTATTTGCTTCTTGGAATGGTGTAGAAGTAGTTGGGAAAGACCGTCCAATGCAGTGTGCTACAGCAGGAGGGATTACCATCATTAATTTTGGTATGGGTAGCCCCGGGGCAGCAACGGTCATGGATTTGTTAACAGCTATTGAGCCTGAGGCAGTTTTATTTTTGGGTAAATGCGGAGGGCTAAAAAAACGAAATAATTTAGGCGACTTGATATTACCTATTGCGGCCATTAGAGGAGAAGGAACTTCCAATGATTACTTTCCTCCAGAAGTGCCAGCAATGCCGGCCTTTGCCTTACAAAAAGCGATCTCTACAACCATTAGAGATTACAATGTTGATTATTGGACCGGTACGGTGTATACAACCAATAGAAGGGTTTGGGAACATGATGAAGTGTTTAAAGAATATTTGCAACGTGTTCGTGCTTATGCTATTGATATGGAAACAGCCACCATTTTTACGGTTGGTTTTTACAATAAAATTCCAACGGGCGCTCTTCTTTTAGTGAGTGATCAGCCCATGGTTCCAGAAGGCGTAAAAACAGAAGCGAGTGATGTAAAAGTGACGAGTGCTTTTGTAGAAAACCATTTAAAAATTGGTATTGATTCTTTAAAGCAATTGATCAATAAAGGACAAACGGTTAGACACTTAAGATTCTAATTCAGGTGTTTATGCAATCTTAATCTTTCCATAAAAAAGGAAACAGAATAAGGGCCAGGGCAACTACTAAAATGTCTAGTCCAACTAGCATACCAACCATTTGTATAAAGCCTCCTTGAATCACAGACGAAAAGCCTGTTGCTGATATTTTCATGAGTAGTAATAGCTGAGGTATAATGAGCGGAAAGCCCATGATGGCCATCATTGCAGCGTTTTGTTGCGCTTTTGCAGCGATGGCTGCTAAAAAAGTAAATACCAAACTAATACTCATGCCACCAAGGCAAACAATGCCTGTAAATACAAGGGCATGGGTGAGTGGGTTTCCTAATAATAGCGTAAAAACAGCTAGGCTTAATAAGCTCATGCCTAGCATGAGTACTAGATTAAAAATAAGTTTTGATAATACAAAATTTTGAGCACTCGTAATTGAGTAAAAGTATAACATGCGACCACTGCTTTCTTGCAAAAAACTTTTAGCAACGGCATTTACGCAAACAAACAATTGAATCACCCAAAAAAGTCCATTCCAAACTTGATCATCGGGTTGTCCCATCGATAAATACACTACAAAGATGGTTGTTACAACATAGAGTACAATGCCATACAAGGTATACTGCTGCCTGAGTTCAAGCAAAAAATCTTTTTGCAATAAAGCAAGTATGGCGTTTTTATTTTTCATGCATGCATTTTCTACAACGAGGTTCGTAAGTGTCTTTTTCTCCAAGTAATACTTGGCTTTCGTTAGCCGTTTTTCTAAATGACACGTGCGCAATATTGCCACACTTCATGCAAATGGCATGCAGCTTTGTGATGTAGTCTGCAACAGCTAACAAGTTAGGCATTTGACCAAAGGGTTTGCCTAAATAATCCATATCCAGTCCTGCTACAATAACCCT